>WNFN01212122.1_pt1 | contig 24089 bp, 18 predicted proteins | sample 5400161 | NCBI WGS metagenome assembly WNFN01 (sample SAMN13153353, study PRJNA577476) | soil metagenome | isolation source: 80 cm saprolite on Douglas fir-dominated hillslope | place: USA:California | collected 2013-09-17 | reverse complement strand
GAAGGCTACAAGCGCGAGACGATCGACGCCGCGGCGGAAAGCTTCGGCATGCCGATGGGGCCGATCGAGCTTGCCGACACCGTCGGGCTCGACATCTGCCTCGATGTCGCCGAGACGCTCAAAGCCGCGCTTGAGCGGCCGATGCCCGACGTGTCGCAGGCGCTGCGCGGCAAGGTGGAGCTCGGCCACCTCGGGCGCAAGACCGGCAGAGGTTTTTACGAGTGGCGCTACGGCAAGGCGGTGAAGGACCGCGATGCGCCGCAGCCCACCGAGGAGATGACCGATCGCCTCATTCTTCCGATGCTCGACGTCGCCGTCGGCTGCCTGCGCGAAGGCGTCGTCGCGGACGAGGATACGGTCGATGCCGCGATGATTTTTGCCACCGGCTTTGCGCCGTTCCGCGGCGGGCCCATGCATTACGCGCGAACGCGCGGCGCGACAAACATCCGCGCCGAGCTCGAACGGCTGGCGCAACGTTACGGCGAGCGCTTTCGGCCCGACCCGGGCTGGGACCGCCTGACATGACGCCGAGCTCTGGTCATTCCGGGGCGCGGGCGAAGCCCGCGAGCCCGGAATCCATAACCACTGCCGGTGATTATGGATTCCGACTCTCGCCGCTATCGCGGCTCGGCCGGAGCCGACGAGATCATCGCCCGCGTCGGCAAGTCGATCACGCTGGCGCTGCCGCTTGGGCTCGGCAAAGCCAATCACGTCGCCAACGCGCTGTTCGCGCGCGCGGCCGCCGATCCGTCGATCAGCTTGCGCATCTTCACCGCGCTGACGCTGGAGACGCCGCGCGGCAAGAGCGATCTCGAACGGCGCTTCGTTGCGCCGATCGAAAAACGCCTATTTGCCGGCTACCCGGAGCTCGCATATGCGCTCGCGCTGCACGCGGGCACGCTGCCGGAGAATATCGCCGTCGACGAATTCTTCTTCGAGGCGGGCACGCGTCTCGGCATTGCGGCCTCGCAGCAGAATTACATCAGCGCGAATTACACCCATGCGCTGCGCTACGTGCTCGATCGCGGCGTCAATGTGGTCGCGCAGCTCGTCGCCAAGCGCGTGCGCGGCTCCGAGACGCGCTTCAGTCTCAGCTGCAACCCGGACCTCACGCTCGATCTTTTGGCCTGCCGCGCGCGCGGGGAGTGCGATTTCGTCTCCGGCGACCGATTTTCCCTTGTTCGCGCCGCCGCGCGAGCCGATCGATTTTTCCGAATACGCCATCGGGCTCAACGTGGCGCGCATCATCGCCGATGGCGGCACGCTGCAGCTCGGCATCGGCTTGCTCGGCGACGCGGTGACGCAGGCGCTCATCCTAAGGCACCGGCAGAACGCGGCGTTTCGTGAACTCGTGGTTCACCTCGATCCGGACGACCGCGCGCCGGCGGGTTTGCGCGAAAGCGCGCCCTTCACGCTCGGCCTCTACGGCGTGAGCGAGATGTTCGTCGAGGGCTTTCTCGACCTCATGCGTGCCGGCGTGCTCAAGCGCGAGGTCGACGGCGCGCTGCTGCACGCGTCCTTCTTCTTGGGTTCGCGCGGCTTCTACCGCGCGCTGCGGGAGATGCCGGAAAGCGAACTCGCCAAGCTTCGCATGGGCGCGGTCTCCTTCGTCAACGAGCTTTATGGCGACGAGGCGCAAAAGCGCCGCGCGCGGGTGAAAGCGCGCTTCGTGAACAACGCGATGATGGCGACGCTGCTCGGCGCGGTGGTCTCGGACGCGCTGGAGAACGGCCAGGTGGTGAGCGGCGTGGGCGGGCCCTGTGGAACTACGGGCATACCACCATTGCGCGCCATCTGCGCGACATCGTGGTGACGGAATATGGGATCGCCGACTTGCGCGGGAAGACGGACCGCGACGTGATCGCCGCGATGCTCGCGATCGCCGATTCGTGCTTCCAGGACGAACTGCTGCAGCGCGCGAAGGATGCCGGCAAGATCGAGCGCGGCTTCGAGCTTTCTGCCGCGTGCCGCGACAACACGCCCGAGCGCATCGCAGGGGCGCTTGGGGGCGCGCGCGAGATGGGGCTGCTGCCGCCGCTTCCCTTCGGCAGCGACTTCACCGCGGCCGAAGCGCGGCTCATGCCGGCGCTCAAGCTGTTGCGCGACGCGCCGCCGCTGCGCCTCGCAGCCCTGCTGGCGCGGGGCTTTCTCTCCTCCGCTCCCTCGCGCGACGTGCGCGAGTGTCTTACCCGCATGGGGCTTGATGATCCCTTAGGGCCGATGCAACGCATCGAGGCCGCGCTGCTGCGCGCCGCGCTGGAGGTGTCGGATTGATTTTGAAGATGTTCGCTTACGATCCCGTCCGTTCGTCCCCGCGAAAGCGGGGACCCGGTTTCTCCTGGATTCCCGCTTTCGCGGGAATGAACGGAGCTTCAACACGAGCTTCGTCGACTCGGAAAGCAAAAACGCTCGGCGGTGCTTTCAGCGGTCGCCAAAGCCCGTTAACCTCACCTCATCAAACGCGAGGCCAAAACCATGACCATTTCCATGTACATGCCGAGGCGAAGAAGATCGAGCCATCCGTGCTTCTCAATATGCGGCTTGCGCCCGACATGTTTGCGCTGGTGCGGCAGGTGCGCGCGGCGACCGACCACGCGATCAACGCGTGCGGGCGCCTTGCCGGCGCCGACATGCCGAGCTTCGCCAACACGGAGGCGAGCATTCCGGAGCTCAAGGACCGCATCGCCAAGACGGTCGACTTCCTCAAGGGCCTCAAACCCGCGCAGATCGACGGCACCGAGGACAAGGCGATCAAGATCACGTTTCCGAGCGGGGCGACGCGCGACTTCACCGGGCAATCGCTGCTGCTGACGAACTCGCTGCCCAATTTCTTTTTCCACTGCACCACCGCCTACGACATCCTGCGCCATTGCGGCATCGAGCTCGGCAAGCGCGACTTCATGGGCACGCCCGTCTCGCTGTAGCGTGCTGTGAGTACACGCAACATCCGCTCGTCCCCGCGAAAGCGGGGACCCAGATCGCGAGTCGTGAGCAGGCGGGTCTGGATTCCCGCTTGCGCGGGAATGAGCGGACAGGTCGCGACGCTGCGCTATTTTTCGCGATGTGCTATACTGAGCGAAAATCTGCTCGGCTCGCGTCCCGAGCTCAAAGGGAGGACAATATGGCTCAAAGATTAAACCGGCGAAGCGTCGCCGGCGCCCTCGCCGTCGCCGCTGCGACAGCCGTGTTCGCTTGGGCACCGGCCAAAGCCGCCGATCCCATCACCATCGGCTTCGGCATGGCGCTCAGCGGTCCGCTCGCGCCCAACGGCAAGATGTCGCTTGTGGCCATGAAGATTTGGGAGGAGGACGTCAACGCCAAGGGCGGGCTGCTCGGACGCCCGGTGAAGCTCATCTATTACGACGATCAGAGCAATCCCTCGACCGTGCCCGGCATCTACACGAAGCTGCTCGACGTCGACAAGGTCGACTTTGCCGTGAGTCCTTATGCGTCGACCCAGATCGCGCCCGCGATGCCGATCATGATCGCGAGAAAACGGCTGTTTGTCAGCTTGTTCGGGACCGGGATCAACGACGAATTCAACTACGACAAATATTTCTCGATGCTGCCGACGGGGCCGACACCGAAGCCCTCCTTTACCAAGGGCTTCTTCCGTGTGGCGCTCGCGCAGAATCCGAAACCTCAGAGCGTGGCCATCGTCGCGGCCGACGCCGAATTCGGGCGCAACGCATCGGACGGCGCCAGGGAGAACGCGCAAAAAGCCGGAGTAAAGATCGTCTACGACAAGACCTACCCGCCCAACACGACCGATTTCTCGCCGGTCGTGCGCGCGATCCAGGCCGCCAATCCCGATCTCGTGATCATCTGCTCCTATCCGCTCGATACGGTCGGCATGGTGAAGGCGATCAACGAAATCGGCTTCAAGCCAAAAATGCTCGGCGGCGCCATGGTCGGCCTGCAGGCGAGCGTGTTCAAGACGCAGCTCGGGCCGTTGCTCAACGGCATCGTCAATTACGAGACCTGGATCCCGGCCTCGACCTTGCAATTCCCGGGCTCGATGGAGCTCCTCGAGAAATATCAGGCGCGCGCCGCCGCCGAGGGCGTCGATCCGCTCGGCTATTACATGCCGGTGTGGGCCTACGCCTATTTGCAGGTGCTTGGTGACGCGATCGAGGCGACCAAGAGCACCAAGGACGACGTGCTCGCCGATTACATCCGCAAGACCACGTTCAAGACGGTGGTCGGCGACGTGAAGTTCGGCGCCAAGGGCGAGTGGGCGGAAGATCGCATGCTGCTGGTCCAGTTCCAGAACATCAAGGGCAACCGCATCGAGGAGTTTCGCGACCTCTCGACCGAGGTGATCATCGATCCGCCGCAATACAAATCGGGCAATCTGATCTACCCCTACGGCGAGGCCAAGAAATAAGCTCGCCGGATCGGCGCGCCGTCGCTTAAGCGCAACGGCGCGCAGGTGCTCGCGTGTGCGACCCGACTAGTCCGCGGGCTCAGGCATGCACCATCATGTTGTTGGCAAGCCACAAGCCGGCCAGAACCAACAGGCTGGTGAAAACGAGCGCGCCCGCATTGATGGCCATCCGATGCCAATACTCATCGTCGCTTTCAGGGCATTCGTATTTTGCGAGATCCCGGACCGGTGAGTAATCGCGTCCGGAATGACGCCTAGGTGGGTGGCTTTTTGTCGTACCCGTTCGCGGCGGGAACCGTATCACACGGTCATTCTCGGCGTGATCGAAATTCATGATGAGATGCGTTGCTGTGTGCCTTGGCGACGTCCTCGCCGCGCCAGTTGGATGAACAGGTCGCGACGAAACTATTCTGCCGCAATCACGTGGACTCTTTCGGGCTCGGGGGCTGCGTGCCGCTTATCGCCCCTGAGCCAAACCTGCACGCGGTCGAGATAAAGGTAGACAACCGGCGTAGTGTAGAGTGTCAGCAGCTGGCTCAGCGCAAGACCGCCGACCATGGCGTAGCCGAGCGGCTGGCGCAGCTCCGAGCCCGTGCCGTGGCCGAACGCGAGCGGTATGCCGGCGAGCATGGCGGCCGCGGTCGTCATCAGGATCGGGCGGAAGCGCAACAGACAGGCTTCGCGGATCGCCGCGATCGGCGGCATATGGCGGTCGCGTTCGGCGACGATCGCGAAGTCCACCAGCATGATGCCGTTCTTCTTGACGATGCCGATCAAGAGAATGATGCCGATGATCCCGATCACCGACAGGTCCATACCGCCGAACTGCAGCGCCAGCAGCGCGCCGATGCCGGCCGACGGCAATGTGGACAGGATCGTCAGGGGATGGATGAAGCTCTCGTAGAGTATGCCGAGGATGATGTAGACGACGATCAACGCCGCGGCGATCAACGCCGGCTCGCTCGACAGCGAGGACTGGAACGCTTGGGCGTTGCCTTGGAACGTGCCGATTACTGACGGCGGCATGCCGATGTCCCGGGCGGCCTGGGTCACCGCCTCGACCGCTTCCCCGAGCGCCACTCCCGGCTGCAGGTTGAAGCTCAGCGTGACTGCGGGGAATTGACCCTGATGCTGTATCGACAGCGGACCGACCTTGCTCGTATCGACGTCGACCAGTGTGGAGAGCGGAACGGTGCCGCCGGTCAGCGGCGATTTCACGTAGAGGCGGTCGAGCGAGGTGAGGTCGCGCTGCTGTTCGGGCGGGATCTCGAGGATGATCCAATAGGTCTTGAGCTGGGTGAAATACTGCGTGATCTGCCGCTGGCCGAAGGCGTCGTTGAGCGTATCGTCGATCATCTGCGCCGAGATGCCGAAGCGGGATGCCTGGTCGCGGTTGATCGTGACCTTGAGCTGTGGCGCATTGGCGAGGAGATCGCTCGACACGTCGGCCAGTTGCGACAGCGTGCGCATCTTTTCGAGCAGCTTCTCCGACCACTCGTTGAGCTCGGCAACGTTGGAATCCTGCAGCGTGTACTGGAAGCTGGCGCGCGAGACGCGGCCGCCCACAGTGATGTCTTGTGACGGCTGCAGGAAGAGCGTCGCGCCTTGGACCTTGGCGAGCTCTGGCCGCAGCCGGTCGATGATTTGCGAGGCCGTGAGCTCGCGCTCGTCACGCGGCTTGAGCACGATGAAGAATCGCCCGGTGTTGGTAGTATTGGCGCCGCCGGTGCTGCCGGTGAACGAGCCGAAGCCGGCGACATCAGGATCGCGCAGGAGCACCGCGCCGAATTCGCGCAGGATACGCATCATCTGGTCCGGCGGTGCATCCTGGGCGGTCTCGGCAAAGCCTTGGATCACGCCGGTGTCCTGGATCGGGAAAAAACCTTTCGGGATCTGAAACACCATGACCCCAGTCAGCGCCATCGTGGCGAAGAAAACGCCAAGGGTGATCGCCCGGTGGCGCAGCACGATATCCAGCGTGTGCTTGTAGAACGACAGCATGCCATTGAAGCCGGCCTCGATCAGGCGATAGACGCGCCCGTGGTTCTGCGATTCCCGATGCATGAAGCGCGAGCACAGCATCGGCGCCAGCGTGAGCGAGACGAGCGCGGATACGGCGATCGAGGCCGTGACGGTGAGCGCGAATTCGCGGAACATGCGGCCGATGATGCCGCCCATGAGCAGGAGCGGGATGAACACCGCAACGAGCGAGAGGCTGATGGAAAGCACGGTGAAGCCGATCTCGCGCGAGCCCGTAAGTGCCGCCTCGAAGGGCGAAACCCCATCCTCGATGTGGCGGTAGATGTTTTCCACCACCACGATGGCGTCGTCGACGACGAAGCCCACCGCGATGGTGAGCGCCATCAGCGACAGATTGTCGAGGCTGAAGTTGAACATGTACATCGCCGCGCACGATCCGAGCAGGGCGAGCGGCACGGTTATGCTCGGAATCGCCGTGGCCCAGAAACTGCGCAGGAAGAGCAAAACGACCATCACCACAAGGGCAATGGTGAGCCCGAGCGTGAACTGGACGTCGGCCACAGAGGCGCGGATCGTCGTGGTACGGTCCAGGATCGTTTCCACCTTGATCGCGGGCGGAATCCGGGCGGTGAGCTGAGGAAGCTGCGCCTTGATCTGGTCGGCGGTGTCGATGACGTTGGCACCGGGTTGCTTGAACACCGCCAGGATGATGCCGCGGTTGTTGTTCTGATAAGCGGCGACGTTTCGGTCGACCGGCGCCTCGATCGCCTGGCCGACGTCGCGCACCCGAATAGGCGCGCCGTTGCGGTAGGCAAGAATGACGTCGTTGAACTGCTCGGCATCCATGATTTGATCGTTGGCGGCGATCGTGAAACCGATCTTGTCGGTATTGATCGTGCCCTTCGCCGCGTTGGTCGTGGATGCGACGAGCGTGCTGCGAATCTCTTCCAAGGTCACGCCGGTCGAGGCGAGCTTGGCCGGGTCGACCTGAATGCGGATTGAGGGCGTCGTATCACCGAAGATCGACACCTGCGCGACGCCGGGCACCTGCGAGATTTGTTGGGCGAGGAACAGATCGCCGTAGTCGTCGACGGCGGTCACCGGCATCGTCTCGGAGCGCAGCGACAGCATGAGAATGGGCGAGTCGGCCGGATTGACCTTCTTGTAGCTTGGTGGTGCCGTCATCGACTGCGGCAGGGTCTTGCTCGCGGCGGTGATCGCCGCCTGCACGTCCTGCCCGGCCGCGTCGATATTGCGGTTGAGATCGAACTGAATGACGATCGTCGTGGCGCCGAGCGCGCTCGTGGACGTCAGCTGCGTGACGCCCGGAATTTGCGCGAGCTGTCGCTCGAGCGGTGCGGCGACGGAAGAGGCCATGGTTTCCGCGCTCGCCCCCTGGAAAGCGGCGGTTACCTGAATGGTAGGGAAATCCACCTGGGGCAGGGGCGCGACCGGCAGAAACGGATAGGCGACAATGCCCGTGAATGCCAGCGCCGCCATCAGCAGCGAGGTCGCGACCGGCCGGCGAATGAACGGTTCGGAGATGTTCACGAGTTGCCAGCCGATCCCGCGACTGGCGCGGAGGTAATGCTGACCGGCGCGTTGCGCTGCAGTTTGTATTGACCGTCGGTCACGATGCGTTCACCACTCGTTAGGCCGGAAGTGACGATCGTCAGGTTGCCATTTGCCGGCCCGACTTCGATCGGACGAGGCTCCGCCAGCCCATTGGCATTGACGACCCAGACGAACAGACCTTCCGGTCCGCGCTGGATGGTGGCCGAGGGGACCACAACGGCGTTGCTGCGCGTTTCGAGCAACACCCGCGCATTGACGAACTCGCCCGGCCACAGCTTGTCGTCCTCATTGGGGAACATCGCCTTCAGCCGGATGGTGGCGGTGGCTTGGTCGATGATGTTGTCGACCAGCAGCAGCTTTCCCGTCGCGAGGATGCGCCGATTGTCCTGGTCGAAGGCAGTGACCTCGACCGGGCCGCGCGCCATCGCGTCTCGAATGTCCTCGAGAGTCCGCGCCGGCAAGGTGAACATGACCGCGGACGGTCGCGTGAGCACCAGCGTCGCGAGCGCCCCCTGGTCGTTGGCATGGACGATATTGCCGGGATCGACGAGGCGCACCCCGATACGCCCGTCGTTCGGCGCGATGATGGTGGTGTATTCGAGATTGGTTTGCGCGGTTTGGATCATCGCCTCGTCGGCCGCGATCGACGCTTTGAGCTGGTCGGCCTTGCCCTGCTGCTGGTCAACAATCTGCTGCGACGTGATGTTCGATTGCACGAGCGTCTTCGAGCGCGCGAGGTCCTTGCTCGCCGAGATGAACTGCGCCTCGTCCTGCGCCTTTTTAGCCTTGGCGTTGTCAAGCGCGGCCTGGTACAGGCGCGGATCGATCAAGGCCAGCACATCGCCCTTCTTGACCTGCTGGCCCTCGGTGAACAGGACCTCTTGCAGCTTGCCGTCGACCTGGGAATGGATGCCGACCGTCAACGAGCCTTGCACGGTGCCGAGTCCAGTCAAGTAGATCGGCACATCCTGCCGGCCGACGATCGCGACGCTCACCGGAACCGTCGCCCGCGCGGAAAGACGCGCCGCGTGAGCTCCTTGCGAACCCTGTCCCCAATACCAATAGAGCGCGCCGCCGGCCGCGAGTGCGATAAGGCAGGCTGTGATCAGGACGCTGCGGCGGCCGCGTGACGCTCCAGTGTTCCCCTCTCGCACCACGATTTTCCCCCTTTACGATCAATCCCCTCATCACAAGATCTCTGCACGAAAATATCGGTGCAAAAGCGGCGCTCCACAACTTACGGATTGGTAGGAAAGCGTTTACTGCGCGTTTATGCGGCTCCGGCGCGGCGCGGCCGCCGAGCGCGTCACAAAAGCCCGGCTAGAGTTGAGTTCGGGCGTCGGCGCTGGTCTGGCGCAATCCAATATCGATCTCATTAATTTCGCGATACGCCCAGATGCCCACGATTGCGCAAGCTGCCAAATCGCGGCGGAAAAACGTCCGTGCGCGCCGATCCGGGCGGCTCGCCCTTCGCAGAAAGGACGGGAGCTCGTCTGGCACCCGAAGGACAAACCGAACGAACCCCGCTTCCAAATCACCAACATTTCGGTCGCATTCCTTCGCGAGCAAACCGGGGGCCAAGTGAAGATGACATTTACCGGGTCCTCCCTCCACTCACGACGTGCCGAGCGACGTGGCTGCGAACGTCTTCTCGAATGTGAGCACGGTCGAAATTGCCGAACCGACTGAAGCGAATTATCCAGGGGTCAGGGTTCAGCGATGTAGTTGAATGGGGACGAGCCTAATCGTCGTCTGCTTCCCGTCCGCTCCAGATGCCGATCCGGCTTGAGCGCGCCTGCTGCTCGAGCGCGCGCAGGTCGGCTGTCGCATTCGCTGCCGCGCGGCCGCCGCCATTGAACAGCACCACGCGGGAAAGATCCTGATCATCGACGCGGCACCGGTACTCACTGCCGCTGCCGGCCGGCTCGCATGCCACTTCCCGACTTCCAAGATAGCGCGTGAACTCGCGCGCAGGGCGGCCGCGCGTACCCTCGACTCCAAACAACCGCACCACGCGCCCCGCGATCTCCAACATGCCGGTCGTCTGCACAATGGGGACGCCGCGAATGATGCCCGCGCTCGGCGCCGGTGTGACGTCGCCCGCGGCAGGGGCGGAGAGCGCTGCGATGCGCGGTTGCGCACGAACCGCCTTCGCGCGAGCCGTGGCGCTTTGCGTGACGAAATCGTTCCAGATGCGCGCGGGCAGATCGCCGCCGGTCACGCCTCTGGTCGGAGTGTTGTCGTCATTGCCGATCCACACGCCGACGACGATATCGTCGGTGAATCCGATGAACCATGCGTCCTTATAGGTCTGGCTCGTACCCGTCTTCCCCTCGACCGGACCGTTGACCCTCGCCGCTCGACCGGTGCCCTCGCGAACGACGCTCGCGAGAACGTCATGCATCGCCGCCCGCGCGGCTGGATTGCTCGCCGGCTGCAGCTGCGATTTTTGCCGCGCAAACAGCACTTGATCGCCGTTGCGAATGTTGCGGATCGCATACGATTCCGCGCGTTCGGCGTTGGCGGCGATCGCCGCAAACGCGCGCGTCATCTCCAACAAGCTGACTTCGCCGGCCCCGAGCGCGAGGCTCGGCACCGCAGGCAGTTCCGATTGGACGCCCAGCTTGCGTGCCACATCGATAATGGTGCGAATTCCGATGGCATCGGCAATCTGTACCGCAACCGAGTTGATCGAATGGGCGAAGGCGGTGCGCAGCGTGACCACACCGTGGAAGCGGCCGCCGTAGTTCTCCGGCTCCCAATTGCCGATCTGTACCGGTCGATCAACCGCCGTCATCTGCGGGTCCATGCCTTTCTGGAACGCCGCGAGATAGACAAAGACCTTGAAAAGGGAGCCGGGCTGCCGCTTCGCCTGGGTGGCGCGATTGAATTGGCTTTCGGTGTAGTCGCGGCCGCCCACCATGGCGAGAATGGCGCCGTCCGGGGTCATCGCCACGAGCGCCGCCTGACCGACTCTCTTGGCGCCGCCTTCCGCCTTGAGTCGGCGCGCGATGACGCTTTCGGCGATGCTCTGCAGGTTGAGGTCGAGCGTGGAGCGCAGTGTCAGATCCTTGGACGGGGCGCCGATGAGCTGCTTCACGTCAGAACCGAGCATGTCCACGAAATAATTTGTGCCCGGCGGATTGTCTGGCGGTATCCGCAAGGTGGCCGGCTGTTGGCGCGCGGCCTCCGCTTGCTCACGGGAGGTCGCGCCGGTTTCGACCATGGCCTTGAGCACCAGTGACGCTCGCTGCCGCGCGCTCTCGAGATGCCGCGTGGGAGCGAGCGCGGAAGGCGAGCGCACGAGGCCTGCGAGCATCGCCGCTTCGCTCAGTGATAATTCTTTCGCAGTCTTGCCGAAGTAGCGTTTCGCAGCGGCGTCCACGCCATAAACGCCGGCGCCGAAATAAGCGGTGTTGAGATAGCGCGAGAGAATCTCTTCCTTGCCGAGCTGACGCTCCATCCAGCGCGCAAGCACTGCCTCCTGGACCTTGCGCTTGATGGTGCGCTCGGGGGAGAGATAGGTCATGCGCGCGAGCTGCTGCGTGATCGTGCTTCCGCCTTCCCGCGCGCTTCCCGAAACCATGTTGCGTATAGCCGCGCGCAGCATGGAGGGAAAGTAGAACCCGCCATGCTCGTAAAAGTGCCGGTCCTCGATGGCTACGATTGCGCGGGAGAGGTTGGTGGGCACGTCTTGCGCGGCGAGCTTGTCGCCCTTGAACACGCCCCGCGTGGCGAAGATTTGGCCGTCCGCCGCCTCGACGATGAGCGCGCTTGGCGTGGGTTCGATCACCAGCCCTCCGTTGGACGGGATGGTGACAATGCAGTAGGTGACGTAGCCAACGGGCAGCATGACGAACAAAGCGAGCACGGCGGCGATCGCGTGCCTGCGGCGCGGCCGGAATGCTCGCGTGCCCGTCACCTGCGGACGGGATCGAACTTCGGGTGGGGTTGGATGAGCGCGTCGGGCGGAGGCGAACGCGCGGGGAGTAGACGGGCGCTCGCGACCCTTGCGGAGCAGGAGGGACCTCATCGTGTGCGTTCCTAGCGCGGGGGCGGCGGGTCCACCCAGCCGCCGCGGCGACGAAACTGAGGCCCGAAAATTTCAGAAGCAACGCCGGGCGTGGCGCTGTTGAGACTGCGCATCCTGCTGCTTGAGTTCGAGGGATCGCTGTCGCCGCGGTCGGCGCCGTCGGCGCGCCCGTTCCAAAAGAGGTCGCGGTAGTGCCGATAGCGCCAGCGAACGGTCTCCACGGCGTAGTTCGACTGCAGAAAAGCGCCCAGAGGTAAAGCGCCCAGAGGTAGCAAGATCGGCGGTGCCGCGCGAGCTTGTGCCGCCGCGCAGCCGAGCAAAATGGCAGCAGCAAAAACCGCTTGACGTGCCGGCATGGACCCCTCGCTGGCGCGAGACCGATGAAAGAACGCGAAGGGTGGGGAGGATGTTCCCTGTGGATAGCGCCGCTTACGCGCGGCGGCGCCACTCACATCTTGGGCGGATGCGCGCGGATGACCGCTTCATTGACGGCGGTGCCCCAACCTGGACCCGTCGGAAGGACGAACTCGCCATTCTCGATCACATATGGATTGGTCAGGAGTTTGGTTTTCCAGGGCACCTCGTCGACGTCGAATTCCATGATACGGAAGTTGGGAATCGCCGCACAGAAATGCGCGCTCATGATATTGGCGAGGGGCCCGTTGAAATTGTGCGACGCGACGTTGACCTCGTAGGCGTCCGCCATGGCCGCCATCCTGGTCGCTTCCACGAGCCCGTTCCATTGCGCGTCAATGATCGCGACATCGACGGAGTACTTTTCGAGGTAGGGCTTGAGATTGCGACGGCCAAGAATCGTCTCCAGGGAACCGATCGGCGTCGTGGTCGATTGCCGGATCAGGCTCAGCGCCTTGGGCTCGAACAGGTCCATCTCCAGCCACAGCAAGTCGAATGGCTCAACTGCCTTTGCGATGCGGCGCAGCCCTTCCGGCTTGTAGTTGAAGTTCAGATCCAGCAGGAGCCGCACGCCTTTGCCGGCGCCCTCGCGCAAGGCGGCGAGCTGATCGATCAGCGCAGCCAGCACGTCGTCGCCGAGGTTGAGCTCGGGATGGCCGGTGCCGGCGCCGATCATGCCGGGAGCGAACTGCCGGCCGCCCTTGCCATCGAACAGCAGCACGTTGGTTTTGAGCGCCTTAAAGCCGCGCTCGCGCGCCTCCCGCGCGGCGGCCTTGAGGTCATCGAGCGTGCGCACCGCCGGCCGGTCGATGACGTTGCCGTCGAAAAGATCGGCACAGCGCGCGCGTAGGACGCCGCAGCGCGACCAGTAGACCGGCATGCGCTCACGGACCGCGCCGCCGAGAAGCTCGCAGACCGGAACTCCGAGCGCCTTGCCGCGGATGTCGAGGCAGGCATTTTCGATTGTCGCGATGGCGTGCGATGTGAGCCCGCCCGAGGTCGATCGGGAGCGGGCGTAGAGCGCCGCGTCGATGCGCGCGATCGCACATGGGTCTTCACCGATGAGGGCGGCACCGAGGCCGTGGATCAGGGCGGTCATGCCCTTGCGGCGGCTCTCGTTGAACTCGGACCAGCCGGTGAGTCCCTCGTCGGTGGTGATCTTCAGGAAGGAATAAGTGTCCCAGCCACCGTCGGCGTGGAAATCCTCGAGCTTGACGATTTTCATTAGCTGCCTCGCGTTTGTGGGCGAACCGCTCCCCTCAGCCGCGAGCTTGTCCCGGAGATTTGTCTTCTTCCAAGGGAATCAAACTGCATTTCGCCCGGGGGGATCACGCTGACAAAGCACACAAAATTGTGCCATGGTTTGCGCGGGGCACCAACCGCAGCGCGGAGCTCGGTCGGCATGCGATATCTCCCACGCATCCTTCATGAAAGCTTGGCGGCACTGGTGCTGCTGCCGCTGCTCGCTCCTTGCGCGCTCGCCCAGATCAGCGGCGTCGCCGAAATTGCGAATTACCAAGGTGCCGACCGCGAGCAGCGGTTAATCGAAGGCGCCAAGCGGGAGAAGGAACTCACCTTTTACTCCTCCATACCGCCGGATGACATTTCCGCTTTGGTTTCGGCCTTCGACAAAAAGTACGGCGTCAAGGTCAAGGTCTGGCGCGCGGATTCCGAAGGGTTCCTACAGCGCATCCTGGGTGAGGCCAGGGCGCGGCGTTTCGAGGTCGACGTCATGGCCGGTTCGAGCTCGGCGCTCGAGCCGCTCTACCGCGAGAACCTGTTGCAGGAGGTGAAATCGCCGAAGCTGGCCGGCATCATCCCGCAAGCCATCGCTGCGCACCGGCAATGGGTGGCGGTGTATCTGAGCACCTTCGTCCAGGCCTACAACACCGACCTCGTCCGCAAGGATAGCCTACCCAAAACCTATTACGATCTGCTGCGACCGCAGTGGAAGGACAAGCTCGGGATCGAATCCGAGGATTTCGACTGGTTTGCGCAGGTGGTGATGGATATCGGCGAAGCGCAGGGGCTGCGGCTATTCCGCGACATCGTGGCCTCGAACGGCATCTCCGTGCGCAAGGGGCACAGCCTCCTCACCAACCTCGTCGTGGCGGGCGAAGTGCCGCTCGCGCTCACGGCCTACGGCTTTTTGGCCGAGCAGGCGAAGCGGCGGGGCGCGCCGCTCGATTGGTTCGTCATTCCGCCGGCGATCGCCCGCCCGACGGCCGAAGGGCTCGCGCGGAATGCACCACATCCCTATGCGGCGGTCCTGTTTTTCGATTTTCTGATCGGCGAGGAGGGCCAGCAGATCCTGGCGAGCCGCCAATTCGTCCCCGTGAGCCGAACCATCGAGACGCCCCTGAACAAGGGCCCGCTCCAGCTCATCGACTCAGCCGCGATCCTCGACCAAGCGCGCAAATGGCAGGACCTCTACCAGAAGACGGTCATCGCCCCGTCCCGCTGAGAGGGAGGTCACACCAGGGGTCCATTGTTGACGGGTTAAGTCTGGCCCTGGCGGTGTAGGTGGGAGGCGGGTTGAGCTATGCGCTACATCGACGCGTTCAATCATTTCTTTCCCAAGCGCATCTACGAACTGATGCTGCGGTCGCCCGCGGGACAGAAGGATCTCGGAAAGCGCATGCAGCAAATCCCGGCGCTCTACGACGTCGAGGAGCGGTTGCGCGTCGTCGATTCGTTTCCCGATTATACCCAGATCATCTGTCTCGGCATGCCGGCGCTCGACCGGCTCACCGGGCCCGAGCATTCACCCGAATGGGCGCGGATCGGCAACGACGGGCTTGCCGAGTTGGTCAGCAAATTTCCCGATCGCTTCGTTGGCTACGCCGCCTCTTTGCCGATGAACGCGGCCGAAGCGGCGGCCAAGGAGGCCGAGCGCGTCTTGGCGAACGGCGCCAACGCGATCCAGCTCCACACGAACGTCGATGGCGCTCCCATCGACCAGGATCATTTCCTCCCGATTTACGAGATCATCGAGAAATCCGGCAAGCCGATCTTGCTGCACCCGATCCGCACGCGCGAAATGGCGGACTATCGAACCGAAGCCGTCTCGAAATACGAAATCTGCAGCGTGATCGGCTGGCCGTTCGAAACCGGCGCCGCGCTGGCCCGACTCGTGTTTTCCGGCATCATGGATCGCTTTCCCAACCTGAAAATCATCTCGCACCATCTCGGCGGCATCATCCCCTATTTCGAGGGCCGCGTTGCGCATAGCTGGGATCAGCTCGGCGTGCGCACGTCGGACGAGGATTATTCGCTCGTCCTGAAGCGGCTGAAAAAACGGCCGTTCGACTATTTCAAGGGCTTCTACGGCGACACTGCGCTCGCCGGCGCACGCGCGCCGACGCTTTGCGGATTGTCGTTCTTCGGGGCCGATCACGTCCTGTTCGCTTCCGATTGCCCTTTCGACAAGGAGAAGGGCAGGGGCTACATCCGTGCCACGATCGCAGTCATGGAGTCGCTCGATCTGCCCAGAGCCGACATGAAAAAGGTCTGCCATCGCAACGCCGAAACCATGTTTGGGCTGCGGAAGAGCTGAGCGAAGCACCATTGAATGCGTCGGGGCGCGCGATTAGCCTTGCAGCGGGAGGAAACATGTTCGCGCGTTTAAGTGCGGCGACAGTGGTCGCCGCGGCATTGGCGGTCGCCCCCGCGCACGGGGATGCGCTCGCCGACTTCTACAAGGGCCGGCAGGTCAATCTGATCGTCGGCTACGGGCCGGGTGGCGGCTACGACATCCATGCGCGGCTGCTTGCGCGGCATTTCGGCAAGTTCATTCCGGGACATCCGACCGTGGTCGTGCAGAATATGCCGGGCGCCGGCAGCCTGCGCGCAGTCAATTACCTCTACAACGTCGCGCCGAAGGACGGCACCACAATCGCGACCTTCGCGCGCAACATGCCGCTCCTGGGTCTCCTCGGCGGGAACTCCAACGTCCAGTTCGATCCGCGCCGGCTTACGTGGCTCGGCTCGACCTCGAGCTTCACCAACGACGCCTATATTTTGCTCGTGCGCAAGGACGCGCCGGTGAAATCGATCGAGGAGGCGCGCCGGACCGATTTTCCGGCGCTCGTGCTCGGCGCCACCGCCGAAGGAGCGACCGGCAACGACGTGCCGATCATCCTGCGCGATACGATCGGACTGCACGTCAAGCAGGTTGTGGGCTATCCGGACACCGCCTCGATTTTTCTTGCGATGGAGCGCGGCGAGATCCACGGGCGCACCGTCGATTTGTCGACGGTGAAATCGATCAAACCCGAGTGGCTCCAGCCCGACAGCGGCTTTCGCGTGCTCGTTCAGTTTGCGCGCGCGACACGCCATCCGGATTTTCCGGACGTGCCGACCGCGCGCGAGCTGGCAAAGAACGAGGCGGCGCGGGCGCTGATCGAGCTTGCGGAACTCCCTTACGCGCTGTCGCGGCCGTTTGCGGCTCCGCCCAATCTGCCGGCCGAGCGCGCGAAAGCGTTGCAGCGTGCGTTCCTGGCGGTGCACGGCGATCCGGAATATCTGGAGGATGCCGCGAGGCTCAGCCTCGACGTGAGCCCGATCGGGGCAGATGACATCCTGCACGCGATCGACCGCATCGCGGTGGCGCCGCCGGAGCTCCTGGATTACGTGCGCAGGCTGTTGGCGGAGACCAGAGGCGGCGGTCAAGCGCAATAAAGTGTCACGGGCAAGCGTCCGAAAACTCATGCACGACACCCCTGATCAAGTGCATTGGCACGAGCCGAAAGCCGGTGAGAACGCCGGATATGGCACGTTCAAGCGCGCGCCGATGCCCTACGATCGTTTCATGGGGGCGGAGGGCGTGCCGGTCTATCGCGGCATCGGCGTGCGCCGCGTGCAGGATCTGCCGCTTGCGCCCTGGAAGCGGTTGGGCGGCCGCGGGTCGTATATCCAACTCTACGGCACCGAAGGCTTGTGGGGCCTTTACGTCGTCGAAGCCCCCTCCGCCGGCGCGCTCAACGTGGAGCGGCACCTCTATGAAAAAGTCGTGCTGGTGGTGGAAGGCCGCGGCACGACCGAGGTCTGGCAGGAAGGGCAGACCAAGCGGCACGCATTCGAGTGGCAGAAGGGCTCGCTGTTCTCGATCCCGCTCAACGCCTACCATCGGCTCATCAACGCGGCGAGCGCGCCCGCGCTCTTATTGTGCGGCACCTCGGCACCCAACGTGATGAACGTGATCGACAACACCGAATTCATTTTCAACTGCCCATACACGTTCACCGAGCGCTTCTCCGGAGCGGAAGACTATTTCAAGCCGAGGGATGATATCGAGCCAGATCCGATCCGCGGGCTCGCGATGCGGCGGACCAACCTCATTCCCGACATCGTCAACACCGAGCTTCCGCTCGACAACCGCCGCTCGCCCGGCTATCGCCGGGTCGAGCCGTTCATGGCCGGCAACCGTTTCTACCTGTGGATCGGACAGCACGAGACCGGCCGCTATTCCAAGGCGCACAAGCACGCTTCTGCCGCCGTCCTCATCTGCATAAAGGGCAAGGGTTACACCTATACCTGGCCGGAAACGCTCGGCACCACGCCCTGGCGGGACGGCAAAGCTGACAAGGTACTCCGCCAGGATTACGAGCCGGTCGGTCTCGTTTCCGCCGCGCCCATGAGCGGCGACTGGTTCCATCAGCATTTCGGCATCGGCAAGGAAGGGCTTCGCATCACCGCCTGGCACGGACCCAACAACCAGCGCGCGCACAAGGCGGGCCGGCCCGGCGAGCAGCTCATGGATTATGGCGCCATCGATCTCAGCAAGGGCGGCAGCGCCATCCCCTATCACGAGGAGGATCCCGCCATTCGCCGGGAATTCGAGGGGGCGCTCGCGTGCGAAGGGCTCGTGAGCCGGATGAAGCCGGAATTCTACCAGCGTCCTCCCGCCGAAGGAGAAATGGTGATGGGCGACGTGATGTAGCCCCGCGCGATGCAGCGCGGGCTACTGGGTTCCCGCTTGCGCGGGGACGGCGGCGGCAACCGGGAAGCGCAATGAAGCGAAGCACCGAGCGAATTCTCACCACCCATGTCGGCAGCCTGCCGCGTCCCGCCGATCTGCTCGACGTGGTCCAGGCCAAGGAGCAGGGCAAGCGCGTCGATGAGAAGGCGCACGCCGCGCGGCTGCGCGGGGCGGTCGCCGAGATCGTGCACAAGCAGATCGAGCTCGGCATCGACATCGTCGACGACGGCGAGTTCGGCAAGCCGAGCTTCGTCTCCTACGTCAACGAACGTCTCGGCGGCTTCGAGGTCGATACCCAGATGCCGCGGCAAAGCCCGTGGGCTGGTTCGCGCGAGGCCAAATCCTTTCCGGAGTTCTACGGGGCGGGCCACGTGGCCGCGCGGCAGAACCACATGGTTTGCACCGCGCCCATCACCTATCGCGGCATGGCGCAATTGCAGGTCGACATGGACAATCTCAAGGCGGCGCTCGATGGCGCGAAACCTGAGGAAGCCTTCATGCCGGCGATCTCACCGGCGAGCGTGGCGGATTGGCAGCGCAACGCCTACTACAAAAACGAAGAGGAGTACCTGTTCGCAATCGCAGACGCACTGCGGGAGGAGTACGAGGCCATCGTCAATGCGGACCTGCTGCTGCAGGTCGATGACCCGCATCTCGTCACGTACTGGATCAAGGAGCCCGATCTCACGCTCGAGCAATTCCGCAGATGGGCGCAGCTTCGCGTCGAGGCGCTCAACCACGCGCTCCGCAACATCCCGCCGGAGAAAGTGCGACACCACACCTGCTACGGCATCAACATGGGGCCGCGCATCCACGATCTCGAGCTCAAGCACGTGGTCGATCTCATCCTGAAGATCCGCGCTGGCGCCTATTCCTTCGAAGCCGCGAATCCGCGCCACGAGCACGAATGGAAGGTGTGGGAGAGCGCAGACCTGCCCGCGGGTAAGTCGCTCATTCCCGGCGTGATCAGCCACTCGACGGTTTTGGTCGAGCACCCGGAGCTGGTGGCCGAGCGCATCTGCCGTTATGCCAAGGTGGTCGGGCGTGAGAATGTCATCGCCGGCTCCGATTGCGGCTTTGCCACCTTCGCCGGTTCGAAGGAGGTGCACCCGAGCATCGTGTGGGCGAAGTTCACGTCGCTGGTCGAGGGCGCGAAGATCGCCAGCCAACGATTGTGGGGTGGGCGCTGAGATCGTGTTGTGCACGCAGGAGCGACGATGAGCGCAGCGAAATCCGGGATGTCCCACACCCCCTCAATTGCAGTCGGGCGACACGGGAGATGCTTGACCCGATGAAACCCGGATATCGCTTCGCTCATCCGGGCTACACTTCACTCACAGCGTAGATTTTTCGATGTCTGCAAGCCTTTCCAGCGACTGCGCTCGCGGGCGGGTCGGGCGGAGTCCAGCCAACGCGTCGGCGAGACGTTCTCCGGTGAGGTCCAACGTGATCGGCTCGAGCGTGGCGCTGCGCTCGGTCACAAAGCCGATGAGATCGGCGCCGGCGTAGCCGGCCGCGCGCAGCGCGGCGACGCAAGCTTCGGCCTGCGCGAGCGGCACCGCCGCAAGCAGCCCGCCCGACGTTTGCGGATCGAACAGCAGCGGGTAGAGCGGATGCCGCCCGGCCGTGGTGAGGTCGCGGATGGCGCGGCGCAGACGCACATTCTGCGGCTGCAGTGACGAGAAGATGCCGAGCGCCACCGTCTCTCGCGCGCCCTCGAGCAGCGGCACGCGGTCAATGGCGAGCGTTGCATCGACATCGGAGGCGCGCACCATCTCCATGAGATGGCCGATGAGACCGAAGCCGGTAACATCCGTTGCGGCATGGACGCCGTGTCGGCGAAGAATCTCGGCCGCCCTGCCGTTCGACTGAACCATGTGCGTAATCGCCGCCATGACCCAGCGCGCCTTCGCCTTGCCGCGCATGTCGGCGGCAAGCAGCGTGCCCGTCCCCAGCGGCTTGCTCAGGATAAGGCCGTCGCCGGGCTTCAATCCGCCCTTGCGCAACGCGGCTGCCGCCGGGACGAGACCGTTGACGGCAAAGCCGAGCGCGAGCTCCGCGCCCTCGCTGGTATGCCCGCCGACCAGCGCACAGCCGGCCTCGCGCAGCACCTCGTTGGCGCCGGTGATCATCGCCGACAAATCGGCCCCGACCTTGCCTTCGAGTCCGTAGGGTACGGTGGCGATCGCCAGCGCCGTCTGCGCCTCTCCGCCCATGGCGTAGACGTCGCCGAGCGCATGGTTGGCCGCGATCTTGCCCAGCGTATAGGGGTCGTCGACGATGGCGCGGAAATAGTCGACCGTCTGCAGCGAAAGCTTTTCCCCGCCGACGTCGACGAGCGCCGCGTCATCGGGCGCATCAAGTCCCACGACCACGTCCGCGCGCGGGGCGGGTTGCACGCCTGCGAGCGCGTGGGCGAGCACGGTCGCGCCCACCTTGGCGCCGCAGCCGCCGCAGCGCATGGCGATCGCGGAGATTTCCTTGAGCGCGTCGCGGTCGGCGAGCGGCGGCAGCGCCGCCGGCGGGAGCTTCATCTCCGGCAGCTCGTTGTATTTGCGCATGAAGCGCCGATCGATCCAGTCCTTCCAGCGCCACACCCATGCGCCCTCGACGACGACACCGTTGCGGCTACCCACCGCGTAGCGTTCTCCGGTCGAAACGAGATAGAGCGCCTCGCGCTGCGGCTTAAAGCGTCGCAAGGACCGGCCCGTCAACGTACGGCGGATGTTATCGGCGAGCACAGGTCCGGCGCGCACCGCGTAAACACCGGACTTCGGCAGCTCGCGCTCGGCGAACGCGATTGTGTCGCCGGCGGCGAAAACATCGTCGTGGCCGGCAACCCGCAACGTCGAGTCGACCCTGAGAAAGCCCCTCGCATCGAGCGGCAATCTCGTCTGCCGCGAGCGGACCATAGCCCGCGAGGATGAGCCGTCCGGCCTCGACGGAAATGACTGGCGCGCCGGTGACAACGGCTATCCCGCGCGCCGCCAGAATCGCGTGGAAGCGCGCGCGGAACGCCGCCGGAAAGCTCGGCAGGATGTTGGGAACATCCGAGACCAACACGAAGGACAGGCCGCTCGCATCGAAACCGGCATGCCTGACTGTTTGGCGTAAGCGGTGTTCGACCGCCAGCAGCAGCTCGACCCCGCCGGCGCCGGCGCCGACCAGCGCCACCGCGGCGCGACCTTTGCGCGCGAGAACGCGCGCCTGCAGCGCCTCGAAGCGGCGCAGGAATCCATCGATCGGCTTGACTGCAATGGCGTGCTCGCTCGCGCCCGGCACGCCTGCGGTGTTCGGCGTCGAACCTATATTGAGCGAAAGGAGATCGTAGGGGACCGGCGGCCGCGACCGGCAGATCACGCGCCGGCCGTCAAGATCGAGATCGATCACCTCGTCCTGATAAAGCCGCGCCCCGGCGAACCGGGCGAGCGGACCGGTATCGATGTGCGCGTCGTCGAATCCGTAGTGGCCGGCGATGAGCCCGGGCAGCATCCCGGAATAGGGCGTGTGCACCTCGCGACTGATCAGGGTGAGGCGCACGCCGGGGATCGGCTTCATGCCGAACATGCGCAGCACCGTGACGTGCGAGTGGCCGGCGCCCAAGAGCACGACATCCTTGAGCACGGGATAGTCTCTCGCTTTCATGCCGATCTTTCCCGGTGCGATAGGAGCGAAAAAACGGAACGCATGGCATCACATGTTCGTCAGGTCTGTGACAGCCGCCGAATTTGCCGCCTTTCGGACCCGCAAGTTCACGCCTCGGGCCGGTTTCGGCACGATCTCTTCGATGAGCTTTTTCCAGTTGGCCTTTTCGCGCGCCGGCCGGAACAGTGCGGCGCGACGCGCGATGGCGCGTGTGAGCCGCTTAAGAAACAACGGATCGCGTTCGGTCCGATGGAGGAGCTGCGCCAGTGCATCTGTATCACCGACTGGAAAATAGCCGGGATAATCGCGTCCGAGCAGGCCGACCGAGCCGTCGATGCGCGTAGCGAGCACCGGAACGCCAGCGGCGGCGGCTTCGGATATGACATTTGCGCCGCCTTCGCTCAGCGATGACAGGACGAGGGCCCGCGCGCGGCCGAGCAGGCGCCGTACATCCGCGCGCGGCCGATCGCCGCGCCAGACGTAGCGCGGATTGGCCGCCATCTCCGCCTTCGCTGCCGCCGCCCATCGCGGCGTTTCGGCCGCGCCGAGGTGCACGATGCGAATGCGCGAGCTTACCGGCAAACGGCGCGCCGCCTCGGCGGCACGAAACGGATCCTTCACTTTGCGCAAATGGCCGATCACCGCCACGTCGAAACTCTCCGTGCGCCTGAAGCGGCCGCGACGCAGCGGCACCGCCGACTGATGCACGACGCGAACCTTGTCTCGAAACTGTCGGGGCACGCCCTCTCGCGCGAGTTCCTGCAGTGTGACGAGCCGGTCGGCGTGCGCGAGCGAGCGCAACGTCGGCCCCGGATCGCGATCGATGTAGTCGTAGATATCGGTGCCGCTCAAGCCTACGATCAGCGGCCGATCGGGGTGAAGCTCGTGAAAGGCGCGGATGCTATCCGCGCTGCGCCAGGCGTGGAGCGCAATCATCAACTCTGCGGCGGCTCCATCATAGCGATCGGCGATGTGGACGCGATGACCGAGCTGGCGCAAGATTCGCGCCCAGCGCATGCCCGTGGTCGTGTTGCCGGATCGTGACGAGGAACGAGCCGGCGTGATAAGAACGATGTTCATGAATGAGGCTCTTATACATCGGCCGACGAGCGGCGCCAGCGCGGAGGAGCTTGCGGCTCAGCTCCGCGATGCGCGCAGCTGCACCCGCCGCCTCAGCGATGACCTCTCGACGCAGCAGTTGATGGGGCCGATGCTGCCGATCGTCAATCCCATTCTCTGGGAGATTGGGCATGTCGGCTGGTTCCATGAATACTGGACGCTGCGTCACGCGCACGGGGAGGCACCGATCCTCGCGCGCGCCGACGCCTTGTGGAATTCGAGCGAGGTCGCGCATGCCACGCGATGGGAGCTGGACTTGCCCGATCGCAGCGGGGTGTTCGGATATATGGCGGATGTTCTGGCCCGCCAAGTCGATCGCCTCGGTAGCAGCATCGACCTGCGCGCTTGCTATTTCTACGACCTTTCGACCCGCCACGAGGATATGCACGTCGAGGCGCTCGCCTATACACGACAGACGCTGGGCTTTGCGCGCCCGCAAGGTCTTGGGGACCCAGCGACGCAACGCGCCGGCGCATGGGGCGGCGACGTCGATGTGCCCGGCGGGAAGTGGCAGCTGGGCTCGACCCCTGCGGATGGTTTCGTTTTCGACAACGAGAAGTGGGCGTTTGCGGTCGACATCGCGCCGTTCCGGATCGCCAAAGCGCCCGTCACGAACGCCGAGTTCGCCGCGTTCTTGGAGGAGGGCGGTTATCGGCGCCGCGAATTCTGGAGTGCGCCGGGATGGGAGTGGCGCGAGCGCGCGGGAGCCGAGCATCCGGTCTACTGGCTCAGGAACGAGGGCGGCAGCTGGACGTGGCGCAACCACGACAAGGTCGAAGCGCTCGCACCGCACGCGCCGGTGGCCTTCGTCAACTGGTACGAGGCGCAAGCCTATTGCAACTGGGCCAAGCGCCGGCTGCCGACCGAGGCCGAATGGGAGGCTGCCGCGATCGGCGAGCCGAGCGCGGACGGCTTGCGTTTGGCAGGCGTCAAGCGCCGCTGGCCTTGGGGCGAAG
>WNFN01156523.1_pt1 | contig 24172 bp, 24 predicted proteins | sample 5400161 | NCBI WGS metagenome assembly WNFN01 (sample SAMN13153353, study PRJNA577476) | soil metagenome | isolation source: 80 cm saprolite on Douglas fir-dominated hillslope | place: USA:California | collected 2013-09-17 | reverse complement strand
CCGGCATCTTTCCGGAGCTCACGGTCGCCGAAAACCTCATGATCAGCCGCTGGCTCTCGGCCAAGACGGAGCGCGCGGCAGCAACGGGCGGCGACACCGAGGCGCGGGTCTTCGCGGTGTTTCCCGAGGTCCGACAGCTCGTGGACAGACAGGGGCTGAACTTGAGCGGCGGCCAGAAGAAAATGGTGGCGATCGCCAGGGCCATGGCGCTCGCGCCCCATCTGCTGATCCTCGACGAGGCGTTCGAAGGGCTGGCGCCCGCGGTCGTGAAACGCTTCCGCGACGCGGTCATGACGATCAAGGGCATGGGCATCGCGCTGCTCATCGCCGAATCCAACCTCATGAGCGCCGCGGCGATGGCCGACCGGGTTTACGTGCTCGATCGCGGTGAGATCGTCTTCCACGGCACGCCGCAGCAGGCGCTCGGCGACGAGGAGGTCATGCGCACGCTGCGCGGCTGATGTGTGTGTCTCATGGTTCGATGCGTCCCCGGATGAAGCCTCTGAGCGTGCTCCTTGCCCTCGTGGCGGCGGGGACGATCGCAACCGCGGCGAGAGGCGGCCACGAGCTGCCGGTCTACCCGTCCTACTACCCGCACGAGATCGCCATCGAGACGGTCGCGCCCGAGCGCGCGGCCGGGCTGCTGCGGGAAAACAAGATTCAGGCCTATATCGCGCGCGCGCCGCACTTCTCGGGCGACCTGCCGACTTCGATCCGAGCCGTTGAGTCGCTCGGCAGTTTCGTGACCGTCTGGATCAATCCGGCCTCGCCCTTCGCAAAGAGCGAGGCGGCCGCCTGCGCCGCCGTCGCGACTCTCATACGCGACTTCGCCGGAAAAGCCGAGGCCGCGAAGGCGGGATTTCTCCAAGCCTCGGCCGAAAGCTCGGCCCCGACGATCGTGAATCTCCGGGTCAAGGCCGGTGGGACGCTGGCGAGTCTCGTTCGCCCCGAGTGGAAGGCGGCGGGGGCGGAATGGGATGTCGCGATCGAGGAGGTCGACGCGGCGGAGCTCATGGCCTCCGCGACGACCTCGGTCAATGGCTGGCTCGGACCTCCCTGGGTCAAGAGCGGCTGGTTTCACGCCGCGCGCATCCTCGCCGATGCGATCGAGGATGGCGAGAGCAAGCGGCGCGCCGATGCGGCGCTCGAGCGCCTTGAGGCGAGCGATTACCGCGATGGGGTCGAGGCGGAAAATCTGCAGCGCGAGCTGGTGACGGCGCTCACCGAAAATTGTCGCAAGCTCGTGGTCGGCTACACCGTCAAGCGGGAGTATTTCAGCGCCGAATTCACCGACGGGATCGAGAACGTCGGATTCGATTCGATCGAGGGTCTCAATTCGCCGATGTTCATTCGCACGGCGAAGCTCAAGAACTTTCCCTGGAACGGCTGGCTTACGTTGGGGATCGACTCGACGCCGGACGCCGCCTGGAACCCCGTTGCCGGATTCGGCGATGGATTTGGGCGACTGCTGTGGTCGGCGGTCGGCGACCCGGCCCTGCTCTACGCGCCCTACGATTCCGGCTGGATGATCAATCGTATCTCCGACGTCCAATCGAATGCCCTTCGATGAAGAGCGAGGAGTTGATCCCGTGTCGCGCGCCGTGCTGATGCTTGCCGGATCGGTCGCGGCGTTCTTGCCGGTCGCGGCAAGCGCTTTCCTTGCGATGGCCGCGGAGCTCGTCTTCGACCTCAAGATCCAGCATGGCCGCGTTCCCGACGACATGCGGCTCATTCGCGTCAAGGAGGGCGATGTCGTGACGTTGCGCTGGACGACGGATCAGGCGGTGGTCCTGCATCTTCACGGTTATGACATCGAAAAGCCGATCGCGCCTGGCGCAGTCACGGAGCTCACATTCACGGCCTATGCGACGGGGCGATTTCCGCTCCATGTCCATGCGCAAGGAGAGCGCGCGGAAAATCACGCGCATCAGGAAGCGCCGCTGATCGATGTTGAAGTTTATCCGCGATAGTCGGGTCGCACTCGGCGTCATCATCGCCGGAGCTTGCGCGTTCGGGGCGCCGGCCTACGCCCATGGCTTCGGCCAGCGTTATGACCTGCCCTTGCCGCTATCGCTCTATCTATTGGGCGCAGCGGCCGCCGTCGCCGCGTCCTTCGTCATCGTCGGCCTGCTGGTGCGCCCTGCACCCGGCGCGCGGGGCTATCCGCGCATCGATCTCTCGGCACACCCGCTGGGCCGACTTGTCGCGCATCCGGTTGTCTTGGGTTTTCTCAAACTCGTCTCCGTCGGCCTCTTCGTCCTGACCGTTATCGCCGGGTTCTGCGGAAGCCAGGATCCCTATCAGAACATCGCACCGACGCTGGTGTGGATCATCTGGTGGGTCGGGCTCGCGGTTTTCTCCCCCTTCGTCGGGGATCTCTGGGCGTTGGTCAATCCATGGCGAACCATTTTCGAAGCGATCGACCGACTCTACCGAACCGTCGCCGGCCGCGATCTCGTCTTGCGCCGGCCTTATCCCGAGGCGCTTGGAGTCTGGCCCGCCGTCGCGTTGCTGCTCGTCCTTTCCTGGACCGAACTCGTGTTTCCGAGCCCCGCCGTGCCCGCCAACATCGCTTGGCTTGCCGTGCTTTATTCGCTGCTCACTTGGGCCGGCATGGCCGTGTTCGGTGTGGAGACCTGGATCAAGCGCGGCGAGGTGTTCAGCATTTTCTTCGGCGTATTTGCCCGCTTCGCCCCGACCGAACCGAGCGTCCGGGACCTTTCCGGCGGACGCGGATTGGCGCTGCGGCCCTTCGGCGCCGGTCTGCTGGTCGACGAGCGGGCATCTCCCGCGATGGTCGCCTTCGTCCTGCTCGTGCTGTCGACGGTTCTCTACGACGGGCTGCTGACCACGCCGGAATGGGCCGAACTCGAGCGTGAGGTGGTTTCCCTGCTGCCGGGCCCCGGCGAGCTGAACTCGCTCATCGCCAGGACGATCGGGCTCGTGGCGTTCTGGGGAGTGTTTCTCGGCGCCTATCTCGCCGTGAGCGCCGTCATGAGCATGCTGGCGCCAAGCCGTTCGCCGCTGGAAATGGCACAGGGCTTCGCCTTCACCTTGGTCCCGATCGCCATTGCCTATCACTTGGCGCATTACCTTGCGTATCTGCTCACCCAGGGACAGTACATAGTGCCGCTCGCGTCCGATCCTTTCGGATACGGTTGGAATCTCTTCGGGACCGCCGGATATCGCGTCGACATCGGCGTGGTCGGCGCGCGGTTCGCCTGGTATGCCGCAGTGAGCTCGATCGTCCTCGGCCACATCGCCGCCACCTATCTCGCCGACGTCAGGGCGCACCGGATTCTCCACCTGCGACGCGCGGCGTTGCGTTCGCAGCTGCCGCTGACCGCGCTGATGGTCACCTACACCGTCGTGAGTCTCTCGATTCTCGCCCAACCGATCGTCGAGCGCCGCGCGCCCGCGCGGCCGACGGCGGCGGTGCCGGAAGCCATGAGCATTCCCGAAGACGCGCTCATTCCCGAGCCTGGGACCGGCCGGCTCCAGGCGGTCGGGCCGGGGCGATCCGCGCCATTGAAATTGACCTATCGCGTCCTCGGCTCCGCCTTTCACGACGGGACGCGAACGACGGCCGCGGATCTGCTCTATGCCTACATGTTCGCTTATCGCTGGGCCGTTCCGGGCGAAGCGAATTCGCATTATGACCCTGCGATCGAGGCGGCGACCGCGCCGCTCAGACAACGCCTCGCGGCCGTGCGGCTCGCGGGTGTCGATACGGCATCGAAGTCGTTCCGGGTAGGAGACGTCAATTTCATCCGCGAGCTGTTCGTGATCGACGTCTATGCAAGCATTGCCCCGGGCGACCCCGAACAGGACGCCGTCTTCGCCCCGCCTTGGAGCACGCTTCCCTGGCATTTGGTCGTGCTGATGGAAGAGGCGGTCAGCCGCGGCTGGGCGGCATTCTCGCAAGTCGAGGCGAGGCGGCGCGGCATCGCGTGGCTCGATCTCGTCCGTTCCGATGAGCTCAAAGGGCGGCTCGCGGCGCTGGTCGATCAGTTCGAGCACGAGGCATATCGGCCCGAGATCCTAGAGGCGCTGGTGAGCGCCGAAGACGCGCGCAAACGCTGGGCGGCGCTGGCGGCGTTCTACAGGAGCCACGGGCACTTCCTGGTGACCAATGGCCACTATCGGCTCAAGCGCTGGTCGGGCGATAGCGCTACGCTCGAGGCGTTCCGGGACCTGAGCTATCCGTTGGGCGTCGGCTCCTACGATGTCTACGCTGTTCCGCGGCGGGGCTACATCGCCAAGGTCGAGCGCTGGGACGGCGGACTGCGCCTCTTCGGCGACATCGAAACCGTGATGAAGTTCATGCGCGATTACCGGATCGCCCGGAAAACGCTGCAATCCCTCGATCCCGTCGTCATCAAACGCGCCGATCCCGCATGTCGGTATGTGGTGGTGAGTGCCGAAGGACGGATCGTGCTGACCGGTGTTGCGCGTCCGCAGGAGGATCGCACATTTCAGGTCGAACTCGACGGCAAGCTGCCAGCGGGCCGGTACACGGTGATGGCCGAGATCATCGTCAACGGCAACGCCATGAACGCCGAGGTCGAGCGAATCCCTGTGGCGATTGCCGGCCGCCCCTGAAGTTCGAGAGTCCGTTTTTGGCAGATAGTGTTGCAAAACTCCGTTGAAGGCGGACGAGAAGGGTGATTCTTTCTCCTGGACGCTATGGCGACGGGGGTGGGCGATGATGGGGCGGCGCAGCCAGGACCAAGGGCGCCTATTCTACGAGTTCCGCCTCGATGAAGCGGTTCCGGACGATCATCTCGTTCGGAAGATCGGCGCCGTCCTAGACCTGTCTTGGGCCCATGCGGAACTCGCGCCTTACTACTCCCGGCTCGGCCGCCCGTCGATCGATCCGGTACTGATGATCCGGATGTTGATCATCGGGTACGTGTTCGCCATCCGGTCGGAGCGACAGATTTGCCGGGAGGTTCAGGTCAACCTCGCCTATCGATGGTTTTGCGACTTGGGTTTGGAAGATGCCATCCCCGATCATTCCGCCTTCTCACGCGCCCGCAACGAGCGCTTCCGCGAGAGCGATATGTTCCGCCGTGTCTTCGAGCGCGTCGTGGGCTCGTGCATTGTGGCCGGCTTGGTCGGTGGTGAGGGCTTCGCGGTCGATGCAAGCCTCATCGAGGCCGACGCCAACCGTCAGCGCTCGATCCCGGGCAAAGAGAGGAGCAAAGGGCGTGACCCCGAAGCGGCCAGCCGGGCGGTGAAGGAATATCTCGCAACGCTCAATGACGCAGCTTTTGGCGCGGCGACCGGCGTCGAGCCGAAGTTCGTCTCGCCTTCCGACCCCGCCGCCCAAGGGACCGGCGCGCTCAACGGCCCGGCCTTCTTTGCCTATGCCGACAACTATCTGATCGATGTGCGGTTCGGCGTCATCGTGGATGTCGAGGCCTCCCGCGCCGTTCGCCAGGCCGAGGTCGGCGCTGCACGGACCATGCTGGAGCGCACCGAAGAGCGCTTTGGCCTCAAGCCGCACCGGCTCGCGGCGGATTCCGCCTACGGATCAGCGCCGATGCTGAACTGGCTGGCCGCACATCCCGGTCATCGACAAGTCCAAACGAGAAGACGGCACCTTCTCGCGTGAGGACTTCCGTTACGACGAGGGCGCCGACACCTATACCTGCCCGGCCGGGAAGACCTTGACGACGACCGGCACGCTCGTAAACGATGACACCACGCTTCTCTACCGAGGCAGCACGACCGACTGCGCCCCGTGCCCACTCAAGGGCCGCTGCTGCCCCAAGACGCCAGTTCGCAAGGTGCCCCGCAGCCTCTATGAGCGCGCCCGCGACGTCGCTCGATCGCTCGTCGGCACCGCAGCCTTCGAGCAGTCGCGGCACGACCGAAAACGCATCGAGATGAGATTCGCGCACCTGAAGCGCATCCTACGGCTCGGCCGCCTCCGTCTGCGTGGCCCGCGTGGTGCACAAGACGAGTTCGTGCTGGCGGCCATCGCCCAGAACCTGAGACGACTGGCCAAGCTTGTCGCAGGACCGCCGCGGGCCGTTCAGCACGCAGCGTGAGCGTTAGGATGCTAAAAAAACGCTTGGCGCTCTGGAGGCGACCGAGCCCCAGGGTGATTTCGACACCCCGCACAAGCCTGCAGGCAGACAGCTCCAGATCGTCGCCGATTTTTGCAACACTATCTGCCAGAACCGGACATTCGAGGTCGCCGCACGAATCGGACGCGACACAGGCGAACAGGCCGAGCCACCGGCGTTGACTTTTGTGAGTACGTCGCGAAGCATCGAGCGCACGGGCTTGCTAATTCGGCCCAACCGAGTCTGGCCGCTAACTTTTTCGAAAGGTCACGGCGATGCTGACGCGGCGAGAGTTCAGCCAGCTGGTCCTTACCCTTGCCTCGGGAGCGGGCGTGTCAGTCGCACTTGGCGAGGCCGTGCCCCTTGGCGGCCCGCTCCCGGCATCCGTTGGTGCCCGCCAGGGAATGAAAACGCGCGGTCTGGGGCTGTCGGTCGGCAACGTGCAGATCAACGTACCCCACACCGCCATCGCGCCCGTGGCCGACCGCATGGTCCGCATCGGCGTGCTTACGTCCTTCGCCGCGGACGATGCGGGCTGGCAAAGGAATTTCGCGGCTTTTGCGGCAGCGCTCAGCGATGCCGGATGGAAGGAAGGCGAGACGCTTCGGTTCGAGACGCGCCATGTCCCAGGCGCCCGCGGCGCCGAGAGCTTCCGGGCGGCGGCGAGGGAGCTCGCGGCGCTGGCGCCGGACGCAATACTGGCCGCTCCCCTAGCGGCAAGCACCGCCTGGGCGTACGAAACCATCAACCAGGAGACCCTGCCTGAGGTATGTTTCCACACAGAAAAGCCCGCGAATGCGGGCTAAATTAGGGGGTCTTTCGGATGGCCACGAACAGCGGCGAATGGGAAATTGGCGGAGGGAGTGGGATTCGAACCCACGTTACGGTTGCCCGTAAACACGCTTTCCAAGCGTGCGCCTTCAACCGCTCGGCCACCCCTCCGTCGCACCGGCTCGCCGGTGTGGTCCGGGCGAGAGGGCGCGCAGCCTAACCGAGGGCCGCGCAGGGCGCAACGGCGGCCGTCCGCCGCACATCGCGCAATTTCGTTGCGCGCGCTGCGGCGCGATCCTAAGCTTGCGGTCGCTGGCGGCGCGCCCCCCGCCGCCTGGCGGACCGGGAAGCGACCGCATGATCCTGATCGGACGCGTCATCGCCGTGCTTCTGCTGATGGCCGCCGCGCTGGTGATGCTGCAGGACGCGATCGGCTGGTACTCGACGGGCGTGTTCGAGCCGACGGTCGTCGGCAAGCTGTGGTACCAGCTCAGCCCCACCACCCTCCAGCTCGCCCAGCCGGCGATCCAGCGCCACGTCTCGCCGTGGCTGTGGGACAACGTGATCATCTACGTGCTGCTGTTCTGGGCGGCGCCGACTTTCGCGGTGCCGGCGCTCTTCCTGCTCTGGGAAACGAGCGGCCGGCGGCGGCGGCGCGCGACGCGGATGGAATAGCCCGCGCGCGCTCAGCTGTCGCCCATCTTGAGGGCGGCGAGGAACGCGGATTGCGGGATCTCGACCTTGCCGAACTGGCGCATGCGCTTGCGGCCTTCCTTCTGCTTCTCGAGCAGCTTGCGCTTGCGCGTGATGTCGCCGCCATAGCATTTGGCGAGCACGTCCTTGCGCAGCGCCTTGACCGTCTCGCGGGCGATGATGCGGCCGCCGATCGCCGCCTGGATGGCGATGAGGAAGAGCTGGCGCGGGATCAGCTCCTTCAAGCGCTCGCACAGCGCGCGCCCGCGCCGCTCGGCCTGGCTCTTGTGGACGATGACGGCGAGCGCGTCGACCGGCTCGCTATTGACGAGGATGTTCATGAGGACGAGATCGCCCTCGCTGTAGCCGTCCATCTGGTAGTCGAAGCTGGCATAGCCGCGGCTGGTCGATTTGAGCCGGTCGTAGAAATCGAACACGACTTCGTTGAGCGGCAGGCGGTAGACCACCATGGCGCGGTTGCCGGCATAGGTCAGGTCCTTCTGCGCGCCGCGCCGCTCCTCGCACAGCGCCAGCACGCCGCCGAGATATTCGTCGGGCACCAGGATGGTTGCCTTGATCCACGGCTCCTCGATGTGATCGATGCGCATGGGGTCGGGCATGTCGACCGGATTGTGCAGCGAGATCACCTCGCCGTTGGTGAGATGGATCTGATAGACGACCGACGGCGCCGTGGTGATGAGGTCGAGATCGAACTCGCGCTCGAGCCGCTCCTGGATGATCTCGAGGTGCAAGAGCCCGAGGAAACCGCAGCGGAAGCCGAAGCCCAGCGCCGCCGAGGTCTCGGGCTCGTATTCGAAGCTGGCGTCGTTGAGGCGCAGCTTGCCGAGGCTGTCGCGCAGATGATCGTACTGCGCGGAGTCGGTCGGGAAGAGGCCGCAGAACACCACCGGCTGCAACGGCTTGAAGCCGGGCAGCGGCCTCGCCGCGGGGCGCTTCTCATCGGTGATGGTGTCGCCGATGCGGCAATCCGCGACGGTCTTGATGCCGGCGGTAATGAAGCCGACCTCGCCGGGCCCCAGCTCCGGCACCGCCACGCCCTTGGGGGTGAAGACGCCGACGCGCTCGATCGGATGCGACGCGCCCGTCGCCATCATGCGGATCTTGAGGCCGGGCTTGAGCACACCGTCCTTGACCCGCACCAGGATGACGACGCCGAGATATGAATCGTACCAGCTGTCGACGAGCAGCGCCTTGAGCGGCGCTTCGGCGTCGCCCTTGGGGGCCGGCAGGCGATGCACCAGCGCTTCCAGCACCCGGTCGATGTTGAGACCGGTCTTGGCGGAGATCTCGATCGCGTTCGACGCGTCGAGCCCGATCACGTCCTCGATCTGCTGCCGGACGCGCTCGGGCTCCGCTGCCGGCAGGTCGATCTTGTTGAGCACCGGTACGATCTCGTGATTGGCCTCGATCGCCTGATAGACATTGGCCAGGGTCTGCGCCTCGACGCCCTGGCTGGCGTCGACCACCAGCAGCGAGCCCTCGCACGCCGCGAGCGAGCGGCTCACCTCATAGGCGAAATCGACATGGCCGGGCGTGTCCATGAGATTGAGCACATAGGTCTCGCCGTTCTGCGCCCGGTAGTTGAGCCGGACCGTCTGCGCCTTGATGGTGATGCCGCGCTCGCGCTCGATCTCCATGCTGTCGAGCACCTGCGCGCGCATCTCGCGCTCCTCGAGCCCGCCGCAGAGCTGGATGAGGCGGTCGGCAAGGGTCGATTTGCCGTGATCGATATGGGCGATGATCGCAAAATTGCGGATATGGCTGAGATCGGTCATGAGGCCATGAAAATGTCCGGCAGGAACATAAGGTGCCGGCGCGCCGTGCGCAACGGAAGCGGCTCAGCGCCGCCAGGTCATTTGACGACCCGGGCGATGATCTCGATCTCGTGCGCCACGTTGTTGAAGGTGCGGATCAGCCGGTCGACCTCGGCGACCTTGAGCTTGCCGGATTTGAGGTCGGAGAGATAGGGCTCGTCGAGCGCGTATTTGACCGAGACCAGCTCGAAATCGACGTTGTGCTGGAGCGCCAGCGGCGTGTTGGCGCAGCCCAGCTTGCGCCATTCGAGGTTCTGCTTCTTGCAGAAGAGCTGGAACAGCTCGGGCGTGATGGCGCGCACATGCGTCGGGTCGTTGAGGAAATTGTCGTGGCGCGGATGCGGCACGCGCAGCACGATCTTCGCCTGATCCCGGCAGACGCGATAGAGCTCCTTGATGACGCCGATGAAGGCCTCGGCGCTCTGTCCCATGTGCTCGAGCGAATGGCTCATCGCCACCTCCTCGACCGAATCGTCGGCCCAGGGCCACGGGAAGGTCTCGAGGTCCCAGCGCAGATCGGGCTCGCCGTATTTGTCGACGTTGCAATAGCCCGCGAACTTGCTGTCGCCGCACCCGAGGTTGAGCTTCATCGCCTCACTCCACCGACGCCGCCAGCGTCATGCTGAGATGCGCCAGCGGCAGGTGCGTCTCCGCGGCCCATTCATTGAACTGCGCCTGCACCCGGGCGCGGTCGCCCTTGCCCTTGGGCTCGCCCTCGAAGGCGCCCCAATGGTTGAGCGCCTTCACCACATAGGGCGTCAGCACGAACGTGTCCTTGCCGGCCATGCGCAGGAAATAGGGCGCGGAACTGCCGCCGAGCTGGGTGAAGCGCCTGCCCAACTCGTCCCACAGCCTGACGATCTCCGCGCCCGGCCATTGCGCCAGCCACGCGCCGAAGCTGCCCTGCTCCTGGGCGAGGTCGCACAGCGCGGCGGCATTGGCGTGCACCGCCTTGAGCTTGCCGAGATGGCGGATCAGCCGCGCATCCTTCATCAGGTGCTCGACGTCCTCGTCGCTCATGGCGCGCACGCGCTTGGGGTCGAAGCCATGGAACGCCTTCTCGAACGCCGGCCATTTCGCATCGACCATCTCGTGCTTCAGGCCGGCGCGGAAGATGCGCAGCGACATCAGCGAGAGATAGCGGTCGTCGCCCGCCTTCTTGAGCTGCGCCGGCGATTTCACCGCCGGCAAGCGTGCGGCCAGCTCCTTGGCGCCGAGCCGCTTCTCGGCCGCTTTCTGGATCTTGGCGAACGACGTCACGCAAAAGCTCCCTGGCGCTCTCACTCGGACATGGCGGGGCGGTTGACGGTTGGATGGCGGCACACTAGCACGAGACCCGGTCGGGAGAGGAGCGGCAGCGCATGGCCTTTGTCGAATGGGGGGATATCCGACTGTTCTATGAGCAGCGCGGCGAAGGCCCGCGCCTCCTGGTCGTCACCGGCACCAATGGCGATTTGCGCCGCAAGCCGAGCGTCTTGGAAAGCCCGCTGGCGCGGCGCTTCACCCTCCTCGCCTACGACCAGCGCGGCCTCGGCCAGTCGAGCAAGCCCGACCGCGCCTACCGCATGGCCGACTATGCCGACGATGCGGCGAAGCTGATTGACGCCATGGGTTGGACGAGCGCGCGCGTGCTCGGCATCTCCTTCGGCGGCATGGTGGCGCAGGAATTCGCGCTCCGATATCCCGACAAGGTCGAGCGGCTGGCGCTCGCCTGCACCGCGCCCGGCGGAAGCGGCGGCGCCAGCTATCCGCTGCACGAGCTGATCGGGCTTTCGCCGCGGCAGCGCGCCGAGCATCTGCTGGCGATCCAGGATACGCGCCGCGACGCCGCCTGGGTCGCCGCCGATCCCGTCCGCGCCGAGGCGGCGCTCGCCGAGCTCATGGCGCGCGCCAAGCCGGTCGACCCTGATGATCCGAACATGGTGCTGGGCTCGCGCCGCCAGCTCGAGGCGCGCCGCGACCACGACACTTTCGACCGCCTGCCGCAGCTCCAGATGCCGGTGGCGATCTTCGCCGGGAAATACGACGGCGTCGCCAAGCCCGAGGCGCAGGAGGCGATGCGCCGTCAGATCTCCGGCGCCACCTTGCGCTTCTTCGCAGGCGGCCACCTCTTCCTGATGCAGGACCCCGCCGCCTACCCGGCCATCGCCGATTTTCTCGCCGGGTAGCCGCGGTACGCGGCGCCCCCTCACCCCGACCGCTACGCGGTCGACCCTCTCCCGCAATGCGGGCACAACCCGGCCGACCGCTTTTGCGGTCGGGCCCGAGAGGGTTCGATCGCAGAGCGATCGAACGGGTTGTGGGAGGGACCCGCCGCCATGCGGCGCGAGGGTGAGGGGAACGGGCCCGAATTATCGGCGCAGCGTGCCGCCGGTCGCCTTCTCGACGGCGGCGATGAGCTTCTGCGAGAAGGCGTCGAGCGCTTCGTCGGTGAGCGTCGCTTCCTCCGGCTGCAGCACCACGGTGATGGCGAGCGATTTCTTGCCGGGGTCGATGCCGGCGCCGGTGTAGACGTCGAAGAGGCGCACCACGCCGACGAGCTTCCTGTCGACGCCGCGCGCCGCGCGCAGCAGCGTCTCCGCCGGCAGGTCGGCATCGACGACGAAGGCGAAGTCGCGCTCGACCGGCTGGAACGGCGACAGCTTCAGCAGCGGGCGGGCCGGGCCTTTGGCGCGCGGCAGCGGCGCGCGGTCGAGGAAGATCTCGAAGCCGACCGCCGGGCCGGCGATTTCGAGCTCGCGCAGCAGGCCCGGATGGATCTCGCCGAACGCGCCCAGCAGCTTCGGCCCGAGCCGCAGCGTGCCGCCGCGGCCCGGGTGGTACCAGTCGGGCGGCGCGGCATCGACCTGCAGATTGTCGACCGGCGCGCCCGCGGCGGCGAGCGCGGCCAGCGCGTCGGCCTTGGCGCCGAAGGCATCGACCGGCCGGCCGGGATCGTCCCAGCGCTTCGGCCCGGTGCGGCCGGTGCGCACGCCGGCAGCGACGAGGTCCTGACCCTCCGGCGTGTCGTCGCGGTATTGCGGGCCGATCTCGAACAGCGCGCCGTCGGCGAAGCCGCGATCGGCGTTGCGCTGCGCCGCCGCCAGCAGGTTTGGCAGGATCGAGGGGCGCATCTGGTCGAGATCGGCGCTGATGGGATTGACGAGGCGCAAGGCGTCGGGCGCCGCGCCGAACAGCTCGGCGAGCGGGCGCGGCATGAACGAGAAGGTCACGGCCTCGACGAGGCCGCGCGCGGCCAGCGTACGCCGCACGAAATCGACGCGCCGCTGCGCCGGCGTCAGCGCCGGCTTCGGCATCGCCGTGTCGCGCGGCAGCGGCAACGCGGGGATGCGGTCGTAGCCGTGGCTGCGCAGCACTTCCTCGACGAGGTCGGCCTCGCCCTCGATGTCGCCGCGCCAGGACGGCGGCTCGACCATGAACAGGCCCGCCTGCTCGGTCAGCGTGCAGCCGAGCCCCTCGAGGATCCGCTTCGACTCCGCCGCCGGCACGTCGACGCCGCCCAGGCCGAGCACGCGCGAGGGACGGAAGGTGCAGCTGCGCTGCCACCGCGGCACGGCGCCGGAAATGCCCACTTCGCTCGGCTCGCCGCCGCACAGCGCCATGATCAGCCGGGTCGCGATCTCCATGCCGGGCCGCACGAATTCGGGATCGAGCCCGCGCTCGAAGCGGTAGCGCGCGTCGCTTTGCAGCTGCAGCTTGCGCCCGGTCGCCGCGGTGCGCAGCGGGTCGAACAGCGCCGCCTCGATATAGACATTGGTGGTCGCCGCGGTGCAGGCGGTGCTCTCGCCGCCGACGACGCCGCCCAGGCTCAGCACTTCCGCGTCGTCGGCGATCACGGTCATCTCGGCGTCGAGCGCATAGCTCTTGCCGTTGAGCGCCTGCAGCGTCTCGCCGTGACGCGCGCCGCGCACGACAAGATCGCCGGCGATCTTGTCGGCGTCGAAGACGTGGAGCGGGCGGTCGAGATCGAAGGTGATGAAATTGGTGATGTCGACCAGCGCCGAGATCGGCCTGAGCCCGATCGCCGCCAGCCGGTCCTGCAGCCAGCGCGGGCTCGGCCCGTTGCGCACGCCGCGGATGAGGCGACCGATGAACAGCGGGCACGCCTTGTCGTCCGGCCCGGCGAGATGCACCGAGATCGGGCAGCGGAACGACCCTTTGACCGAAGTCGTGTCGAGCGGCGTCAGGCGCCCGAGGCCGGACGCGGCGAGGTCGCGGGCGATGCCGCGCACGCCCAGGCAGTCGGCGCGGTTCGGCGTCACCTTGATGTCGAGCACGGGGTCGTCGAGGCCGACGGCCTGGGCAAAGGCGTCGCCAACCGGCGCGCTCTCCGGCAGCTCGATGATGCCTTCGTGATCGTCCGACAGTCCGAGTTCGAAGCCCGACACCAGCATGCCCCGCGATTCGACGCCGCGAATGGCGCTCTGCTTCAGCACGAGGCTGGTGCGCGGGATGGTCGCGCCGGGCGGCGCGAAGACGCCGAGCATGCCGGCGCGCGCGTTGGGCGCACCGCACACCACTTGAACCCGCTCCTTGCCGGTGTCGACGACGCAGACGCGCAGCTTGTCGGCGTTGGGATGCGGCTCCGCCGAGATCACGCGCGCGACGGTGAAGGCGGCCAGATCCTTGGCGCGGTTCTCGATGGCATCGACCTCGAGGCCGCGCATGACCAGAGTGGCGACGATCTCGTCGAGCGTGGCGCCCGTATCGAGATGCGTCTTGAGCCAGGCGAGCGTCGTTTTCATCGCGCGAGGCCACCGGTCAACGAGGGCACGTCGAGCGGCAGGAAGCCGTAGTGGCGCAGCCAGCGCAAATCGCTCTCGTAGAAGGTGCGCAGATCGGGAATGCCGTATTTGAGCATGGCGATGCGCTCGATCCCCATGCCGAAGGCGAAGCCCTGATACTCGGCGGGATCGATGCCGCAGATCGCGAGCACCTTGGGATGCACCATGCCGGAGCCCAAGATCTCCAGCCAGTCGCCGCCGGCGCCGATGGTGAGGCCGCCGCCTTCGCGCGAGCAGCCGATATCGACTTCGGCCGAGGGCTCGGTGAAAGGGAAATAGCTCGGGCGGAAGCGCACCGGCAGGTCGTCGATGTCGAAGAAGGCGCGGCAGAACTCGATGAGGCAGCCCTTGAGGTGCCCCATATGCGTGCTCTTGTCGATCACCAGCCCCTCGACCTGATGGAACATCGGCGAATGGGTGGCGTCATGGTCGCTGCGGAAGGTGCGGCCGGGGACGATGATGCGGATCGGCGGCTTCTGCGCCTTCATGGTGCGGACCTGCACCGGCGAGGTATGCGTGCGCAGCACCTGGCGGCTGCCGTCGCTGCGCTCGGGCAGGTAGAAGGTGTCCTGCTCCTGCCGCGCCGGGTGCTCGGGCGGGATGTTGAGGGCGGTGAAATTGTGGAAATCGTCCTCGATATCAGGGCCTTCCGCGACGGCGAAGCCCATCTCGCCGAAGATCGCGACGACCTCGTTGATGGTCTGGCTCAGCGGGTGGATGCGGCCCTCGGGTTCGGCGCGCACCGGGAGTGTCACGTCGATGCGCTCGCGCGCGAGCTGCTCCTCCAGCGCCTCGTTCTCGAGCCGGCGCGTGGCGTGGCCGATCGCCGCCTCGACATCGTCCTTGAGCAGGTTGAGCGCGGCGCCGCGCTCGCGCCGCGCGTCGGGATCGAGGCTCGCCAGCCCCTTCAGCAGCGCCGTGACGCGGCCCTTCTTGCCGAGGATGGCGACGCGGACCTGCTCGAGCGCGTCGCGGCTCGTCGCCGCCTTGACCAGGTGGAGAATCTCGTCGCGGATGTGATCGAGGCTATCCATGCTGTCCAACGATTCCTGAAAGCGCGAAAAAGGGGCCGAACGCCGGGTCGGCCCCTTGATCTCCGCGGCGGGACGGGCGATCCGTCCCGACGACGCGCGCCTGCCGGCGGGGCCTAGCGACAGGTCCCGAAGCTAAATCGCCGGGCGCGGCGCGCGGCCGTCATGCCGCAACGCTTCCGCCGAGCGCCGCCTGCGCCTGCGCCACGATGGCCTTGAAGGCCTCGGGCTCGTGCACGGCGAGGTCGGCCAGCACCTTGCGGTCGAGCTCGATCCCGGCGCGCTTCACGCCGTTCATGAACTGCGAATAGGTCAGCCCTTCCTGGCGCACGCCGGCATTGATGCGCTGGATCCACAGCGCGCGGAAATTCCGCTTCTTGGCGCGGCGGTCGCGATAGGCATAGCGCAGCCCCTTCTCGACCTTCTCGATGGCGATGCGGAAGGCGTTCTTGGCCCGGCCGCGATAGCCCTTGGCGAGGCCCAGCACCTTCTTGTGACGGGCATGGGTCGTGACGCCCCGTTTGACGCGTGCCATGGCTCAGCCCCGCAGATACGGCATGTAGGTCAGCACGAGGCGGGCGTCACCCTTCTCCAGGGCGAAGGTGCCGCGCGCCTGGCGCTTCATCTTCTTGGGCTTGCTGATCAGGCGGTGGCGCTTGTGGGCGACGGCGGCCTTGATCTTGCCCGAGGCGGTGCGCTTGAAGCGCTTCTTGGCCCCGCTCTTGGTCTTAATCTTGGGCACTTTTGGTCCTTTCGCGACGAATTCTGTAGCGGCGGCGAGGCATGCCCGGTGGCGCCTGTAGCGCGGCCAGCCGCCGTCCTTCGGCCGCATGCCCTGGGGCATGCGCTCAGGAGAGGCGCGGTTTATACCGGGGCAGGGCGCGGAAGGCAAGGGCGGAGCGGTCTCCGCCTGTAGCGGACCCGCGTTCAGCGCAGGCTCATTTCGGCGACATGACCATGGTCATCTGGCGGCCTTCCATGCGCGGGTGCTGCTCTATCTTGGCGATCTTGTCGAGATCGTCGCGCACGCGCATCAGCACGTTCATGCCGAGTTCCTGATGCGCCAGCTCGCGGCCGCGGAAGCGCATGGTCACTTTGACCTTGTCGCCTTCCTCGATGAATTTGAGCATGCTGCGCATCTTGACGTCGTAGTCGTGGTCGTCGATGCCGGGGCGCAGCTTGATCTCCTTGACCTCGATGACCTTCTGCTTCTTGCGCGCCTCGTTGCGGCGCTTCTGCTCCTCGTATTTGAACTTGCCGAAATCGAGGATCTTGACCACCGGCGGGTCGGCGTTGGCGGCGACCTCGACGAGATCGAGACCGGCCTCCAGGGCGCGCTGCAGGGCCTCGCTGCGGGTCACGACGCCGATCATTTCGCCGCGCTCATCGACAAGTCGGACGCGCGGCACGCTGATCTCCTGGTTGACGCGCGGCCCGTCCCGGGTCGGCGTCACGTTTTGGGGTAGTCTGGCGATGTAAGCCCTCCTTTCAAAATGCATATAGGACCATCGGCACCGGCCCTACATACGCCAGCTCCGCCCAAGGTCCTGCGGTGACGCCTCAAGACGAGGGCACTGCCGCTTCCTCATTCAATCTAGCGATGGCCTCGCCTAGCGCAAGGACTTCCTGTTCCTTGCCGCCGAGGCGGCGGAGCGCGACGCTGCCCGTCTCCGCCTCGCGCTTGCCGACCACCAGGAGCGCGGGGATCTTGGCCAGGCTGTGCTCGTCTCGTTGCGCAGGTCGGCCTCCACGCGCAGGCCCGCCGCCGCACAGGCGGCCCGCACCTCCTCGGCATAGGCGTCGGCGTCGGAGGTGATGGTGGCCACCACCACCTGGATCGGCGCCAGCCACAACGGAAACCGGCCGGCATACTGCTCGATCAGGATGGCGATGAACCGCTCCATCGAGCCGAAAATGGCGCGGTGGAGCATGACGGGCCTGTGGCGCTGCCCGTCCTCGCCGATATAGCTGGCGTCGAGCCGCTCGGGCAGGACGAAATCGACCTGCAGCGTGCCGCACTGCCAGTCCCGGCCGATGGCGTCCCGCAACGCGAATTCAAGCTTCGGCCCATAAAAGGCGCCCTCGCCCGGATTGAGCGTGTAGGGGAGGCCCGTCGCGTCGACCGCGTCCCTGAGCCAGGCCTCCGCCTTGTCCCACACCGCGTCCGAGCCGGCGCGTACCGGCGGCCGGTCGGCGAGCTTGATCGCGACGTCGGTGAAGCCGAAATCGCGGTAGACCGCGAGCAGCAGGTTGCAGAAGGCGACGCTCTCGGCGGTGATCTGCTCCTCGGTGCAGAAGATATGCGCGTCGTCCTGGGTGAAGGCGCGCACGCGCATGATGCCGTGCAGCGCACCCGAGGGCTCGTTGCGGTGGCACGATCCGAACTCGGCGAGGCGCAACGGCAGCTCGCGGTAGCTGTGCAGATGCTGGCGGAAGATCTGCACGGCGCCAGGGCAGTTCATCGGCTTGATGGCGAGGACGCGCTCGCGCCCCTCATCCTCGTCCCGCACCGTGAACATGGCGTGGCGAAACTTCTCCCAGTGCCCCGACCGCTCCCACAGCGAGCGGTCGATGAGCTGCGGCGTCTTCACTTCGAGATAGCCGCTCTGGTCGAGGCGATTGCGCAGGTAGCTCTCGATGACGCGGTAGAGCGTCCAGCCCTTGGGATGCCAGAACACGCTGCCCACCGCCTCTTCCTGCTGATGGAAGAGGTCGAGCTCGCGCCCGAGACGGCGGTGGTCGCGCTTCTCGGCCTCCTCGAGCTGGAAGAGGTATTGCTTCAGCGCCTTCTCGTCCGGCCAGGCGGTGCCGTAGACGCGCTGCAGCTGCTGGTTGCGTGCATCGCCGCGCCAATAGGCGCCGGCCACCTTCATGAGCTTGAAGGCATGGCCGAGCTTGCCGGTCGACGGCAAATGCGGGCCGGTGCAGAGATCGATGAAGCCGCCCTGGCGATAGAGGCTGATCGCCTCGTCGCGCGGGATCTCGTTGATCCACTCCGCCTTGTATTTCTCGCCGATCGAGCCGAAGAACGCGACGGCACGGTCACGCTCCCATTCCTCGCGCGAGATCGGCTCGTCGCGGTCGACGATCTCGTGCATGCGCTTCTCGATCTTCGCGAGGTCCTCGTCTCCGGATAGAGTTCCTTGACCGCCTCGGCCATGACATGCGCCGCGTCGTGGCGCAGAATCTCCACCGCCTCTGCCGACTCGCGAGTGATGATCGCCACGCGCGCATCGCGCTCGACGCGGGCGGCGAGGTCCTTCACCTCGTCATCCACCTTGACGGCGAGCGCCGCCTTGGCGAGGCCGGGACCGATCGCCGCCGCGATCTCGGCGCCCGTCACCGGCCCGGGAAAGCGACGCACTTTGCCGTCCGGCAGCGTGATGGCGACGGCGAGCGAGCTGGGCGCGTTCATGGCCGCGGGTTTAGCTGAAGGGCAGGGTTGCGGCAACCTCCTCGACCGAAAGTTCGGCGAGAGCGGTGCGGCGCAGTATGCTGACGCGCGCGCCGCGCGGCGCGGTGAGGGTGGGATCGGAGGCGGCCGAGTAAAGCACCGTCGCCGGGCAACCGGCGGCGACGATGAGATGCATGGGACCGGTGTCGTTGCCGACGGCATGGAGAGCGCGCCGCCCCAGCGACACGATCTCGCCGAAGCTGGTCCGGCCCGTCAGGTCGCGTGCCGGGGCACAGCGCTCGGCGATGACCGCGCCGAGGCTCTGCTCCGCCGCGCCGCCGATGACCACCGGCGTCACGCGGTGCCGCGCCGCGCGCACGGCAAGCGCGGCGAAATCGCCGATCGGCCAGCGTTTCTCCGGTCGATGCGCCGAGCCGCCCGGCGCCATCAGCAGCAGCCGCTCGGGCAGCGCGAAATGCGCAATGTCGCGCGCTGCCCGGGATTGGCGTGGCGCAGCGACGCGCCGCGGGCGATGCCCGACCAGGCCGGCCGCCCCATGAGGCGATGATAGAAGCTCGAGCGGTCGGAGGTCTGCAGGTCATAGACGCGGTCGAAGCGGCCCGCGCGCAGGCGACGGCGCAGCCGCCACAGCCCGACGGGATCGAGGAACCCGGGCCGCTCGTCGATCAAGACCTCGTCGAAATAGGGCGCGGCGCGCGCGAGCTCGGCATAGGGCGCGGTGGTGAGCAGCGTGATGCGCGCATCGGCGTGATGTGCGCGGATCGCCGCCGCCGGCCCCATCGCCTGCACGAAATCGCCGAGCGCACCGAGCTTGATGACGAGGATGCGCATGCCCGTTCGCTGCTAGGCCGCGACCGGTCCCCGCGGATCGAGCTGCGCCGCCTCGGGGAACAGGATTTCCTCATAGACGGCGAGCGTACGGTCGGTCATCGCCTTGGTGGAGAAATGCGCCCGCATATGGGCGATGGCGCGCTCGGCCAACGTCAGACGCTTGGATTGCGGCAGATCGAGCGCCCGCGCGATCGCATCGGCCAACGCCCGGCCGTCACCGGGCGGGACGAGCCAGCCGGTCTCGTCGTCGCGCAGGATCTCGCGGGCGCCGCCGTGATCGGTGGCGATCACCGGACGGCCCATCGCCTGTCCCTCGGCGATGACCCGGCCGAACCCTTCCGGCCGCGTCGAGGCGGAGACCACGAGGTCGGCGAGCTTGTAGGCCGCAGGCATATCGCGGCAATCATCGGCTATCTGGAACACTTCGTTGAGCCCGCGCCGGGCGATGGTGTCGACCAGCTGGCGCCGGTAGCGCCCGTTCCCCGAGCCGACGAGCACGCAGCGCAGCCCGTGCCGGCCGAGCTTGGCGATGGCATCGACCAGCACGAGGTGCCCCTTCCAGCGCGTCAGCCGGCCGGGCAGCATCACCACCGGCAGCCCGTCTGGCAGCCGCCACTCGCGGGCGAGCTGGATGACGCGCTCGGCGCTGACCCGCTCGGGATCGAAGCGGGTGAAGTCGACGCCGCGCTCGATGACGCGCAGGCGCTCCGGCGGCACGCCGTAAACCGAAGCGGCGTGCTCGGCGACGAAGCGCGAGATAGCGATGACCCGCTCGCCGCGTGCCATGACGCCGTTGTAGTCGATCTGCTCGCGCCGGATGAGCTCGGTCAGCCGCTCGACGTTGCGCCGCATCACCAGCGGGTTCTTCGACGCCAGCGGGAGCTCGACATGGACGGCGCCGGCGCGCTCGAGCTCGCGCACCATCGGCCCGCCGGCGGAGGCGACCACCGCCTTCCACCCGGCCGCGGTGAGCGCTTGCGCGACTTCGACCGTGCCGCGCTCGACGCCGCCCGACTCGAGACGCGGCAGCACCTGGAGCACGGCCGGGGGGCGGGTTCCCGCCGCCCCCGCCGCGGTGCTAGTTTCGGCGGTGGTGGTCATGAGTCGAAGACGAAGATGATGCGATGACCCTGATATCGACGCCCGATGCGGGGCAGCCCGATCGGCAAGGCCCTATCTTAGCACGCGAGGACGGCGCGACAATTGCCTACGATCGTCGCACCGGACGGAGTCCCGGCGTCGTCTTCCTCGGCGGCTTCATGTCGGACATGACCGGCACCAAGGCGCGCACGCTCGACGCCTTCTGCGCCGCGCGCGGCCAAGCCTTCCTGCGCTTCGACTATTTCGGCCACGGCGCCTCTTCCGGCAACTTCGCCGACGCTACGGTGGGGCGCTGGAAGGAGGATGCGTTGGCGGCGCTCGACCAGCTCACCGAAGGGCCGCAGGTGCTGGTCGGGTCGAGCCTCGGCGGCTGGCTCATGCTGCTGACGGCGCTGGCGCGACCGCAGCGCATCGCCGGCCTGCTCGGCATCGCCGCGGCACCGGACGCCACCGAGGATTTGATGTGGGCGCGCTTTCCGCCAGCGGTGCGCGACGAGATCATGCGGGCGGGCGCGGCACGGCTGCCTTCGGAGTACAGCCCGGACGGCTATCTCTTCACGCGAAAACTGATCGAGGACGGCCGGCGGCATCTCCTCATGCGCGGCCCCATTCCGGTCGCCTGTCCGGTGCGGCTGTTGCACGGCATGAAGGATCCCGACGTGCCCTGGCAAACCAGCCTCGCGCTTGCCGAGCGCCTCGCGAGCCGCGACGTGGAGGTCACGCTGGTCAAGGACGGCGACCATCGCCTCTCGACCGAGAGCGACCTCGCGCTGCTCACCCGGATGGTCGCGACGCTGCTGGATCGAGCAGCGCCTTGAGCCCGTCCTTGTAGCTCGGGTAGAGCAGCCGCACGCCAAGTTCTTCCTTCAGACGACGGTTCAAGACACGCTTGTTGTCGTCATAGAAGCTGCGCGCCATCGGCGTAAGTTCGGCCGCATCGAACGGCACAAGCGGCGGCGGCGCGACCCCGAGCAGCGCGCAGGCATAGGCGATCACCGCCTCGGGCGGCGCGGGATCGTCGTCGCAGACATTGTAGGCGGCGCCGGGATCCGGCTGCGCCATCGACGCGCGCAGCGTCGCCACGATGTCCGCGACATGGATGCGCGAGAAGACCTGCCCGGGCTTGTCGATGCGCCGCGGGCGGCCCTCGCGCACGGTTTCGAGCGCGCTGCGGCCGGGGCCGTAGATGCCGGCGAGGCGGAAGACATGGACCGGCAGCCCGTGACTCCGGTGGAGATCGAGCCATTGCGCCTCCGCCGCGACACGGCGCCGGCCGCGCTCGCCGCTCGGCGTCAGCGCCGAGCTTTCGTCCACCCAGGCACCGCCGCGATCGCCATAGACGCCGGTGGTGGAGAGATAGCCCACCCATTTAAGCTGAGTCAGTGCGGCGATGTCGGCGCCATGCACGGCGAGCACCGGGTCGCCCGCGGCGCCGGGGGGCACCGAGGTCAGGAGATGGGTCGCGCCGCGGAGCGTCGCTCCCGGCGCAGCGAGCGGACGGCCCGGAGCGAAGAGCTGCATGGCGAAGCCTTCCGCGCCAAGACGCGCGCAGCTCGCCGGGTCGCGGCTCGTGCCGGCAATGCGCCACCCTTCCGCGGCCAGCGCGCGGGCGAGAAAGCCGGCAGTGTAGCCGAGCCCGAAGCAGAACAGCGCCGGCGGGGCGCCGGCGTCGCCGTCGCTCATTCGGCGGCGCCGCGGGCTTCGGCCTCGAGCGCGCGCTCCATCTCGTCTTGGCGCGACCGCGCCCAGCCCCAATAGGCGATGCAGACCACCGCGCCGGCGGCGACCGCGAGGCGCAGTCCGAACAGCGAGGACAACCAGCCCAGGACCAGCGCGTTGAAGGCCGGGCCGCCGCGGAACAGCATGCCGTAGAGCCCGAGGACGCGCCCGCGCATCGCTGGGTCGACGGCGGTTTGGACAAGGGTCTGTGCGCTGATCCCGGTGGTGATCAGCGAGAAGCCGCAGACGAAAACACAGACGAGCGCCACCCAATAGTTCGCCGTCGCCGTGAAGCCGAGCACGGATGCGGCGACAAGGAAGGTGTGGCCCATGATAAGCGCGGTGAGGCCCTGGATGCCCGGCCGGCGCACCATCCACAGGCCGCCCGTCACCGCGCCCAGCCCGAGCGTCGCGATGAGCCAGGAAAGGCCGATGGGACCGGTGCCGAACACCACATCGGCGAAGCCCGGAAAAAGCTCGATGAAGCCGCGGATGCTGAAAGAGGTGACGGCGAACAGCAGGATCATCCGGCCGATGCCGGGATGGCGCAGCGCATAGGCGTAGCCCGCGAGCGTGTCGGCGAGGAATTCGGGCCGTCGCGCGCTTGCCGCGCGCTCATCGGCCGCCAGCTTCAGCTGGGCCAGCGCGGCGATGAAGGCGAGATAGGTCACGCTGTTGAGCGCGAAGGCGAAGGCGACGCCGCCGTGATAGACGATTGGGCCGGTGATCGCCGGGCCGATGAAGCGCGCACCGTTGAAGACGAGCGAGTTGATCGCCACGGCCGAGGGCAGGCTGGCGCGGTCGACGAGGTTCGGGATGAGCGCCAGCCGCGCCGGCTGGTTGACCGCGTTGACCATGCCCAGCGCCAGCGTGAGCAGGAACAGGCTCTCGATGGTGATGGCGCCGGTATAGGTGAGCAGCGCCAGCAGCGCCGCCTGCGCCATCGCCAGGATCTGCGTCAACCAGATGAGTCGCACGCGGTCGAGCCGGTCCGCGAGCACGCCGGCAAGAGGGCTCAGCACCAAGGTGGGCATCAGGTCGGCGACGGCGACGATACCGAGCCAAGTCGGCGAGCGGCTCAGCTCCCAGGCGAGCCAGCCGACCGAGAAGCGCTGCATCCACGAGCCGACGAGCGAGATCGAGTTGCCGGCGGTGTACACGCGGTAGTTGCGGATGCGAAACACGCGCACCGCGTTCTCAAACCCCGCCATCCGCGCGCCCGCCCCCTCGATCGCCACCGTTCCGCCTGCCTCCTCGCGCGCGAAGATGTTACCAGAGCGTTGCCGGGGGCGATTTATAAAATCGAGGTGGCAGCCGGCGGCTAACCCTGAGGGTGCAGCCGCTTCCGTCGATATCCGGAGATGACCTTCTCCCGCGGGGATAGTCCGACGGCAGCGCGCTTATCGTAACATGCGGCATCGCCTATACTGGGGCCATGCCTTGGAATGCCTGTGGTCGGGGCAATGGCAAAAAGCGGGAATTTTATGAAACGTGTCGTGATGGCTCTTGCCGTGCTGGCGGTGCTCGCCAGCGGCGGCATTGCCTATCAGACACTCATCCTCGCCTCGGCCCAATCCCAGACCGCCGGGCAGCCGCGCGCCACCCCGGTCGTGCCCGTGGTTGTGGCCGCTGCCCGGCGTGAGCCGACGCCGGTGCGGCTCGACGCCGTCGGGACGGTGCAGGCCATCGCCAGCGTTGCGGTCAAATCCCGCATCGACGGGCTGATTGCCGAGGTAAAGGTCCGGGACGGCCAGTATGTGAAGGCCGGGGATACGCTGCTCCTGCTCGACCAGCGGGCAGCGGAGGCGCAAGTCCGCCAGATGGAGGCGCAGGTCGCCCGCGACCGGGCGCAGCTGACCAACGCCAAGCGCGATGTCAACCGCTTCGCGCCGCTCGTCGCCAAGGACTTCGTCTCGCA
>WNFN01015095.1_pt1 | contig 24176 bp, 23 predicted proteins | sample 5400161 | NCBI WGS metagenome assembly WNFN01 (sample SAMN13153353, study PRJNA577476) | soil metagenome | isolation source: 80 cm saprolite on Douglas fir-dominated hillslope | place: USA:California | collected 2013-09-17 | reverse complement strand
TTGGAGAGCTAGAAAAGACTCAATCCGTTGGCGAAACGGATTCCGATTTGGTATCGAGTCAGCTCGTCCGTTGACTGTGATTCTCAAGCTACCACGATCTACGCAGATTTTTCTTTCCCGTTGCTTCTCATCGAGCATATGCGACAGAGTCGAACCAAAATTGCGACTCACCCCCGCGCATAACCTGATGAAAAAGATACTCTTAGGCTTGTTCCTGCTGATTCTCACTCCTGCCTGTTTTGCAAGCAATTTTTTCGTTCGATCCGGCGCTTCGGGTGGGAATAATGGATCCGATTGGAATAACGCTTGGAACGGCTGGTCGAGCATTCAGTGGGGTGGCGGCGGCGTCCTCCCGGGGGACTTTGTTTACGTGGCCGGTGGCGCCTATACCGGCACGCTTTTGATCGGAGTATCTGGCGCGGCTGGTAACGTCATTACCATCCAGCGGGTGCGCTCCACCGACACAGCGGCCACCGGCGCTGCCGGTTGGAATCCAATATTTGACACCACTGTAGTGCAAAGCGTCCCGACCCATTCAACCGGGATCTTGTTTGAGAACTTTCAGAACCCGGTCGGCAGTTATGTAACGATTGATGGACGGGTGCCGAGCGGTTGGGTCATTAACTATTCGAATGATAGTACGGGCATCGGGATATCCGGAGTGCCGGTTTCGAATGTCACGTTGCGCTATATCAATGTCGTCGGTCCGGGAAAGATTTCAGAAACCGGCGATACGCGCGCTCTTGACCTGACGCCGGAATCGGGAGGTAGTTTATCCAATCTCGTGATTCAGCACTGCGAGGCGAGTGGTGGCGATGCCTGCATGTATCTGGCTGCAGCACAGGGAGTAAACAATTTACTGGTTGAATATTCCAGCTTTCACGATGCCGGGGCGGTTAACGCGGCTCAGTTTCATCCGAACATCGTCTATTGCGGTAAGGTCGTTAACAGCACGTTTCGCTACAACAAGTTTTACAACATCGATGTTGAAGGATTGTTTTTCAATGATCCGGGTAATGATAACATCCTGATTTATGGGAACTTGTTCTACCAAGGCTCCACCCCACCGGATACCGGCCGCGGCATACAGTTTAATACTTCCTCCACCGGAACGAACGTCAAGATTTACAACAATACGTTTGTCGCCCTGCCCCAATCCGGCATCCTGTTCACCGGAGCCAATCATGCTGGATGCGATGTCAAAAACAACATTTTCTGGCAGACCGGCATACAAAGTGCGCCTGGTGTAACGGATGATTACAATTTTTGGAGCGACTCGACTACTGAACCGCATGGGATATCGAACGGCGCTAACCCGTTTGTGAGTTTGGCGATATACAATTACCGCATTACTGCAACCGCTGGGGCAAGAAACAACGGTGTTAATCTGGGATCGCTCTATAAGGTCGACCCGGATGGACAAACGCGCGGAGCGGACGGCCTCTGGGACATCGGTGCCTACCAGTATGCAGCGGTACCTCCGCCGCCGACCAACTTGAGGGCCCAGTAGGGATTGCCGGGAGTCCAAGATTCTCAAGTAGCGATCACCTCCGTAATTCGATCGCGAGTTCCGGCTGGGCGAGGCTTCCAGTCTCTTACTTTCTGTTCCGCATCGGCGCCGGCCTTACCATCTCGAGATGAATAGAAAAATGGCTGGCTCGGCTCGATGGGGATACCTTCTTCATTCAAATCCTTGGCGTTTTGTCGGCCTGGTTGGTGATTGCACCGGGCTTAGATTTTTGCAAAGCCCTCAAATTTATGCCTCGCTTTAGCAATGTGCAAAACGTCGCCGAGTGGCGCCTCTGTCTCGGCTGTGGCGCCTGCGCTTACGCTTGTCCGGATAATAAAATCCGCTTGGTTAATTTCGTAGAGGAGGGCATCCGCCCGGTTGTGGACACTGATTCTTGCGCAACCTGCTCGGAATGTCTCCAGGTTTGCCCTGCTATTGATAATGACCATCAAGAGATCAACCGTCGGGCGGGAATTATGCCCGAGCTGACCGAATACTGCGGCCCGGTTATGGAGATTTGGGAAGGCCATGCGGCGGATCCCGAAATCCGGTTTTCGGGATCATCCGGCGGGGCCATTTCGGCTCTTTGCTTGTATTGCCTGGAGCGGGGGAGCATGCACGGAGTGCTGCATATCGGGATGGACCCTGAGCGGCCGACATGGAACAAGACGAAGATGAGCCGGACGCGGGCAGAACTAATGGCCAACACGGGCTCGCGTTACGCGCCGGCCTCCGCTTGCGACAGCCTGCATCTCATTGAGTTGGCGCCGGCCAAGTGCGTGTTTGTAGGACAGCCGAGTGAAGTGACCGCTTTGAAGAAAGCTGAGCGACTGCGGCCTGCTCTTGGTGAGAAGGTGGGACTGACTATTTCGTTTTTTTGTGCCGGCTCCCCTTCAACAAAAGGAACGCTGGCCTTATTAGCCGCCCAGGGAATCGATCCGGAAAAAGTCCAGGATTTGCGGTACCGGGGGAATGGCTGGCCGGGTCATTTTGCCGTCACGCTAAGAGGGCAAACCAAACCGGAGCGCCAGATGACTTATGCTGAATCCTGGGGTTTTGTTCAGGCATACCGGCAGTTCTCCACTCACCTTTGCCCCGACGGTTCAGGGGAGGATGCGGATATTTCTTGCGGCGATCCTTGGTATCGGGAGGTGAAAGCCGGTGAGCCGGGATCGTCGCTGGTCGTAGTGCGCACCGAAAGAGGTCGCCGGCTTCTGCGCGGTGCAATTGAAGCCGGGTATATTACCCTCACGCCGGCCGAGCCTTGGAAACTATTGAACTCGCAGAAAAACTTGATGGCCAAACGCGGCGCGGTTGGCGGACGTATCGCCATAATGAAACTGCTGGGCCTGCCTACCCCGCGACTTCGTGGCTTTTCGCTGTTCAAGAACTGGCGGAGGTTGACCATGGGAGGAAAGTTGCGCTCCACATTGGGAACCATTCGTCGGGTGCTGGTGCGCCGATATTATCGTCCGCTTCATTTACCAAAGTCTGGTAATGGAAACGAATAACTCCACGATTATGCAAGGGAGTCGGCGCGACTCCGTCGAACGAAAGACCGTTGCGATCGGTCACGAACATGACTTTCGAGCGCGTCGCCGCCTTTTCGAGTTGTTGGCTGACCTGTATCCCGTCAACTTTGTGAGGTGGTCGCCAGACGCACCTGCGCCTTGCGACGGGGTAATCCTCTGGGACGCTACGGCGGAAGAGATTGCGGCCGTGTCGGCGCAGGGATTGAGTTGCCTCGCGGTAAGCAAGGCGGACGGACCGATGATCGCGGTGAAAACGGGCGTCGTCGAGTTCGGAAAAGCCGGCTTTGTCGATGCCTGTTTTCGCGGTCAGACGATGATAGAGGAAGGCATCCGCGAATTTTCGGCGCTACGGAGCCGGAAAGGCGACGAGGAGATCTGCTCTCTGGAGTCGCAGCCATACTGGCTCGTTCGGCACGTCGGATCTGTTCCGGCTTCCATCATCGCTTTGGGTCCCGAGGAGCTGGCGGAGAAGACAACTGTCTATGAGCATTTCAACCGCAGATTTTGGTTGAGGCTTCTTCCTTTCTTTCACTTCTTGAAACAGCTTACGCAGGATATCGCCTGGACTCCTCCGCCACTGCGCGCTTGCCTGATGTTTGATGATCCAAATCTTCATTGGGGGAGCTACGGATTCATCGACTTCGTCAAGCTCGTGCACCATGCCAGAGAGTCCAACTACCATGCTGCTTTTGCCATGGTGCCGCTGGACGCGTGGTTTGTGCACTCCGGGGCTGCGACGTTGTTGCAACAAAATCAGGCTTATCTCTCGCTTTTGATGCATGGTAACAATCATGCCAAGGCCGAGTTTGGATCGGTGCTCAATGCCGATACGTACACACGGTCTCTCGCCCAGGCGATTCGCAGGATCGACCGCTTTGAGCAGCGTTCCGGTGTCTCTGTGGCGCGGGTGATGGCGCCGCCCTACGGAGCTTTCCGGGAGACCGTCGCTGATGTCATGACGAATTTAGGCTACGAAGCCGCGTGTGTCTCTCGTGCGTCGCTTACTAGCTGGAACAAAGAAAAGCACTGGCCGTCGACATTTGGGCATTCGGTGGCGGAATTTGTCGGCGCCGGAGCTCCCATTATTCCTCGGCACGTCATGGCGTGGGGCCATGAGGGCTCGTATCGGCTTGCTGCATTCCTTAATCAACCGATTATTCCGCACGGTCACCACCAAGACTGTGCCGGAGGATTGGATCTGCTGGCGCATGTCGCCAATGAGATCAATAGCCTCGGAGAAGTTATCTGGTCGGACCTGACGTCAATCAGCCGATCGAACTATCTAACCCGGCGCGTGGCCGAGACGCTGTTCGTAAAAATGCTGTCGCGCCGGATCTCGGTCCGGTTGGATGAGAGCGTGAAGGAGATTGTAGTTGAGCGACCATGGATTACGCCGGACGCAGATCCGGAACCACTCGTTTGCCGGCAAGGAGATCACAATTCTTTCGCAGGCCGATCAGGACGCGAAAGCTTAGTGTCTATTTTAGCGGGCCCAGGCACGGTGGAACTGATTTCGCCGTCGAGCGACGCGATCGATCCCCGTACGATCAGTTCGCCTGGATTGGGCGTCGGGACATTGGCCCGCCGGTTGCTCTCCGAGGCCAGGGACCGGATAGCGCCACTCACGACCCGTATTCGTCACCAGCGGAAAGTGGTTTCTCCCCGCGGCCAGCGCGACAAGGGCTGCTCATGACACCAGACCCATGAAAAAGGCAGTCGTAACCTTCATGTTGCCTGGGAACAACTGGTCCGGCGGCGTCCGCGTAACGGTGCTGATGGGGAACCTTTTGTTTAACCGTGGCCATCGGGTGCGGATTGTTCATCCCAAAGTGGAATTCTCTCCTGTCGGTAACCTGCGGTCGATAGCATCGAGGCTGAAACAAATGTTCCCGGGCCGGCACGAGAGTGGCTGGCTGCAGACTTTTGCGGGAACGATCGAGCTCTATAGGGACATCAATGAAATTGAGTTCAAGCGAGGCGAAATTGTGATCGGTGTTGGAACCTACATGGTTCCACATTTGCAGGAGCTTCGGGCGGAGCATGTGACGAAAGTTCGCTATAACCATGGATTTCCCGCGGAAATGACCGAGGATTATCGGGCGGCCTGGTCGGTACGCATGCCGACCATTACGGTGTCGAATACTCTCGTCCCACGGCTTGAAAAGTTGACCGGCGAGGCAGTGCGGGCCGTGATTCCGAACGGCATCGACCCAGCGCAGTATTATCCCGTTGCTGGGGCTAAACGCGACGCAATCGGAACGATCTTCAGCCTGCATCCAAACAAGGCGCCACAGGATATTATCCGATTAGTCAATCGTGTCGCTGAGGCTTTTCCGGAAGTTCCGCGTCTGGTTTTCAGTACGGAGCGTCGTCCGCGAAACTTGAGTGACTGCGGTTACGAGCGATGTCCTTCGATCGATCGGGTCCGCGAGATTTACAGCCAATCCTTAGTCTGGCTGCTGGCAAGCCATACCGAAGGTTTACCGGGTCCGGTGTTGGAAGCAATGGCGTGCGGGGCGGTGGTTATCAGCACGGACAATGAAGGAAGCCTCGAGGTGATCAAAGACGGTGTGAACGGTTTGATCGTGCCCAAAGGCGATTTCGACACATTCATCGAAAAAATTCGGCTGGTTCTCTGTGACCGGACGCTGAGGAACAATTTGGCTCAAGCTGGGTTCGAAACCGTCGAAAGATTCACATGGGCGAACGCAGCCGATCGGATGGAAGAATTCCTGGACGGTGCGCTGCGAGAATTCGACAGGAAAACTGCGACCCCGGTTTCCTGAAAGCAAAAGAGATGAGCGATAAAATTGCCGTGGGCAGCAGCGCAGAGAGCGTTCAAACTGCGAGTGAACCGTACAAGGCGACCGGTGAGTTTGCCGGGAGCGAGTTGCCGCCGGCAGACCTAAAAGGGCGCGCGGTTCGCGGTGGCGCGATTACGTTTGTCGCTCAGGTGATCAAGGTGGTAATAAACATGGGTTCAACCGTGGCGCTCGCCCGGCTGCTAACCCCTGCGGACTACGGCCTGATTGCTATGGTCACAGGCGTAACTGGTTTCGTAGAGATGTTCAAGGATGCTGGCCTATCGACTGCGACAGTTCAACGCGAGCGAATCACTAACGAGCAGATTTCCACCCTGTTTTGGCTCAATGTCGCTATGAGCTTCGGTTTGATGTTGATGGTCGTCGCGCTCGCCCCATTCTTGGGCGTATTCTACCACGAACCACGGCTAGTGTGGGTGACCGTCGCGCTGGCGGGAACGTTTCTGTGTAGTGGTTTGACTGTCCAGCATCAGGCGCTTTTGCGCCGGAATATGAAGTTCAAGCAATTGGCGGTCATCGATGTCGTCTCCATTGGCGCGGGCCTGGCATCTGCCATCGTCATGGCGGTGCTTGGATATCGCTACTGGGCTTTGGTGGGTATGGCTGTTGCGTCATCTTTGGTGAATGCCGTTGCTGTTTGGATTGCCATGCCCTGGCGTCCCGGACCGCCTCGTCGCGGCTGTGACGTGCGACCAATGATTGGTTTTGGTGGAGGCATCATTGGCACGCGGTTTCTCTATGCCTTCGTCCGCAACACGCCAAACGTTCTTCTTGGATGGGCCTGGGGCGCAGCTGAGGTCGGTTTGTATCAGCGTGCTTATGCCCTGCTCATGTTTGCTGTCGATCAAATCCAAACTCCGGTCACGGCCGTGGCGATCGCGCCCATGTCTCGTCTCCAAAGCGATTGGCCGAGACTCCGCCGGTATTTTCTCGCGGGTTATTCCGTAGTGATCTCCTGTATTCTACCGATAGTCGCCACCTGCGCTGTGTATGCTAACGAGATCATTGAGGTGTTGCTGGGCCGCCAATGGCTCGCGGCCGTGGGAATCTTCCGCTGGCTGTCTTTGGCCGGGGTTTTCGTTGGGCTGCTAAATCCCCAGGGAATGTTACTCCTCGCGATGGGGCGGCCAACCAAGTGCGTCATTTTTGCTCTGATCGACGCCGTCTGTGTGGTGGCGGGCTATTGCGTGGGGCTTCGCTACGGAGCCGAGGGAGTCGCGGTCGGCTTTTTTGTGGCCAAAGTTCTTAGTTGTATTCCGATGACCTACGGGGTGTTCAAAGACACACCGGTGACGTTCCGAGACGCTTGGCACACCGCCCGAGGGCCTCTCGTTGCTACCGGACTGGCCGCAGCAGTAGGGTTGGCGGCCAAGATGCTGCTCACTGGATTGGTCGGAGCGTGGCTCGTTGCCGGCATCGGCTGCTCCCTCATGCTCCTGGTCTACGCTCTGATTCTCTTGTTCGTACTCGGCCAATGGAACTTTTATCACGACATAGTCATGCATCTCATGCCTAGTCGTAAACCAGTGCAGCCGAAGGTTGACGTTCCGCCGCAGGAATCGGCCGTAATTAACGAAATATGTTAACCAAACCAACGATTACCATCGGGTTACCCGTTTACAACGGCGAGAACTTCCTCCGCGCGGCCATCGAGTCCGTGCTCAGCCAGGATTTTGAGGATTTTGAACTCATTATTTCGGACAACGCCTCTCAAGACGGAACGGCTGCTATGTGCGAACGATACGCGACGGCCGATAAACGAATCCATTATCATCGATGCGAAACCAATAATGGCGGTGCCTGGAACTACAATCGTGTTTTTGAACTGGCCACCGGAAAGTATTTCAAATGGCAAGCCCACGATGATGTCTGCCTGCCGGGGTTTTTCCGCCGCTGTGTGGAGGTCTTCGACCAGGCCCCGCCTTCGGTCGTAGTGGTTTATCCGCGGACCGCAGTGATTGATGAAGAAGGTAAGCTCATTCCGACCTATCATCCTGAATCTCTGGAAACCAAGGCCCCCCGGCCACATGATCGGTTGGCCTTTGTATTGCGCAGCATGAGTATGGTCTGTGCTCAGTTCGGCCTGATCCGACCCGAGGCGCTCCGAAAGACGAGGTTGTTCGATCGAATGATCGCGGCCGATTGGGTTCTGATGGCGGAACTCGCCATGCTGGGAGAGTTTTGGGAAGTTCCGGAAACGCTGTTCCACCGGCGGGTGCATCCCGGTATTTCGACCAAGGCTAACCGAGACGTGAAGACGCTTCTCCAATGGTGGGATCCCTCGAGGAAAAACTATGGAAGTTTTGTATCCCCGATGATGCGACTTGGTTGGGAGTACTTGCGATCGGTCCGTCAGATGCCCTTAGAGCAGCCGGAAAAGCTCTTTTGCTATGCCACCGCTTTGTCCGTTTGGTATGTCCGCCAATTCCGAAACTGGGGCGGCCGATATAAGAGGCGCCTGTTCGGGCCTGCGGGAGTGAGTGTTACTGGATGATCGTGGTTGGCGATACGATTAATTAAGGTTGAGTCAAAGTTGGGTACCCAGTACCCCCGATTATTATGTTTGACACGTCTGAGTTTCGCGCTGGCCAACTCGTAGAAGTACGCAGCAAAGAAGAAATCCTGCGTACCCTGGACTCCAACGGGCGGGTTCAGGAGATGCCATTCATGCCCGAAATGTTTCGTTATTGTGGTCGTCGTTTTCGAGTATACAAGCGCGCTCATAAAACGTGTGATTTTGTGAACAAGACCGGGATCCGAAAGCTACCCAGCGCTGTTCATTTAGAGGGTCTGCGTTGTGATGGCTCGGCCCACGGCGGGTGCCAAGCAGAGTGCATGTTTTTCTGGAAAGACGCGTGGCTGAAACGGGTTAATGAGTCGGTCGCTTCGGAACCACCCATCCCCTCGCCTGGCTTTCATCCCTGCTGCTCAAGCCGAGTTGCGGGTGGTTGCACAGAACAAGACGTATCGGCGGCTACTCGAGTGGCTGGACAGGAAACCAGTGACCCCGATCCGACTTACGTATGCCAGGCCACTCAGCTGCCGCAATTTACCCAGCCGATAGCTTGGTGGGACCTCCGACAATACCGAATTGGTGTGGGTCCAATCCTTCGGTGGCTGTATGATCGGTTCCAAAGGCTATCAGGCGGTATACCGTTTCCGGCGCGCCCTGGAAAAATTCCGGCTGGTTCCAAGACGCCGTCCTGTTCGACCAACTTGAAACCCGGAGAACTAGTGCGGGTCAAAGATCAACAAGCGATTCTCGAAACCGTGGACACTTACCGACGGAATCGCGGGATGTCGTTCAGTGCAGAAATGGCTCCTTACTGTGGCGGGACCTATCGGGTCCACAGCCGAGTGAACCAGATCATCGACGAAAAAACGGGTAAAATGCTGAGAATGAAAAATGCCTGTATTATCCTCGACGGGGTGATATGCCAAGCTCGCTATAATAAGAAGATGATTTTTTGCCCACGAGCGACGTATGCTTATTGGCGAGAAATTTGGTTAGAAGCAGCGGGCCGTAACGAGCCAACCGAGAAGGGCTGATGGCGAGCGGGAGTGCATCAGTTCTAACGCTCTTATCCTCGCGATTTTTTTACGGACCGGCAGGAGCCGGTCCCTACCGAATATTAGGGCGAAATTGAAGAGGTATTCATGCGCATACTTGTAACAGGAACAAACGGCTATTTAGGTTCGCTTTTGGCACCGGAATTGGTTCGACGAGGCAATGAAGTCATCGGACTGGACACTGGTTATTACAAGGATCGAATGCTCTATCGGGACGGTGAAACGACGCCGCTGACTCTCGACAAGGACCTTCGTCAGATCCAATGATCCGGCAGGCCAGCTTGCGCCGCATATCACCTACGAGATCAACCATAAAGGATCCGTCCGTTTGGCGGAACTGGCGAAGCGGGTAGGGATCAGGCGGTTTGTCTATATGTCTTCGTGTAGTGTGTACGGCGTCGCCGACAAGGATTTCGTAGACGAAGAATCATCGGTAAATCCCCAGACTGCCTACGCCGAATGCAAGACACTGGTCGAGCGAGACGTGGCGGCGCTGGCCGATCAGCAGTTTTCGCCTACGTTCATGCGCAATGCGACTGCCTATGGCGCTTCGCCGAGAATGCGCTTCGACATCGTTTTGAACAATCTGGCCGGACTTGCTTGGACTACCAAGGAGATTCGCATGACTAGCGATGGGACGCCTTGGCGACCGATCGTCCACGGCTTGGATATTGCCCGAGCGATCATCGCTGCTTTGGAGGCACCGCTCGACGCGGTCCATAACCAGATCTTCAATGTCGGAGACACCGCCCACAACTATCGGGTGCGCGAAATCGCCGAGATCATTGCTGCGACCTTTCCCGGCTGTAAATTGGTTTTTGGTGACTCTAGCTCGGATAACCGTAGCTATCGTGTTTCGTTCGAAAAGATTCGGAAGCATCTGCCGGATTTTAAGTGCGCTTGGGATGCTCAGCGTGGCGCTCGGCAGCTTTACGAGCTTTTTCAACGAATCGACATGACCGCAGATGTGTTCCAATATCGAACCTTCACCCGGTTAAAACAGCTGGAGTATTTGATTCGGACCCAGCAAATCGACGGCAATTTTTTCTGGACGAATTGATGCGCTTCACCGCGACAAAGCTAGCAGACGCCTGGGTCGTAGAGCCGGAGCTCCATCAGGATAATCGGGGTCTTTTTGCTCGCACGTACTGTGCACGCGAATTCGGCGAACGTGGCTTGCGAGATAGCTTTGTTCAATGCAATACCTCATGGAACGAGCACAAAGGAGCTCTGCGCGGGCTCCATTACCAGCTCGCACCCTCATCCGAGGTCAAGTTGGTTCGATGCACTGCCGGAGCGCTATTGGACGTGATCGTCGATCTGCGTCCGGATTCATCAACATATTTGCAATACGTTGCTGTCGAGCTAACCGCTAATCAGATGAGCGAATTTTACGCGCCTAAGTTAGCTAGAGGACTTCGTTACGACGATCCCAAGCTCGGCATCAACTGGCCGCTTTCGGTTACCTCTATATCGGATCGCGATCAGGCGTGGGTATTGCTGGCCTGAGGGGAGCCCATGATCGGCCGAAGTCAATGGCTGCTGAGCGCGAGCTTGACTCAGATGGCGATCGCGAGAAACCAAAAATGACCCACTCACCCGACCAGACCGAACCTCCGTCGAGACATCTGGGCGACCAGATCCATTCCATTGATCCCCTTGCCGAGGGAAACGAAGGTTATGCGCTGATTAAGGCGCTTTATCCAATCTGTCGAAGCATTACCGGCAACGGTGTTCGGCAAAGTCTGCACCTTCTTCAGGACACGGTTCCTTTGGTGCTGCATGAAGTCCCAAGCGGCACTGAGGTGTTCGATTGGACTGTTCCGAAGGAATGGAACATCCGCGACGCCTACATCAAGAACGAGGTTGGAGAACGCGTCATAGATTTCCAGCGCTGCAATCTACATGTGTTGAATTACAGCATCCCGGTGCGGAGAAAAATGGCGCTGACCGAACTTAGGTCCCACCTCTTTACATCGCCGGAAACACCGGACTGGATACCGTATCGCACCTCTTATTATCGCGAAGCCTGGGGATTTTGCATGACTCAGCGGCAGCTGGAACGAATGGAACCGATGACGAGGTTCTTATTTCGTGTCATTCGTGCCATCCGTCACTCTGCAACGACAATCTCTCGGGTATGGTGACGGCCGCCCGTTTGGCGCGTCTACTGGAGGCTGTTTCGCTGCGCCACTCCTATCGCTTTCTATGGGCTCCGGGCACTGTCGGCTCCATTACCTGGCTGGCCCTTAACGAACCCGTTTTGTCCCGAATCAAGCATGGCCTTGTTCTGTCCTGTGTTGGAGATTCGGGACGGTTTCACTACAAGCGGAGTCGTCAGGGAGATGCTGAGGTCGATCGCGCGGTCGAACATGTTCTCCGGCATAGCGGGTGCAACTTCCAGATTCTGGATTTCACTCCCTATGGCTACGACGAACGACAGTACTGCTCTCCGGGCATTAATCTGCCGGTTGGTTGCTTCATGCGGACGCCAAACGGATGCTACCCCCAGTACCACACCTCAGCCGATGATCTTGCCTTGGTGACCCCTTCCTCGCTGGGGGAGTCGCTCGTGCAGTTGTTGCGCGTCATCCAGATTTTCGAAGAAAATTGCCGTTATCTGAACCTCAAGCCCAAATGTGAACCTCAGCTGGGCCGGCGCGAATTGTACCGCCAGACGGGTGGAATCAAAGGCGAAACTTCCAACGAAATGTCCATCCTCTGGGTATTAAACCTTTCGGACGGCCAGCATGACCTCCTCGATATCGCTGCTCGCTCGGGCATTCCATTCGACCAGATTAGCAAGGCCGCCAATCGACTCCGCGAGGTTGGACTGCTTGGCCTTTGCTGAAAAACTCTCCGGCCGACCAACAAGAGCCTAAATCCACAGGCTAAAAAGCCGAATAGAGGGGTAAGGAATCGCAGAATTGATATGAGCGACACAATTGAATTGGATAAAGCGGAGCCGATCGCGGCTCAGACAAAGAGGCTCTTGACTACCGCGCGCTGTCGTTTCTGTCAGACGCCGCTCAGACACACTTTCGTGGATCTTGGCATGTCGCCATTGTGCGAGAGCTATCTTCCAGCTGACCAACTCAATGCGATGGAGCCGTTTTACCCGCTGCATGTAAAGGTGTGCGAAGAGTGTTATCTGGTGCAGTTGGAGGAGTATGTCAGTCCCGAGCACATCTTTACCGAATACGCCTATTTTTCCTCCTATTCCGACACTTGGCTGAAACATTCATCGAACTACGTCGAAATGATTTCGAGTCGTCTCGGTCTTGGTTCGCAAAGCTTAGCAGTCGAATTGGCCAGCAATGATGGCTACCTTTTGCAATATTTCGTAGAGAAAGGAATTCCCGTTCTCGGCGTGGAACCGGCGGTGAATGTTGCCAAGGTTGCCGAGAGGAAAGGCGTCCCTACCCTGGTCAAATTCTTCGGATGCCAGACTGCCCAGCAGATGGTGGCAGACGGTCAGGCGGCGGATCTTATAATCGGTAATAACGTTCTCGCTCAGGTGCCCGATCTCAATGACTTTGTGGGTGGCATTCAGATTCTCCTTAAGCCGGGTGGAGTCGCCACTCTGGAATTTCCGCACTTGGAACGCCTGATGGCGGAAAACCAATACGATACGATTTATCACGAGCACTTTTCCTATTTCTCGCTGATTACGGTGGAAAAGATCTTCGCCGCTCACCGGTTGGTTCTGTTCGATGTCGATGAGATTCCAACGCACGGCGGTTCGATTCGCGTCTATCTGCGCCACATCGAAGACGGCTCCAAGCCGGTTAGTGCGGCGGTAGTCAACCTGAGGGAACGGGAGCTTGCCGCGGGTCTGGTTCGAATGGAAACCTACGCGACGTTTGCAGATCAGGTAATGGAGTCGAAACGCGCATTGCTCGAATTGCTTATCCAGTTGCGCCGCGCCGGGAAGGTCGTTGCCGGATACGGAGCACCGGGCAAAGGGAACACTCTCCTGAACTATTGTGGCATTCGCACGGACTTCGTGGAATTCACTGTGGATCGAAACCCTTATAAACACGGCCGCTTCCTACCTGGGACGCATATCCCGATTCACTCGCCGGAGCGTATCCGTCAGCGTCGGCCGGACTACATCCTAATCCTGCCGTGGAATCTAAAGACCGAAATCGTTGCGCAGTTAGACTACGTGCGCGAATGGGGTGCGAAGTTCATCGTACCCATACCGATCGCGCAGGTCGTTGACTGAAGTGCCCTCGGACCAAATAACCGATCAGAAATGTGTGATTAGCCTATGAAGGTTGTGCTCTTTTGCGGTGGTTTCGGCATGCGGATGCGTGAGTACTCGGAATCTGTGCCCAAACCGATGGTACCGATCGGATACCGACCGATTCTATGGCACGTGATGAAATATTATGCCCACTACGGGCACAAGGATTTCGTTCTTTGCTTGGGTTACAAAGCGGACGTTATCAAGAACTATTTCCGCAACTACGATGAGTGCGTATCCAACGACTTTGTATTGTCGGGGGGAGGCAAGCGAGTCGAACTTTTGAGCAGCGATATCCACGATTGGCGCATCACCTTCGTGGACACAGGCCTCAACTCGAATATTGGACAGCGACTAAAGGCGGTTGAGAAACATCTGCAAGATGAGGAGGTCTTTCTGGCGAACTATACGGATGGACTCTCCGATGTGAACCTCAATGAGTTGGCGGATACTTTTCGGAGGAGCAATAAAGTTGCGTGCTTCGTGAGCGTCAAGCCGCGAGCGAGCTTCCACATGATCACGGTGGACGGTGAGGGTGTGGTAAAGAGTATCGAACAGATCACAAAAACCGGTGCGCGAATCAATGGCGGGTTCTTTTTATTCCGGCGCGAGGTCTTCCAATATATCGAGGAAGGAGAGGAGTTGGTCGAACAACCTTTTCGGCGGCTAATCTCGGAAGGACAACTTCTCTCCCACGCTCATGGCGGCTTCTGGGCCTGCATGGACACGTTTAAAGAGCGGCAGGAACTTGAGGACCTGTACAGCCGCGGCAGCGCACCTTGGACGGTCTGGAACGGGCAGCACTAAATAGAGTAGTGCCTGGAAGGATCTATTGCTGCTCGTCCTTTGCCTAGGGTTAATCCGGAAGATCGCCATTTGGTCATTCGCCTGTCAGCAGAGCCCCAGGGGCTGCAGGTTACAAACGCCGGCATCGAACCGCACGAGTAAATTCGGACTCTGTTCCGAATTGATTGACGGACCAGGAGTTTGTTCGCTGTACCAGGGGATGTGAGGTTTCTCCGCTACGGGAACTGAACGAGACCGAATTTATTGATGCCACGAGAGCTAAACAGACGATTACGCAACAAGGTAGCTGTTGTCACGGGGGCGAGCAGCGGAGTCGGCCGAAGCATTGCGCTCACATTGGCCGCCGAAGGTGCTGACGTTGCACTGCTCGGTCGGAGTATGAGCCTTTTGCGTGGCGTTGCCAAGAAATGCGCTGAATCAGGATCGCGAGCCATCTGCTGTAGACTAGATTTGCTCGATGAGACCCAAATCCACAAAGTGAAGAAACAAGTGGCCAGGAAGTTTAGCGGAGTGGATATCCTGGTACACAGCGCCGGCGTGATCGAATTGTCGAGTTTCGCCACCGCCTCATCGATCGACTTTGACGTTCAGCAGCGCTGCAATGTGCTTGCTCCCTTCGTGCTCACTCAACTTTTGCTTCCGACGTTAGTAGAGAGACGCGGTCACGTTGTTTTCATCAACTCGACAGCTGGTTTAGTCGGTGCTGCCGGCGTGTCGCAGTACTCCGCTACGAAACATGCTCTGAAGGGATTGGCGGACAGTCTGCGGGAAGAGGTGAATACGCACGGTGTTCGGGTGCTAAGCATTTACCTGGGCCGGACAGCGACTCCGATGCAGGCCAAAGTGCACGGGCAAGAAGGGAAAACTTATGCACCGGAGCAGTTAATTCAGCCGGAACAGGTGGCTTCCGTAGTGATAGGCGCGCTCACACTTGGACCTGAAGCGGAGATCACCGATGTGAGGATCCGACCGGCCATGAAGCCGGCGGCTGTTCAGCCGCAGATGTCGACGAGATCTCAGAAATAATACCCTAGCGCCGAGAATGCAAAAATTCGAATACGTCGTTGTCGGGGGAGGGATCGTGGGGCTGTCAACCGCTTGGACGATCCTCGAAAAGAAGCCCAGTACCCGGATCGCGGTCGTTGAGAAAGAGGAGCGCTGGGCGGTTCATCAGACCGGCCGAAATAGCGGAGTCCTACATTCCGGCATCTACTACAAACCAGGAAGTCTCAAGAGCCAATTGTGTCGCGAGGGGAACCGTCGACTACAGGAGTTCTGCAACGCTAATGGTATTCGGCACGAAACGTGTGGCAAAGTAATCGTAGCCACGACCGAGTCCGAGTTGCCACTGATGGGGAATCTCTATCAACGCGGTCTCGCTAACGGGTTAGCGGTCAAAAAGTTGAGCGCTGGCGCGGTGACAGAAATCGAGCCACATGTAAGCTGTTTGGCTGGAATTCAGGTGCCATCCACTGGGATCGTAGATTTTGTTGCGGTCTGCCAGAAATTGGTAGAGTTGATTGGAGACCGGGGAGGCGAGCTACATTTGGGGACTGAAGTTCGCGGCCTTCGATGCGATAGCACCGAAGCAGTTCTGGAAACGTCGAAGGGGGCAATGGCAGCCGGTTGGATCATCAATTGTGCGGGGCGAGTACTACGAACTGAAACCCGAGCGGCGTCTTTTGGTCAAAAACCTGATTTATCCGGTGCCCGATCCCCAGTTTCCTTTCCTGGGTGTCCATTTTACCCGCATGATCGATGGCAGTGTTCATGCCGGGCCAAACGCCGTACTGAGTCTCAAGCGAGAAGGATACCATCGGACCTCATTCGATTTGCGAGATTGCTTGGACACCATGACCTACGGCGGGTTCTGGCGTCTCGCTGCGAAACATGCCGGATCGGGACTGGCTGAAATCCACCGCTCGTTTAGCAAGAAAGCTTTCGTACGCAGTTTGCAGAGCCTGATACCCGAGGTCCAGGAAGAGGACCTCGTCCCGGGAGGCGCAGGCGTACGGGCCCAGGCGATTCGCCCCGATGGAACCCTGGTGGATGACTTCATGATCGTCACGGGTCCGAACGCAATCCATGTGTGCAACGCGCCTTCTCCGGCTGCCACCGCCTCGCTCGAAATAGGTCGGGTCATTGCTGAGCAGATTGCAGAGTTTTCCCTCACAACAACCAGGACTCGGTGAGGGCCGGGATCAATTTGAGATAGAACATCGCGTGCTTTGCTTGCGCTCGACGTAGCCAGGTCGGTAAAATCCATGATCTCCCTGCTTCGCTTCCCGCTTCCGCAGTTTCCATGAGAATGCGCCGGAAAAGGCCGAAACCGAACTCTTATATCCTCGCGTCTCTCGTCTTTCTGATTGCCTACTTGGATGTTGCTTGTACCAAAAGCGGATCGAATCCTGCATCGACCGAGTCTGGCAAACACGAAGAACAGGTGACGGCCTTACCAGCCGCGGCCAGCATCGAATGCTACGATTTCTTCGAGATGACGCTGCGCGTCGATAAGCCTGCAGCCCGAAATCCTTTCAGGGATGTGAAGGTTTCCGGCCATTTTGGCTTGATTGCGAAAGGAACCATGCTCGCTGTTGATGGTTTCTGTGATGATCCCGACGGAACTGTTTTCCGTATTCGGTTTATGCCTGCTCAGGCGGGCGACTACGCTTATTCGGTAACTTATCGACGCGGAGGATTTGAATGGGTGTATGCGGGCACATTCAAAGCGGCCAAAACCGGACGCGCCGGCATGTTGCGGGCGGATCCTGAGCATCCCTGGCATTTCATCTGGGAAGGCTCCGGGGATCACTTTTTCCTGAATGGAACCACCGCTTTCCTATTGATGGGCTGGAGCGATGAGCAGGTGATTCGCGATTCGATTGACCGGCTGAGAGGCCTCGAAGTGAATCGAATTCGAGTCCTGCTCGACGGCCGTACAGACGATTTCTTGACCGAACCGATCAGGCCTGGCACTGGATTTCGAGGGTACGTGGACCCTTGGCCAGCGAAACGACCGCGCGACGTACAGAATCCTCACTTTAACTATGGGCGGTTCAATTGTGTGTACTGGCAGAAATTTGAGCGGATGCTGAGATATGCTCGGGACAGAGGCGTGAACGTCTCAGTGATTTTTGGATGGAACGGCGCCAAGGTCCACCCGCCTGCGGGCAGTGAGGATGAGCATCGCTACTTCCGGTACGCAGTCGCCCGGCTGGCCGCTTTTTCTAATGTTACTTGGGATCTTGGAGACGATCTTGACCGGTTCCGCTCCGAGTGGACGTTGCGAACCCCTGGCGTTCCATTTGGGAAGGCTCCGGGGATCACTTTTTTCCTGAATGGAACCACCGTTTTCCTATTGATGGGCTGGAATAATGAGCGGGTGATTCGCGATTCGGTTGACAGGTGAATGAAGAGGACGGCTATGAAGCTCACTATCCCTCATTCGCGCCTTATAAGCCACCGGCGGCTTCGGCGGAAGCCAATCGCCGGGCTGCCTGGGAGATCGCAATGGCGGGTTGCTATCAGACGACCGGAGAAACTGCAAAACGTGGAACGGGCGTCTTTCCTAACACCGGGGGCGGTTGGGTGAACGGGCGAGGGGATGAGACTATGGCCATGTTGAAGGGCTATGCTCTTATGGTGCATTTTTTTAAAAGTTTCGAATGGTGGAGAGCTGAACCCCATGATGAGCTAGTGAACAATGGCGCGTTTTGTCTGACCGAACCCGGCCGGCTGTATGTGGCTTATTTGCCGTATGGCGGCGACATCAATCTTAAGCTCGATTCGGGTCGCTACCAGGCCAAGCTCTTTAACGCGCGTAATGGTGAATATTCGGCCATTTCAATCGCGGAAGGTCCACTCTGGCGCTCACCGGCGGTACCGAAGGGAGAGGACTGGGTATATTTGTTAACCAGGATATGATGACACAAATTTCGCTCGGAGCGGTCCATCGGGTGTTGTGTTTGGGGGCGCACTCGGACGACATCGAGATAGGGGCCGGCGGCACTCTATTGAGGCTGATCGAGCAAGTGGAAGATTTGGAAATCTATTGGGTTGTGTTCAGTGCACCGGGTTTGCGTGCGGACGAGGCGCGTTCGAGCGCAGACGATTTTCTAAGGGGTGTCAAGCGTAAGGAGGTCAAGATCGGGCCTTTTCGAGAAAGTTACTTTCCGAGCGAGTGGCCGTCGATCAAAGACTGGTTTGAGGAGATTAGAAGAGAATTCGATCCGGACGTCGTCTTTACCCATTACCGTGATGATCGTCATCAGGATCACCGGGTTTTATCAGATCTGGCCTGGAACACGTTCAGAAATCATCTGATCCTCGAGTACGAAATTCTCAAGTACGACGGTGACTTGGGGCAGCCCAATCTGTTTGTCCCGCTCTCGGAACAGCTCGGTGATCGCAAGATTGAGTTGCTGTTGAAACATTTTAAGACTCAATCAACCAAGCACTGGTTTACTGACGATACGTTTCAAGCGATGCATCGAGTCCGCGGGATCGAGTGCTCCTCGCCCACTGGCCGGGCGGAAGCTTTCTTTTGTCGGAAAATTGTACTGGGAACAGTGTGATTCCGGTGGTGCGCCTAGGAATGTTTTGAGTTTTTCCTTAAGAGATGGCCAATCGGAACGATATCTAGGCTGGTGAATGTTGAAAAATGGACCGGGGGACACGTCCTGCACGCCTTTGTGCAAGGGCGGTAACTACTTCAAGATAATGGATAAACTTCTCCAGCCAAAAGTCGCCGTCATAGGGCTTGGTTATGTCGGACTACCCTTGTCGCTTCAATTCGCATGTTCCGGAGTAAGCGTTATTGGCCTCGACATCGATCAAGAAAAAGTAAATGCCCTTAACAGCGGGCATAGCTATATCAAGCACGTCCCGGCGGAAAGAATCGCAGAGCAAGTTGCTGAATTGCGGCTCACGGCTTCGACGGATTTTAGCCGGATTCAGGAGGTTGACGCGGCGATAATCTGTGTTCCGACGCCGCTCAACAAGAATCGCGAGCCTGATATTTCGTTTATTTTGCAGACCGGGCGTGCGATCGCACCTCATCTTCGGCCAGGCACATTAGTGGTCCTCGAATCTACTACCTATCCAGGGACAACCGACGAGGATTTGCGCGCCGTCCTTGAGACCGGCTCTGGCCTGAAGGCCGGGCAAGATTTCTATCTCGCCTTTTCTCCGGAACGCGAGGACCCAGCCAACCCTGCCAGTAAAGTCGGCGAAGTACCCAAACTTGTCGGTGGGCTGACATCGGCTTGCCTGGAAAAGGCGGTACAGATCTATGGTCGAGCGATTAAGACTGTCGTTCCGGTCTCCTCCTGTCGGGTTGCCGAAGCGGCCAAGCTTTTAGAAAACATCTTCCGCAGCGTGAACATTGCACTGGTCAACGAGCTGAAGCTCGTTTACGGAGCGATGGGAATCGATATCTGGGAGGTTATTGAAGCGGCGAAAACCAAACCATTTGGATTCATGGCTTTTTATCCCGGGCCAGGGTTGGGCGGACATTGCATTCCAATCGATCCTTTTTATTTGACATGGAAGGCCAGAGAATTTGAGCGGACGACGCGTTTCATCGAGTTGGCCGGAGAAATTAACACTTCCATGCCGGTGCACGTGGTCGAAAGGGTAGGAGAAGCCTTAAACTCATCGCGCAAGCCGTTGAACGGCTCACGGGTTCTGGTCCTTGGGCTAGCTTATAAGCCCAACGTAGACGATGAGCGGGAGTCGCCTAGTTATCGTATCATGGAGTTACTCAGTCAGCGCGGAGCCGACGTTGCCTACTACGATCCGCATGTGCCGATAATCCGTCCAACCCGCGAACATCCGCATTGGGCAGGGACCAAATCCGTAGTCTGGGAGCGTGGAACGGTCGCTGGATTCGACGCGGTAGTCATTGCCACTGCGCACGCCTCAGTAGATTATCAGCAGCTCGCTGATTGGGCACAATGTATAGTGGATACTCGAAACGCAATGGCGGCGGTCCGGGTTGCCCCAGGGAAGGTTTGGAAGGCGTGATAAGTGCGAACTCCGGCCGGTTCTCTTTGGTCCGGCAGCTCATGTTTTCGTCCCATTCAAGATTACGCTTGGTACAACGCCGCACCATCTGGTTACCAACCTGGTTAGGTTTGCTCTGTCTGGGCCTGTTTTCAACTGTCCCGCTATTTTGTTGGCTGATCTACGGAGAGGCTTTTCTTTCGATGACCAACCGATTGCCTGGGGAAATTCTCGTAGTCGAAGGTTGGATCGGACGAGACGGCGTGCGGGCTGCGGGATTGGAGTTGGAACAGCATGGTTATGCTTATGTTGTTACGACGGGCGGTCTGACATCTGGCGATAGATGGGAAGAGCCCGGTTGGAGCTTCGCCGAGGGGGCAGAGCGCGAGTTGATTCGAGACGGCGTCGCCAAAGATCGGATCATTGTCGCTACCGCGAGGGACGTTGGGCGCCAACGCACATTTGAATCTGCAGTGGCAGTCTGGCGGGCACTACGGGCAAGAGGTATTGAACCTAAAACTATCAACGTATTCACGCTGGGTTCTCACGCCAAGCGCAGCCGTTTGGTATTTGCCAAGGTTTATGGGCCGAAAACGCAGGTCGGTGTTATCAGCTGGACGGCATCGCACGATGTAATGGTCCCCTGGTGGCGCTCGAGCGAAAGAGCCCGAGAAATGATAACAGAAACGGTCGGCTATTTATATGAAGCAATTTTGAACTCCGGTCGCCGGACCAACTCTCCGAGTTAGATATGCAAACAGATTTAAGACAGAATAGCGGATGGATGACTAGCGAATTGGAAATCCCAGACGTGAAATTGGTGGTGCCCAAGCGATTCAACGATCCGCGCGGATATTTCACCGAGACTTGGAGCGACCGTCTGTTTCGGCAAGAGGTCGCGAATTTTTCCTTCGTGCAGGACAACCGATCCGTATCGATCAAACAGGGGACGTTGCGCGGTTTGCATTTTCAAAGGCCTCCGTATGCCCAGGGTAAGCTGGTCTGCGTAACGCGCGGTTCGGTTTTTGATGTGGCGGTCGATATCCGGAGAAATTCTCCGACTTATGGCCGGCACGTTGCGGTAAGACTTGACGCAACCGACGCCAGTCAATTATGGGTTCCACCCGGCTTTCTGCATGGCTTCTGCACCCTCGAAGACGACACCGAGGTTTTTTACAAAGTCACTTGCTATTACAGCCCAGCCCACGACGCCGGCGTTCTTTGGAGCGATCCCGATTTGGGGATCGATTGGCCGGTCACGGCTGGTTCTGTCGTCATTTCCGAGAAAGATGGGCGGCATCCGCGGCTCCGTGATTTGCGAAACTTCTTTGACTACGAGGAACCCGTCTCCCTGAATCATTGAACATGTTCATGTGCGAAAGCAGTCACAGGAGAAAACCGAGTTGGCAGCAGCTCGGGGTTTTTTTAACTAAAAGTAATTGCTTCCTTCTATGCGCATTATAGTTACCGGCGGGGCGGGCTTTATCGGATCTGCGGTATGCCGCCATTTGATTAAGGACACGGAGGCTGAGGTAATCAATATCGACAAACTGACGTATGCTGGTAACCTCAACTCGCTTCGTTCGGTGAACGGCGATTCGCGCTATCGATTCGTCAAAGCTGACATATGCGACGAAAGGGCTATCGAGCAAATATTCAAAGAGATGCGGCCGGATGCTGTGCTCCATCTCGCCGCCGAAAGCCACGTCGATCGTTCAATCACCGGCTCGCGCAGTTTTATTGAGACAAACATCCATGGTACCTATACGATGCTTGAATCGGCGCGGCGCTATTGGTCCGGGTTGACTGGTGCGACAAAGGATACTGTCCGCTTCTTGCACGTTTCGACCGATGAGGTCTATGGCTCGCTCGGACCCGAAGGGCTCTTCAGCGAGACGACGCCCTACGACCCCTCTTCTCCCTATTCTGCTTCCAAGGCTTCGTCGGATCATTTAGCGATCGCCTGGCATAGAACTTACGGCTTGCCGGTTATTGTTTCTAACTGCTCAAACAACTACGGTCCTTTTCAGTTCCCGGAAAAATTGATCCCATTAATGATTCTGAACGCCTTGGATGGTAAACCTCTGCCGGTTTACGGAAATGGCTCCAATGTGCGTGACTGGCTTCACGTCGAAGACCACGCCAAAGCATTGGATCTGATCCTCCGCAAGGGACGACCGGGCGAGACCTATAACGTTGGAGGGCGCAACGAGCGCTCTAATCTCGAGGTAGTAAGGGCAATTTGTCGAGTACTTGACGACGTGAATCCGCGCGGTGGACCACATGAACGTTACGTTACCTACGTGACTGATCGGCCGGGCCACGACCATCGCTACGCGATTGACGCCAGCAAGCTCGAAAACGAACTGGGGTGGCGCGCCCGAGAAACGTTTGTATCCGGGATTTCCAAAACCGTACAATGGTATTTGGAAAATGAATGGTGGTGGTCCCCGCTGCGGAACCATGTTTATGCCGGTGAACGAATAGGTCTTATCAACGATACCGATTCAGTGAGCAGAATCTCCGCAGGCAAAAGCGGAGTCGCTTGTGGCCCTTAAGCCTCGCACTGGTTAGAATTCTGATGTCGATCCGTATTGCGGTAATTGGCCGAAACGGCCAAGTGGCGCGCGCGCTGGCCGAAGCAGGGCCGGCATTCGGGGTCGAGGTAGTATCGCTCGGTCGCCCGGAGTTGGATCTTGCTGTGCCGGAAACCGTAGAACCGATACTCCGCGCTGCCTTAGCGAACATCGTAGTGAATGCGGCAGCCTACACTGCCGTCGATCAGGCCGAGCGAGAACCGGAGCAAGCGAATGCGATCAATGCGCTCGGTGCCGGCACGATTGCCACAGCCGCCCGCACACTCGGTATACCAGTCATTCACCTTTCCACCGACTATGTCTTCGATGGCAATAAGGCAGCGCCTTATGTCGAGGAAGACCAAGCGGCGCCGACCAGCATCTATGGCGCTTCGAAGCTCGCCGGTGAACGGGCCGTCGCTGCCGCTCATTCCAACTATGTGATTCTTCGCACCGCTTGGGTGTACGCACCGTACGGCAAAAACTTTGTTCGTACAATGCTCGCGCTGGCCGAAACCCGAGACGAAGTCCGTGTTGTTGCCGACCAGCTCGGTTGCCCAAGCTATGCTCCTGACATCGCTGCGGCCATCGTAACCATCGCTCGCAACCTCTTAAACAAACCCGACGATCCGCGGCTTCGTGGCATCTTCAATCTTGCCGGCGGCGGAGAGACGACTTGGGCGGATTTTGCCGCCGCCATCTTTGCCATTTTAGATCAAAAAGGGATGCGTACTCCAGCGCTGACGCCCATTACCACCGCGGACTACCCGACCGCCGCTCGTCGGCCGGCCAATTCTCGGCTTGATTGCACTAAACTGGCGCGTCTGTACGGTGTCAAGCTACCGTCTTGGCGCGAGGCGCTGCCGATCTGTCTGGGGGCTTTGACCAAGGAAGTTGACCGGGTCCTGCGATCCTGACAACCTTCTAACATCTTCTATGAAAGGTATTATTCTTGCCGGCGGTAGCGGCACCAGGCTTTATCCGTTGACCCTAGCTACTTCGAAACAACTCATGCCGGTCTACGATAAGCCGATGATCTATTACCCCTTGAGCGCGTTAATGCTCGCGGGCATTAGGGAGATTCTGATCATCAGTACACCGACCGAT
>WNFN01222847.1_pt1 | contig 24180 bp, 20 predicted proteins | sample 5400161 | NCBI WGS metagenome assembly WNFN01 (sample SAMN13153353, study PRJNA577476) | soil metagenome | isolation source: 80 cm saprolite on Douglas fir-dominated hillslope | place: USA:California | collected 2013-09-17 | reverse complement strand
TCCTATCGCGAGATTTCTCTTTTGCTCCGCCGTCCGCCCGGGCGCGAAGCCTATCCCGGAGACGTTTTCTACCTTCACTCGCGTCTCTTAGAGCGGGCTGCCAAGCTCAGCGACAAGAACGGTGGCGGATCGCTAACCGCGCTGCCCGTCATCGAAACCCAGGCGGGCGATGTTTCGGCGTACATTCCGACCAATGTAATTTCCATTACCGATGGCCAGATCTATCTGGAAACTGATTTGTTTAACCAAGGCGTGCGTCCCGCCGTCAACGTGGGACTTTCCGTGAGCCGCGTAGGCGGCAGCGCCCAGATCAAGGCCATGCGCCAGGTAGCCGGAACGCTAAAGCTGGAACTAGCCCAGTACCGCGAACTGGCCGCCTTCGCCCAATTCGGCAGCGATCTGGACAAAGCCACCCAGCAGCAACTCAGTCGCGGCCAGCGCCTGGTGGAACTGCTAAAACAAGGCCAGTTCTCGCCGCTCCCGTTCTCAAAACAGATCCTGATCATCTTCGCCGGCACCAGCGGCGTGCTCGACGACATGCCGGTTAACCAGGTTCGCGACTTTGAAATGGATCTTTATAAGTACGTGGAAACCACGAATCCGGGCCTGCTAAACACGATCATGGAAAAAAAGATTCTGGACGACAATCTCAAAGCAGACATGTTACGAGTAATAAAAGAAGCAAAACAGCAGTTCGTAGATTCAAGGCAAGAAGCGAAATAAAGGTCTCAGGTCCAAGGTCTCAGGTCTCAGGAAATTCCTGGAATTTGAGATTAAAGCCTGACACCTGACACCTGGGACCTGATTTTCCATGGCCAATATCCTCGACATCCGGCGCCGCATCCGCAGCGTGGTCAACACGCGGCAGATCACCAAGGCCATGAAGACGGTTTCCGCCGCGAAGTTGCGTCGCGCGCAAGAGAGCGCCTTGGCCGCGCGTCCCTATTCACAGATGCTCACCAACGTCCTCAAATCGTTAATCTCGCGAGCCGATATCTACGATCCAGTCACCGGAAAGGCGATTCATCCCCTGCTCGCCGAGCGCACTGAAAAGAACATCCTGCTGATCGGGACGCAAAGGCCGCGACTTCATGCGCCGGCGCTACCCGTTTGCCCCAGCGAAGCCCTCTACCGATGGAGAGACGGGCGTCTCGCCCGTCCACTCGGACGCTGCAGCCGCTCCTCAGCGCGTCGGTCGCGTGCAGATCGTAGGCGAACACATTGGAGTGCTGGGCAAAGTCGACTACAACTTTGCGGCTACTCTCAGCGAGAGCGTTATCGCCCGCTACACTCGCCACGAGATTGACGCCGTTTACATTCTTTTTAACGAATTCAAGTCCGTCATTGCGCAACGCCTTATCGCCGAGCACTTACTTCCGATCAGGAAGATCGGCGAAGTCGACGTCCTCATGGCGGAAGAAGCGACAGACGAGGAACGCAAGAAGAGACTGGAAGCAGCGAAGTCGGCAGGGGTCGGTGTGCGGGCGGTGGATACCAGCGCCGTCGATGAAGCCGCCGCCACCTTCGGTGCGTCCCCGGTGGATTACATTTACGAGCAGGCGCCGCAGCATCTTTTCCAGGGAATTCTGCCGAAGTACATCGGCATCCAGATTTTCCGTGCGCTGCTGGAGTCCGTAGCCGCCGAGCACGCTGCCCGCATGACAGCAATGGATGCGGCCACCAGCAACGCCAGCGATATGATCGATTCGCTAACGCTGATAATGAATCGCGCTCGCCAGGCCAAGATCACAAAAGAAATTATCGAAATCGTAAGCGGAGCAGCAGCGCAGTGAATCAGCATTTAGCACTTAGCATTTAGCACACATCACTCAGTGAAGGCTCAAGGTCATAGACTAATTGCTAACTGCTAATTGCTAGTTTTGAGGTCCTATGTCAGACAATATCGGAAACGTAATCCAAATCGCCGGCCCCGCCGTCGACGTGCAATTCACCGCGGCGGCGATGCCACCCATTTATCAGGCGCTTCGCGTCGTCAGTGACGGCTTCACCGTGCCTTCTCCCATCAACGTCGTTCTGGAAGTGCAGCAGCATCTGGGCGAAGGCCGCGTCCGCTGCGTCGCCATGGAAGCGACCGACGGCATGGTCCGTGGCATGAAAGCCATCGATCAGGGCGGACCCATCTCTGCCCCCGTAGGCCGTGGCACGCTGGGGCGCGTGATGAACGTCATCGGCGAACCCGTGGACAATCTCGGCCCCATCGCCTTCGACAAGAGAATGCCCATTCACCGCCTCGCTCCCGCGTTCGATGAACAATCGACCTCCGCGGAAATGTTTGAGACCGGAGTGAAAGTCGTCGACCTCATTCAGCCATTTTTGAAAGGCGGAAAGATCGGCCTCTTCGGCGGCGCCGGCGTGGGTAAGACTGTAGTCATCATGGAGTTGATCAACAACGTAGCGAAGCAGCACGGAGGATTTTCCGTTTTCGCCGGAGTAGGTGAGCGCACCAGAGAAGGCAACGATCTCTGGCTGGAGATGACCGAGTCAGGAGTAATTAAACCCGGCAAACCCGACGAGTCAAAAGCCGCGTTGATCTACGGCCAAATGACTGAACCCCCCGGAGCCCGTCTCAGAGTAGCGCTAACCGCTCTTACTGTAGCCGAATATTTCCGCGATGAAGAAGGCAGCGATACGCTCCTCTTCGTCGACAACATTTTCCGCTTCACCCAGGCCGGCTCAGAGGTATCCGCTCTGCTGGGCCGTATGCCATCTGCTGTGGGTTATCAGCCTAACTTAGCAACGGAGATGGGCGAGTTGCAGGAGCGGATTACTTCTACCAAAAAGGGGTCGGTGACATCGGTGCAAGCAATTTATGTGCCGGCGGATGACTTGACGGATCCGGCGCCGGCCACTACATTTGCACACCTTCGCGCATTCTTGATCCTCGGATTGTTGGACAGGACCATTACGATGTGGCGCAGATGGTGAAGAAAACTTTGCAGACTTACAAAGATCTGCAGGACATCATCGCCATTCTGGGCATTGACGAACTTAGTGAAGACCAGAAAGTGACGGTCGCTCGCGCTCGCAAAATTCAAAAATTCCTCTCCCAGCCGTTCTTTGTGGCCGAGCAGTTCACCGGGACTCCGGGACGCTATGTGAAAATTGCCGACACGGTGAAAGGCTTCCGTGGCATCGTGGAAGGAAAGTATGACGACATCCCGGAGCAGGCTTTCTACATGAAGGGCACGATCGACGAAGTGATGGAGACGGCGGAGAAGATGAAGGGAACAGCAGCGTAGACAGTCGTTGGTCTCTGGTCGTTAGTCGTTGGCAATCGTGGTCAGCCAAACGCTAACTTCCTGAGCGAACGACCAACGACGAACGACTGACGACCAACGAACTTATGCCCGACACTTTCCAACTCGAAATCGTAACTCCATCGAAGCTCCTGGTAAAGGAAGCGGCGGAGGAGGCGCAGATCCCGGGATTAAGCGGGTATCTGGGGATTCTTCCCGGACACGCTCCTCTGCTTACCGAGCTTGGGGTCGGTGCGATCACTTACAAGGCAAATGGCGCTTCGCACACCTTATCGCTGGCGTGGGGATTTGCGGAAGTGTTGCCAGACAAGGTGACGATCCTGGCAGAGGCGGCGGAACGACCGCAGGAAATTGATGTAGCACGCGCGCAAGAGGCCAAAGCCCGGGCAGAGGCGATCCTGAAGAGCAACGATCCCAAGGTGGACTACGCGCGCGCAGAAGACGCGTTGCAGCGCGCGGAAACTCGGCTGAGTGTCGCAAAAGAAAAGTAGTTTTCTTTACCTGGAAGAGAAAATCCCAACCCGCTGCCGTCTCTACACAAGGCGATTCTTATACCCGAGTCAGTCCCGAACGCTGACTACTTCTTTCTCTTTTTCCCTGGCCGCGTAATGAGATTCGACGTAGTCGTCGAGAATCTTGATGAAGTCGGCTACGATCTTCTCGCCCTTGAGTGTAGTGAACAGGCGACCGTCCACGTAAACGGGGGCCTTCGGTTCTTCGGCCGTTCCCGGCAGAGAAATTCCGAGGCTTGCGTGCTTCGATTCGCCGGGGCCATTGACGACGCAGCCCATTACGGCGACTTTCATTTCTTCTACGCCGGTGTGGCTTTCCTTCCAGACGGGCATCTGCTCACGCAGATAGGTCTGGATCTGCTCCGCCATCTCTTGGAAGAACGTGCTCGTAGTACGGCCGCAGCCGGGGCAGGCGGTGACTTGCGGGGTGAAGCTGCGAATGCCGAGCGACTGCAGAATTTGCTGCGCCACGCGGACTTCTTCGGTGCGATCGCCTCCGGGCGCGGGAGTGAGCGAAACGCGGATGGTGTCGCCGATGCCTTCCTGCAGCAGCACAGCCATCGCCGCGCTCGAAGCGACGATGCCTTTCGCTCCCATGCCGGCCTCGGTTAGTCCGAGATGCAGCGGGTACTCACAGCGCGCGGCGAGTATGCGATACACATCGATCAGATCCTGCACGCCGCTGACTTTCGCGCTGAGGATGATCTGGTCGGGGCGCAGTCCGTGCTGCTCGGCCAGTTTCGCCGAAGTGAGCGCGCTTACGACAATCGCTTCCATCGTGACTTCGCGGGCGTCTTTCGGCTCGGGCAGCAACGAGTTCTCGTCCATCATGCGCGTGAGCAATGCTTGATCAAGCGATCCCCAGTTCACGCCTATGCGTACGGGCTTCTGGTACTTCACGGCAACCTCGATCATGGTGCGGAAGTTGTCGTCGTTCTTGCGCCCGATGCTGGCGTTGCCGGGATTGATGCGGTACTTGGCCAGGCCCTCGGCGCAGCCAGGGTATTTCGTCAACAGAAGGTGTCCGTTGTAATGGAAATCGCCGACGATGGGCACACGCAGGCCCTGCTTCTCAAGTCCTTCGACGATGTGGGGGATGGCCTTGGCAGCATCGTCATTGTTGACGGTGACGCGGACGACTTCGCTGCCGGCACGCGCCAAGGCGGCGACTTGCTTTATGGTGCCAGGGATGTCCGCGGTGTCGGTGTTGGTCATCGACTGCACCATGACCGGTGCATTGCTGCCTACTCGGACGCCGCCGATGGTGGCGGTAACGGTTTTTCTACGCTGAATTTCTGCCATATCAGAAGCTATATTTTAGCAGGTTACAGCCAGAAGATCGCCCCCGTGGAGCGAACGGCGGGAACCGAACGGCGAAGCTACGGCATCCTCGTGAGCCCTGGCAACGTCTTCACGAGGTCGTTATAGATCACCATGACTGCAAAGAGCACCAGAAAGACGAAAGCCGCCTGGTAGATGCGTTCTTTAATAGGCAGGCTGATTTCCTTCTGCATGAGGGTCTCGATCAAAAGGAGCAGGATCACGCCGCCGTCGAGGATGGGGATGGGCAGCAGGTTCATGATGCCGAGGTTCAAGCTGATCGCGGCCGTGATTAAGAGCAACGGGGTCCAGCCCTCCTCGCGTGCGGCCGCACCCACGGCGCTGCCGATTCCGATCGGGCCGTCCACTTGACGCATGGAGACTTTGCGCTGCACCATCTTTTGCAGCAACTCGAGGATCAGGAAAGAGCTTTTCTTGTTGTCCGACACCGAACGTTTCAGCGCATCCACGAATGCGAGCTTCACGACTTTGGTCGGCACGCTGGCGACGCCGATCCGGTAGGCAGGCTCTTGCCCGGGCCCTCCGGGGTCGAGTGTCGGTTTCACCGTGAAGGTTAGTTTCTGGCCCTTGCGGAGAACCACTATTTCCAGAGGCTGATCCTTGGTCCGGGTCAACATCTGGATAAGAGTCTCAACGGTGGGAATATCCTGCCCGTTCGCGGTGAGGATCCGGTCTCCGATCTTGATCCCTGCCTTTTGGGCGGGCATTCCGGGTTCGACGATGGTCAAAGTGACGCTGTTCTGTTGCGGCGCCCAACCCACGGAGCCGTATTGATTCGGTCCGAACGGTTCCGGGACAAGGGTTTTCTCCATGACTTTGCCGTTGCGTTCGATGCCAAAATTCAACGGCTGATTCGGACTGAGCGCATCCTTGACGTCAACCTGTTCCCAGGTGGGATTCTCGACACCATCGACCCGGACAATTTTGTCGCCCTTCTGGATTCCTGCCTTCTCGGCAGGAGTGTTGGGGTGCACCCATCCCACAATGGCAGGCTCATCGAGAAATGCGGGATATTCGTAATGCACCATGTACACGCCGGTGAGCAAGGCGACGGCCAGCATGATGTTCATCGTTGGTCCGGCCAGGGCTATAACGAAGCGCTGCCAGCGCGGATGCGACAGAAACTCCCCTGGATCGCCGGTGCGATCGTCCATGGGGTTTTCGCCCGACATCTTCACGTAACCACCCAGCGGAATGGCACTGATGCGATAGTCGGTATCGCCCTTGGTGAAGCCCAGCAGCCGCTTGCCAAAGCCGATGGAGAACACCTCCACCCGGACCCCGAAATATTTCGCCGCGGCGTAATGGCCGAACTCATGTATCAAGATCATGAATCCGAGCACGATTCCCATGACAAAAATGGTATGAAGAAGAGACAAAAGTTGCGGCATATTACCCAGATTACTCCATTATTCCTGCTACGAAATGGCCCTGATGGGCGATCCCTTTCGGCGGCATAAATGTACGATTTCCCTTGCCAAAAGGCGGGCCTCGGTGTCCAGAGAGAGTACCTTCTGTATAGATTCCAAATGTCCGGCCGGCGTTGCACTCATTACTTCTTCGATGATCCGCGGAATCTCCTCGAACCCGATCTGCTCCTCCAGAAATGCAGCCACCGCGACCTCGTCGGCGGCGTTCAGGGCGATGGTCTTCGCGCCTCCGGCCGCCGCCGCTTGGTAAGCCAAACCGAGACAAGGGAATTTAGCCATATCCGGCGGGGAGAAATCCAGATGCCTAAGGTCACTGATCGAGAAGCGCAACTCCGAAGGGACGCGCTCGGGATACGTCAGCGCATACAGAATGGGCAGGCGCATGTCGGTCACCGAAAATTGGGCAAGTATGCTGCCATCCACGAATTCGACCATCGAATGGATCGTAGACTGCGGGTGCACAATGACTTGCACGCGGTCCGGCGGCACGTGGAACAACCGGCAGGCCTCAATTACCTCGAACCCCTTATTCATCAATGTGGCCGAATCAATGGTGATCCTTTTTCCCATTTTCCAGGTGGGATGATTGAGCGCCTGTTGCACCGTAATTGAGGCAAATTCCGACTTCGGCGTGTTCAGAAACGGACCGCCAGAAGCCGTCAGCCAGATGCGCTCGACCTCCTCCATGCGGCCGCCGCGCAAACACTGGTGAACGGCGTTATGTTCGCTGTCAATCGGCAGCAGCAGCTTCCCCTGCTTCCGCGCCTCGGCGGTGATCAACTCGCCCGCCACCACCAGGCATTCTTTGTTGGCCAAGCCGACGGTCTTGCCTGCGCGCACTGCTTCGTAGGTTGCCTCCAAGCCGGAGACGCCGACGATCGCGCTGACCACGAAATCAACCTCGGGATGGGTCGCCACCCGGACTGTTCCGGCCGCGCCGGCAACGACTTCAATCTCAGCCAGGCCAGCCAACCGGAGCCTTGCCTGGAGAACGTGCGCGGCTGCTTCGTCCGCCAGCGACACGACGCGCGGCTTCCACCGCACCGCTTGCTCAAAAGCGAGTTCGGCGTTGTTGCCAGCCGCGAGCGTGGAGACCTGAAAGCGCTCAGGATAGCTCTCGACCACACTCAAAGTGCTGCGGCCAATCGAACCGGTTGAACCCAGAATGGCGATGCGTTTCATGCGGGAGGACTCTTCTATTGTACGGGTATTGTACGGGAAAGCCGGCGCTTCACGGTTGCTGCAGCGGCGCCGGCTTAAGGTTCAGAAGTGACTTCCCATAGCCGACCGGAATGGCGAAATTCGATCCGCCGAACTCACGCACCATCGCAAAGTTAATTCCGATAACTTTGCCCTGGTCGTTGAACAGCGGACCGCCGGAGCCGCCCGAAGTGGTTTGCGCATCATAGACAATCTTGTCCGGCAGTACGTCACCAATGTGCCCCTGCGTGGTGACCGGTCTGATCAGGTGGCGGCGGGCAAGCTCTTCCACCACCTGCTTCGGATCACCTTTGGATGCAGCCGCGATGGACCGCAGTGTCTCGGCGCCCGCCCGAGCCAGAATTGCATCAAGAGCAGTCGGATATCCAAGTAGCACGACCGGTCCCCCACTGATCGCAGAGCGGTGGCCATCGGCAAGGGCGATCTGTTTGATCCTCAACCCTGAGACATTCCCTTTCAGGACAGCAACGTCCGCAGCCGATGAAATCTTCTCGGTGTTGACGGCAATGCCGTTGGCAACGCCAGGGAAATACGCGGTCATCTCAGCAATGACCGGCTCCAGGCCTTGATCGAGCATTTCCTTCAAATCGTCATTCTGCCACCAGGGCTCGGCGACGTGATGATTGGTAAGGATTTGTCCGCTGGCGGAGGCGAGAAACCCGGTACCAAAAACATCCAGGTGTACTTCCGGACCAAGTCCCGTGAGACTCAAGAGCGGGTTGCTGTGTTCGTCGGTGGTCGGCTCGCCACCGCTCGTCATTCCAGCGTAGTGCAATCTCAACCCGGTAGTGTGTTCGCGGAAAGCAAGCACAACATGGATGAGGCAGACGCTCGGCTCGTAGGACTCGATAATGGTCTGCGCAACCTTGCCTTCGGTCTCGAGTTTCTGAAGGCGGCTCTCTACTGCGGTTAATTGATTTTGCAAAGCGGAAGCGTTTTCTGTCTTGCTGATTGCGATTTGCGATCTCAGGTCTTCGCTTTTCTTCTGAAGTTGAAGCTTTTGGGACTCGCTCGCCAAGGATGGGCCGCGTGCTCCGTCTTCAAGGGCCCGACGCGAGCGTTCCATCAACCGTTGTTCCGTCAGTACCCCAGTCTGCAATCGAGTAATCGCGGCATAGACCCGGGTATTCTGTTCCTGGGTGCGACGGTAGAAGAAGAAAAAGACCAGACCGGCAACGACAAGCACGGCAACACTCGCCACGCCGCCAACTCGGAGTGTCCGCCGTTCTTCATTGACTGCTGTATTGACTGCCGTCACCACCTGCTGGGTAGCGTTTCGATTTTCTTCGGCAAGCCGCAGCCGTTCTCGAAACTCGTCGGCGATGGATTTATTCCGTAGTTGTGAACGCACCCGCGACAGCAATTCGTGCGCGTCGAACGGCAGTGACAGCACATCGTCGGCCCCAAGATCCAGCCCTCGAGTGCGCTCGCCAGGTCCTCCCGGAGCCAACATCACAACCCGTATATTCTGAGTGTGCTCGGAACCCTTGATTTCGGAAAGAAGGTCACAGCAATCGAGCTGAGGCGGATCAGCACCCATGACGACTGCGTCGGGACCGAAGGCGACGACTGCTTTCATCCCTTCCCGGTAGTCGGTCGAGACCTCATATCCCGCATCGCTCAGCACCGCGACGATGTGGTCCCTGAGTGCATCATCGGGTTCCACTACCAGAAATTTCCCTGCTTTGTGGTTCATAGCCGCCACCTCTTAGGATGGTCCCGGAGCGTCGCCGGATGCAGTTCGGTCCGAAAATTGCCAAATCATTGAGACCGCCGCATCTCCCTGCCCCTATGAATCTGTGAACGCTGTGACCAACTTACGCGAGAAGTTGAAGATAAGCATCCATCCTGCGACGCCTTAACAAATATTTTCCAAAAACCTGCGACGCCTTAACAAATATTTTCCAAAAAGGTACTGTAAGTGTAGATCTCGCGGTCCCTCGTTCGACGTCGGAGTAGAGAGCTGAGGTTGGACCGACATCGAGGCAGTCCGGAAACCCTGCTCCAAACCGAAAACCAGAAGGAGACAATTGCGATGCGATTTATGATGTTGATGATCCCCAAAGGGTACGAGAAAGCCCAGCCGGGTGCCATGCCGGATGCCAAGGCCGTTGCCGCCATGATGAAGTACAACCAAGCTCTGCAGAAGGCCGGGGTACTGCTGGCGCTCGATGGGCTCCATCCGCCATCGATGGGCGCGCGAGTTACGTTCTCCGGAGGCAAGCCCAAGGTGACCGATGGGCCCTTCACCGAAGCGAAGGAGGTTATCGGCGGATACTGGATGATTCAGGTCAAGTCGAAGGAAGAGGCGGTGGAATGGGCGTCGCGCTGCCCCGCTTCCGACAACGAACTGATCGAGCTTCGCCAGGTGCAGGAGATGTCGGACTTCCCGGCCGATGTCCAGGAGGCCGCGGCAGGGTTTCCCGGGCTAAAGTCCGAGCGTAAGGTGTCGTAAGCGGTGGGATACCAGTCAAGCGCACGGAACGCGCAAGGTGGGGTATTCCCTGTTACATTCGCGATCCACGAAATAAATTTCCTGCTTGTCGATTCCAATTCGACTCGTTCGACGTTTAAATGAAGGCAGGGTTCCGGCAGACCTAATGTTTCGGAAAGCCCAGCCCACAACCAGAAATCAAAAGGAGATACGACGATGAAATTCATGGTATTGGTCAAGCACGCCGAGAACTCGGGCCCTCCGCCCAAGGAACTCATGGACGCCATAGCGATAATCGCCGAAGAGGCGGTCCAGAACGGCACGATGCTCGGGAACGGAGGCCTTGCGCCAACCGCGCAAAGCAGCCGCGTCCGGGTTTCCAAAGGGCAGCTGACAGTGACCGATGGGCCTTTCACTGAGGCCAAGGAAGTTATCGGCGGCTATGCGCAGTTTGAGTTGAAATCGAAGGAGGAGGCGATCAAAGGAGCGGTGCGCTTCATGGAACTTCACCGGAAACACTGGCCGGGATGGGAGGGCGAGGCCGAGGTTCGCCAGATATTCGGGCCGGAGGACTTCGCTCAATGTATCGACGAGCGTTCGCGGAAAGCCGGCTAGAAGCGGCACGGGAGCGTGGATCCGCGGCTTCGCTCGGGATTTCGGCGTCGGGCTCACGCCCGCCAATCGGCTCAACTTGCGCGGGAGATTGAAGCATGATGTGATCGGTAGCAGTGAGTACCGACACACATTCGATCAAAGGTTCGATCAACGGTGCGATCGACGCGGTCTGGAGGATCGAGTCACCGAGGCTCATCGCCGGTCTCGCGCGGATGGTGCGCGATGTGGGCGTTGCCGAGGACCTTGCGCAGGATGCTCTCGTCGCTGCGCTCGAGCAGTGGCCAAAGTCGGGTATCCCGGACAACCCGGGAGCCTGGCTTATGGCTGCGGCCAAGCATCGTGCGATTGATTACTTCCGCCGAAACACGCTGACGATGTTGGTGACGATCTGCTGCGCCTGGTATTCATTTCCTGCCATCCGGTGCTCTCGACCGAGGCGCGACTTGCACTCACGCTTCGTTTGCTCGGAGGTCTGACCACCGCCGAGATCGCGCGCGCGTTCCTCGCCCCGGAACCGACCATCGCTCAGCGCATCGTACGCGCCAAACGCACGCTTGCCGAAAAGCACATCCCATTCGAGGTCCCGCGGGGACCCGACCTCTCCGCCCGCCTGTCATCCGTGCTCGAGGTCATCTATCTGATCTTCAATGAAGGCTACTCAGCAACAGCTGGCGACGACTGGATGCGGCCCGCGCTTTGCGAAGATGCCCTTCGTCTGGGGCGCATCCTGGCCGAGCTCGCGCCGCGAGAGCCGGAGGTCCACGGCTTGGTCGCGCTCATGGAGATACAGGCGTCGCGTTCGGGGGCGCGCATAGGCCCTTCGGGAGAGCCTATCCTGCTGTTCGATCAAAACCGCGCCCGCTGGGATCAACTCCTGATCGGTCGTGGACTCGCGGCGCTTGCCCGCTCAGAGAAAGCGCGCGCAGAGAAGCTTCGTGCCGGAAACGACCGTTTGCCACAGGGCCCGTATGCGCTGCAGGCGGCGATCACAGCGTGTCACGCGCGAGCGCGGACGCCGGAAGAGACGGACTGGGTACAAATCGTGGCGCTCTATGCGGCGCTTGCTCAGCAGGCGCCATCCCCTGTGGTGGAGCTGAACCGTGCCGTGGCCCTCGCCATGGCCTTCGGTCCGGCTGCTGGCCTCGCACTCGTCGATGCGCTCACTTCCGAGCCTTCCCTTGAAAACTACCACCTCTTGCCGAGCGTGCGCGGCGACCTCCTTGAGAAGCTCGGCCGCAAGGACGAGGCGCGCGCGGAGTTCGAACGCGCCGCCGGGCTCACGCGAAACACTCGCGAGAGGGTGCTGCTGATCGGGCGGGCAAAAGCCTGTACCGGCGGACCACCACTCTCCGAACCGGGGTGACGAACGCGATGCCGACTGCCCCGCACCACCGGCACCAGACAGGTATCGGGTAAACCCAGTATTGTTCGCGGCTATATTTTTGATTAAACTCCCGCCGTTTCTTCCTTAGGGTGCGAGCGGGCTGATCTAGCTTTTGCCACACCTGCAAAGTGTCTCGGTGATCGTGATTTACGGGACGCTCTCAGCGTTGCCTTTGACCACGGCCACCCCTCTTCCCAGAATACGAATATTAGAAAAGAGGAAAGACTATGCGCCGGATAATGCTAATGCTAGCGTCCGTGGTTTGTCTAATAGTGCTGGGGGCCGTGCTGATCAGCCGAGGCATTTCAGCCCAGGATGTAGCCGGAGCGGTGTACAACCCGTATCCGCCCGGGATTCTCCCACCCGATCTGGTACCGGAAATAGACAGAGTTAACCGTGAAGTGAAACTCATCGAGGCGGAAGCTCTCGCCCAGTGGCACGCCCTGCCGATCAATTCCGGAACCGCAATGAGGCAGGTGCAAATACTGGGGAAGCTCGAGCTTTTCGACAAGAATCTCTCGGTTAACAAGAATCAAGCCTGTAGTTTCTGCCATATGCCATACGCCGGGTTTAGCGGACCGATCCCATCCGTGAATCTGACTACTGTTGCGTATCCCGGATCGAGTCATTTTCGGTTCGGCAAAAGGAAACCACAGAGCTACACGTACTCACCCTTTTTCCCCGTGCTTCAGTACACCGATGCTGAACAGGCGCAAGATCCCCTGAGGGACCCACTGGAAATGGGGATGCCGGACTCCGCTTGCATCGTGCGGCGGCTTTCCCTAAGTGCGTACCGGAAGCTTTTTGAAACGGTTTGGGGCCCGCAAGCGTTCGTGATCACCTGGCCGGCCGACGTGGACCAGATCTGCAGCACTCCCGCCGGGGCGGCCGTTTTTGGTGGAAATCCCAACCCGGTCAGCCTCAGTCCTGTGGACCGAGGCCGCTCCAACGCAACTTTTGGGCAGTACGCGTTGGCAGTTACCGCGTACGAAGGTTCGCCGGATGTAAGTGCTTTCTCATCGAAATTCGATGCCTTCCTGGCCGGCAAGCATACCTTGACTGCAAACGAGATGGCTGGTTACAACCTGTTCCGTGGCAAGGGTAACTGCAATTCGTGCCACGTGGACGGCAGATCGACAACTCTGACGCCAGGCCAAACCGACGACGGCAAGGCTGCGGACGTGGCGCCTAAGTTCACCGACACCACCACAGCTAATCTTGGCCTTCCCAAAAACCCTGCCGATCCGTTTTACTACGAGACTACCCCGGACAGCTTCGGATTTACTCCCAACCCGGCAGGCTTCGCCTTTACCGATTTGGGAGTAGGGCTGTTCCTGCGAAATCTTTCCGGGACTACTCCCAACTCGGACTGGGCACCGTTGGCGCCGGCTTTCGACGGCTTCATGCAGACAGCCACCGCTCGTAACGTGGACATGAGGCCGAAGTGTCCCAACGGCAAAACCTTCCCGAAAGCGTATATGCACAACGGATACTTGAAGAGCCTGAAGGAAGTGGTCCATTTCTATAACACGCGCGATGTGTATCCTTTCGATGTGGAATCCGGACATTGCCCCGCGGGAACCAAGGAGAAGGTGAATTGCTGGCCTGCACCCGAGGTCCCACAGACGAAGGACATGACGATTGGTAAGCTCGGTTTGACGCCCACGGAAGAAGACCAGATCGTCGCCTTCATGAAGACGCTCACCGACGGCTTTACCACACCCTACCCGGACTCCAACACGTTTACGGGGAGTTGCCAGTGATTGTTGGCAGACTTTCTCCTCCGGTTCGTCCACTTTGCAAGCAAGTGGAAAGAGCCGGAGGAGAAATGACACTTGGCGGACGCACCCCGACGACGGTGCGTTTTTTAGTACCTGTGACATCCGCGGGGACAGCACATGAGCAGACTACTTCTGTTTGTGATCGCGGTTTCGGTCGGCATCCTAATCTTTTCGGTCCACACTGCTTCCCAGCAGCGTCCGGCTGGTAAGAAAGCTGCGCGAATGCAGATCATCAAGGGTCCGGCACTGGAATCGGCGACGGATAAATCCGCCATTATCAGATGGACCACAAACACTGGTCGCAGCTTGATCGAGCACTCAGTGGTGCACTACGGCACGGACCCCAGGGACCTCGATCGCAGGGCAGAGTCTCCTAATCGGTGGAATCAGAGTCTCCATTACATGATCCATCGCGTATTTGTGATGAACCTAACGCCGCGAACTACGTATTACTACACGGTTGAATCGGTGCGTGGTGATGGCACGCCCCTCGGAGGAAGGAGCAACACTATAAACCAGTTCACCACACGTCAACGCCAATAAGAGGCCGAGGCGCCCAGCGATCCCGCTTACTGCATCAGCCGCCAAGCGCCATAGGCCCACACTACCGGCACCGCGAAGAGCATCGCGTCGATGCGATCGAGCATGCCTCCGTGCCCGGGGAGAATCGTGCCCGAATCTTTCACCAGGGCGCCGCGCTTTATCAGCGACTCGACCAAATCGCCTAACTGTGCCGCGATGTTGACTACCGCCGACAGCAGAATGATGGGCCGCAGTTGCGGCTGCTCCAAGCCGAACATGCCATCGCGGAGGTCAATCAATCCCATCCGGAGCAGAGCGGAACTGATTCCGGGCGCGTGCTGTATCCACAGCGTGCCAATGATCACGCTGGCCACGATCGATGCGACTGCGCCCTCCCATGTCTTCTTGGGGCTGATGTGCGGCGACATGTGGTGACGCCCCAGCGACTTGCCGACGAAGTAAGCGAAGATATCTCCCGCCCATACGGCAAGCAGCGTGTAGATCGTCCAGATCGCTCCCGCTGGCTGCTGCCGGATCTCCACCAGCAGCGCCATCGGCACCGCAATATACCCGAAGGCAAACACCGCTGCCGCCGCCGCCGGATAGCCACCACTCAAGTTGGCGCCCTTCATCTTCATGGCCACGGTCAGGAATATAAAAGGTGCGAGCGCCGCGGCCACTGCGATCCCATAGAGTATGGCCGTAGTCTCAACCAGCGGCGTGCGATTCGTGGAAGCGACAATCACGAACACAAAGAAGAGCGCGACGAAGGCATGCGTAGCCGCCCCCAGTGGTTGGACTCCATAGTGAGTCACTAGCTTCAGGAACTCGGCGATAGCGAGTACGGCGACCGCTCCCACCACCAGGGCCAGCACATAAAGCGGCGCCTTCAGCACTAACAACAGAACCAGAGGAATTAAAACGACGGCAGTCGCAACGCGCTTGATCATTGGAATAGGAATTGGTTTGCGCTTGGTCCAGGGCGAATCGGTAGTGTTTTAAGCGCGAGGCCGTTGCCGAGTTGCGCTCGTCCTGGACGGGGCGAAGCCCCGTCACCACACGAGTTTGTCAACGCTTCGCCTCCGCTTGCGCCCGGAGCGGCCTATGCTGTGGAGCATGCCCGTCCTGCCCCAGTCCGCCGTAGCGGCGGTCGCGCTTCTGATATTCCTCGATCCCCTCGAGCAGTTGAACGCCACGGAAATCAGGCCACAACGTTGGCGTTACAAAAATCTCCGCATAGGCAAGTTGCCAGAGCAGGAAGTTACTAAGCCGCATCTCGCCGCTAGTGCGAATTACCAGGTCGGGGTCCGGCAGACCTCGCGTGTAAAGATGTTCACTAATCGCTTGCTCATCGACTTCCATGTGACTGAGCCCGCCATTGCGGGCTGCGGCCTCCGCCAGCGAGCGAAAAGCGTCGACGATCTCGCTGCGCGCGCTGTAGTTCAACGCCAGCGTCAGAAGCATCCCGGTATTCATCGATGTCGCGTCGCTAGCTTCCGCCATCTCGCGCTGCACTGACTCCGGTAACTCATGCTGACGTCCGATGTACTTCAAGCGGATATTGTTTTCGGCAAAAGTCTTGATTTCCGCTTTGAGGTAGCGGCACAAAAGGCGCATCAGGAAATCGACTTCCGTCTTCGGACGCTTCTTCCAGTTTTCCTCGGAGAAGGCATAGAGCGTCAACGCCGGAATTCCGATGCGCGCCGCGGTTTCGACGGTCGAACGCACGGCGGTAACACCGGCGCGATGTCCGGCGACGCGCGGCATGTGCCGGCGCCGGGCCCAGCGCCCGTTTCCGTCCATAATGATGGCGATATGTTGGGGAAGCCGCGCCGGATCGAGTCGCAGGTAAACGTCAGTTTCCTTGCGGTTCATCCCAGCCGGAACCGTGTGTCGCAAGCGGAACTCTCCCAATCGAAGCTAACACACGAAATCCAATGCGTGCAATGCAATGCAGAGACGTCGCACCAGCTCACCAACCTTCCCTCGGACCTTGAATGATTGCCGTGCCGCCGTGTATTTTTGGAGGACCGATCAGATATCACACCCTTGATGCCTTCCCGGCTCGATCCCGTCAGTCTTACCTTATGGCTATTCTCTATATACCTGTCCTGTGCGCTTGGGATCACCATGCTGGCGAATTCAAGAGTTTCGGCTGCGCAGCAGGAACCGGATGCAACCAGGCCAAATGCTGCGCGGCCTTCTCCGCGGGAACGCGTCGCTGGCCCATCCGTGCCGGAGATGGAAGAACTACAGAAGCGATTCGCCCAAGCGCGTGCAGCAAAGGAGGCTGGCGATTTACCGGCAGCCGCTCGCGCCAACGAGAAGCTCATTGCTCTGGGCCTCCGCGAAATGGGGAAATTGCGCATGGTCGAAAATGCCTATCCCGAGGCATCTGAGTTTTACCGCCGCTCTCTGGAACTGGAAGACATTCCAGATGCTCATGTGAATCTGGCCACTGCTTACCTGCTTGCAAATCAGCTGGAGGGTTCACTGGCCGAAGCCAGCAAAGTTCTTGGCTCCGATCCGCGCAATGCCACCATCTGGACCGTTCAGGGAGAAGCGCTAATCAGAAAGAAGGACTATCGCGCGGCGGTCGAGTCCCTGCAACGGTCGCTTGCGCTTCGCACTGATCCGGAAACCAGCTATGCCCTGGCGAGCTGCCATCTCCGGTTAAAGGAGAAGGAGAAAGCGGCCGCCATTTTTCAACGAATGACCGTGGCCGCCGGTGAACGGAGCGATTTGCATGTTCTTTTTGGGATCGCCTATCGCGATGCCCATATGCACGACGAGGCCATCCAGGAATTTCAGCGTGCTCTCGTGCTCAACCCGAATGCGCCCGGTGTCCATTACCTGTTGGGCCTCTCCTACCTGTGGCGGAATGAATGGGCGCCCTCACCTGAGGCGCGTAGAGAGTTTCACAAGCAACTGGAGCTCGATCCGGGAAATTTTGGGGCTGATTACATGCTCGGGTACATGGCATTCAGCTCGTACCGGCTCTCCGAAGCGGATCGCTACTTGGCCGCCGCCGCCGCTATCAATCCGCAGTCTGCCGAAGCCTTGCTGTATTTAGGCTTGAACGCATACCGTGGAAGTCAGAACCGCCGCGCTGAAGGACTTCTAAGAAAGGCAATTGCGATCGCCGAACGCGAGGGCGTAAGCGGTCACCAGGACATCCGCAAGGCCTATACGACGCTTGGCCGAATATTGATCACTTCCGGAAGAGGCCCGGAGGCGCAACCTTACTTGCGGAAGGCGCGCGAACTCGAGCAAACCATTATCTCTGACGATGTGCAAGGCAGCGGCGTGGGCGCCGGGGACGGCTCGGGTGTAACTTCTACTACAGTTCCGAATTTTCCGCAAAATGAGCCGCAGGTTTCTCTTCCGCCAACCGATGGCCCAGACGTCAGTGCGCCGCTCAATCCCAATATTCTTAGCCGCGCCAAGCTCACGACCCACGGGGAGAGAGAGGCGAAGGCTCGAGAAAGATATTTACGCTCCATTCTCGGCGCCAGCTTCAATGACCTGGCGACCGCCGAGGCTATCCAGGAGCAATATGCGGCGGCGCTGAAGCACTATCAGGACGCTGAACATTGGGACGCAACGGTCCCCAACCTGATGCGCAATCTGGGTTTTGCCGCCTATCGCGCAGGGAATCGGCAGGAAGCAATCCGCGCTCTGAAAAAGGCGCTCGTGATCACTCCTTCAGACAATGCCGCCCGTGACGTTCTCAAAGAACTGATCTCGTCCGGTCAATGGCAAGGTCCGCGTTAGGGAAAGGCGCAGTTAATTATGGTCGCGAGTATCCAGGAGACTCATTGATTCGGCGTATTCCAATCCGTTTTCGAACCGCTCTTGTTCGCGCTACATTGCTGGTGGCTGTTTCGGCTGCTTGGGCGCAGGAACCGCATCCACCCACGCCGCCTCCGCCGCCAGCCGCGAAAAAAATAAAATGCAGCGGGCGGCCCGTTCCACAACTCGAAGACATCACCGAAAAGGCGGGAATCCGCTTCCGCCACACTTCAAATCCGTTGAATACCTACATTGTGGAGTCGATGAGTGGCGGCGTCATTCTCTTCGATTATGATCGCGACGGCTGGCTCGATATTTATTTCACCAACGCCCCCACCGTCCAAATGGCCATTCGCAAAGAGACCAGTCGGGGCGCGCTCTATCACAACAATCGCGATGGCACGTTCACGGATGTGACCGACAAGTCAGGCTTGGCAACGCCCTGCTTCGCCATGGGCGGGGCGGTCGCCGACTACAACAACGATGGGTGGCCAGATCTTTATCTCACCTGTCTAGGTGGAAATGTTCTGTTTCGCAACAATGGCGACGGCACGTTCACCGATGTCACCGAGAAGGCGGGTGTGGCCGACGGCAGGATGTCAACGGGGGCGGCCTTTGGAGATTATGACCGCGATGGCTTCGTTGACCTGATGGTGGTTAACTACGTCGAATTTCAACTCGACCATCTCCCCCCGTTCGGCGGCCTGTCGCTTTGCCGGTATCGCGGCATCGACGTCTATTGTGGCCCGCGCGGCTTGAAAGGCGCTGGTGATTCGCTTTTCCGCAACAACGGCGACGGCACGTTCACCGATGTGTCCAAAGCCGCCGGCGTGGGCGATCCCCACGGCTACTACGGATTAGGAGTCGTCTGGGCCGATTTCAACAACACCGGATGGCCGGACATCTACGTGGCCAACGATACTCTGCCCAACTTTCTTTATCGCAACGATGGCAAGGGAAGATTTACGGAAATTGGGCTCGAGTCGGGCACGGCGCTCAGCGAGACCGGTTCCGAGCAGGCCTCCATGGGAATTGCCCTTGGCGACTACCTGCATAACGGCCGGCCTTCGATCTATGTCACGAATTTTGCCGACGATTACAGCGGTCTCTATCGCAACGATGGCAACTGGATGTTTAGTGACGTTTCCTACCAATCGGGCGTGGCGTTGCCCTCGTTCCCGTTCGTCAAATGGGGCGACGCTTTCGTGGATATTGACGACGATGGCTGGCTGGATTTGGTGGCAGTGAACGGTCATGTGTATCCGGAAATGGAAAAGGCGCAGGGAAGCGGCGGCTACTGGCAGCCGAAGACACTTCTCTTCAACCAGAAAGACGGAACATTCTGCGATGCCAGTAGCCAGGCTGGTGCCGCTCTAGAACAGAAGCGCGCATCGCGCGGCTTGGCAGTCGGAGATCTTTTCAACGATGGCAATGTGGATATCGTGGTTGAAGATCTCGACAGTTCGCCAATGATTTTACGCAATCACGGCGTTGCTGGACGTCACTGGACGAGCTTCGAGCTGGCCGGCACGAAGAGCAATCGCATGGCAATCGGCGCTCGGGTTAAGGTCGTTGCCGGTGGGATGACGCAGACCGACGAGGTGCGTAGCGGCGGAAGCTATCTCTCCCAGAGCGACGTCCGTTTGCACTTTGGACTGGGCGCAGCAGAGAAGATTGACATGTTCGAGATCCATTGGCCCTCTGGAAAAGTGGAAACGATAAAGGATCTTGCGGCGGATCGTTTCTACGCCATTCTCGAAGGAGAAGGTATTGTTCCTCCGGAACGCATCTACCCCTCGGCACCGGTAAGTGGGAAGTGACACGATACCCGAGTTCGTGAGGCAGCCTGTTGCGACTGGTTTTTCAGCGTGCCTCCTCGGGAAAGATCGGCAGAATCAGCCGCTCCGTGTGTCGAATGACCGTCAAAGCGCAACGCACTCCTACCTGAGCATCAGTCAACAGACGATGCAGGTCATCGACGCCCGCCACCGGTTTGTCGTCAAGCGCCACGATCACGTCGCCTTCGCGCAAGCCTGCAGTTCGCGCCGGGCTACCGTCTTCAATGCCGACCACGACCACGCCGGTTTCCCGCGCAAGAGAATAGAAGCGCACCACCCGGCGATGAATGGGAACCGTCTGCGCCGAGACTCCGATGTAACTGCGCCGGATCCGCCCATCGCGCAGCAAACGGCTGGCAACGAATTTTGCGGTATTGATCCCGATGGCGAAACAGATTCCCTGTGCCGGCAGAATCGTCGCCGTGTTGACTCCGATCACCTGGCCGCGCGAGTCGACCAGTGGGCCTCCCGAATTTCCAGGGTTCAATGCGGCGTCGGTTTGAAGCACATCCTCGATCAGGCGACCGGAGTACGACCGCAGCGATCGTCCGAGCGCGCTGATCACGCCTGCCGTCACCGTCGATTGAAATCCGTACGGATTCCCGATCGCAATCGCCATCTGGCCTGGCCGCAGCTGCTGCGAATCTCCGAAGGGAACGGCATGCAATCCGGAAGCATCGATTCGAATAACCGCAAGATCTGTCGCCGGGTCATCGCCAATAGTGTGAGCCGGAGCGCGCCGTCCGTCCGCTAGCGTCACCTCGATCCGCGTCGCGTCGTGCACGACGTGGCTATTGGTGAGAATTAATCCATCGGGCGTGAATACGAAGCCGGAGCCGCCTCCGCGGCGCTCACGTGGCTCGCCGGAGCGAGTGCGACCGGATTGTTGGTGCACTTCAACGTTCACCACCGACGGACTCACCCTCTCGACCGCGGCTGTGACGGCTCGCGAGTAGGAGTCGAGCAGGGCGGCGTCTCTAGATTCGCCAATCGCGGTGCGCACGGGTTCCTCGGGCAAACTTCCGTCCAGCGGGGGGTGGGAGGAGAGGAGCTCTATGAAAAAGTTCTCGACGTTCATGCTGCATAGATGAAGCTAGAGGCAACTTGGATTCTGCAGCGGGTTGCAAGTTGGCCCGGTTAAGCCCGGCTCACCCCATAGGCCTCCAGCACGTCCCGCGGGAGGACGATGCCTTCCAACTTATGTAAATCGGCGCGGTTCGCCACTGCGCCGGGTCTTAGCGCCGGACAGAAGGCAAAACGCAGAAGGTAAAACGAGGATGCTCGGTTCCTCGCCAGGTTTTACTTCTTCTTCTGAGCTGCCGCCTGAAACGCTGCCGCCATCCGGTCCAGTGTCGGTTGCATCTGTTGGGGATCGCGAATGCAATTCAGAAAAATTGGACGCGGATCGAAGAAGGGGACGCCTCCGAAATACCGGTAATCCGCGGGTAGAGGTGGGCCTCCGGGCGTGCCTGCTGCCGGAATCGTTGGGGGGAGTTGAATGGCGTACATGCCACCGCCCGCGAGCGTTTGATGCGGATACCGCATGAGCCACGGGCAATTGCTCCCGTCTGCTACGTTGTTGGCGGAGACTACCGCCCACTGGCCGCCGTCTGCCGGAGAAGGCTGCTGGCAGCTCCAGATCTGGGCTTGCGAAACATACGCCGCAGGCTCGGAGAACCCGTACTCGTCCAGGAGGATCTGGTTCAGTCCGCGTTGCCGTACGAAGGTCTCGACTTCCGGGAGAGCTTGGTTCCAATCGAGGTTGGAGTCATTGACCAAAAGATAGCCGGGCCGTCCCATGCCGAGGACGTTCAGGAAGGGAAAATAATTTGGATAAGCCCATACGGCCGTGACGACGCAAGCAGCCGCGAGGCCGATCGTTGCCCACTTGCCCGCGCGCGCGCCGCGCCAGTTCGAGCTCTGCAGCAAGTCCAACATTCGGGGCAGCGGGGCAAGCAGAAGAATCAGCAGGGCCAGCGCGACCGAGAAATGACGAATGCTGATGTCCAGCTGATTCAGCATACACGCGGCCACGAAGACCGCAAGCGAGACCCATATCGCGCGCCAATGCAGTTCCATGCCGCTGGGTATTGCCGATAGTTGTCCGCCAGAACGGCGTTTCAGGAGGATAGCAATCCCAACCGCGAGCAGGAGCAAAAGAAGAAACGCCAGCTGCGACTTCAAGACAAACAGGACGGGAAAATAAAACCAGACGCCATGAGAATAAGCGTGGCCCAGGATGTAGGTTGGCCGGCTCCCGGCGCTAAGTGCGAACCCAAGCAGACCCCGCAAGTACTTCCACAGCGGCATGAGCAGCCGTCGCAAGACCGGAGAGGCGGGAAAATGGGGAATGACGCTGAACGAGTCCGTTGGCTCGTTCCAGGAGAGGACAAAATAAACAAGGTAGACGAACAAGGCGGCCCAAAGCGTTCCCTTGGTCAGGTTTCGCCATGCCCGGCGCCGCCAGGCACGACGCGCGGCCTTCTCCATTGGCTGCTCCGGGACAGCGCGACAACGCAAGCTCAGTGCGAAGGCCACAAAGACGAAGAACAATAATCCCGAGGAAAACTTCGTAAGAAAAGCGCCGGCCAGAGCCAGTCCAAACTTGATGACACCCCAACGGGAGGGAGTGCGCCACATCTCCGGAAGCTGCCAAATGGCGAGGAGCCAGAACAGCGCGATCGCAATGTCAGTGATGACGAGCGGACCGAATGCGAGAAATGCCGGCATGCTCGCATAGACACAAAGGCACAACAGTCCTCCACGGGCATCGCCGAGTCGTGAACCGTAAACGTATATTACAAATCCCAAAAGCAGGGTGAGCAGTAGCATGGGCGCTCGCGCCCACAGGACGGTGGAATAAGGATCGTTCCAGCGCATGATGAGCCAGTGGCCGAAGATCCACTCGCCCAGATAGCTGCTGAACATCTTGCTGCTCAAGGTCCATGAAAGATGAGAGTAGTCGGCGTGCACTCCGCGGAGGACAAGCGGCAGAGCTGCCAGTACCTTCGCCAGCGGCGGATGCTCCTCGTTCATCCGCAGATCCAGTTTCTGCAGATAGCTCACGCCGGCGCCGATGTGCGCTATTTCATCCACCGCGACCGACTCGCGCCGCGCCGCGCCGCCGGAGAGCAGCGCCATCATTGCCAGGAGCAGAACTACCGCTGCGGAAACTTTTCTGGAATGCTGTGTCTGCAAGGCCATTACCCCGATCGAGAAATGACAGCGAAGGTCCCAGTTTCTGGTCGAACAGATAATACACTGCTCGCCTTGGCAGAGCCTTCACTGTTATCGAGGGTCCCAGCAGTTAGGCTTGGCGCTCTTATGCCGGGCGCAATTCCAATGGCCATCAAAACTATAAAGAGACTTATAGGATGGATGCGGATAACACCTTCAGCCCAGCAGCGAATAGTCCCCGCTCGCGCTTTCCATCTCCGCCATCTCCTTCAGTTCGGGATAGTGCTTCACCAGCGTTTCCGGGGCGCGGACCTTCTTTCCGTCCAGTAAATGCCTCAATTCCAGCGCATTCACTGCGGCCTTTGCCTCAAAATGATTGTTCGCGATCACGTAGGTTGACTCGGCCCGTCCCGCAATGCTCTCAACTTTCTCTTTCCATTTTTGCAGTTCCGCTGGCTTGTAAAGATAGTTGTAACGGTCGTTGCGGTTGTCGCTGTCGAACCCGCTGTCGAACCAATGCTCGTAGTTGCGCCCATGCAGGCGGACGTATCCAACGCCCGACGTGACATGCTCGGTTGGCGCGAGTGATCGACCCAGCAGCGGCTGATCGATGTTGCAGAAGCCGACGTTGTGCCGCATGAATTCGGCAATCGTCTCCGGATTATCCCAACTCTCGTGCCGCACTTCGACCACCCGCGGATATTCGATGAACTGCCGCAGCAACTGCTCCAGATATTCGCGGTTCAGGCTGGTGTTCTTGAATGAGACCGGGAACTGGATGAGCAGCGCGCCCAGCTTGCCCTCCGAGGCCAGCGAGTCGAGACCTTCCCGGGCCAGTTGTTCGTCCCGGTCGTT
>WNFN01215198.1_pt1 | contig 24200 bp, 23 predicted proteins | sample 5400161 | NCBI WGS metagenome assembly WNFN01 (sample SAMN13153353, study PRJNA577476) | soil metagenome | isolation source: 80 cm saprolite on Douglas fir-dominated hillslope | place: USA:California | collected 2013-09-17 | reverse complement strand
CCTGCGGCAGCCATCGCGCTGCCGCTCTGGCTGGTGACCAGCAGCCAGGCAAGCGCAGCGATGACCGCGATCGATCCCAGAATCAAAACGATGCGCGTGACCGTGGAGGCGGAATCCGACAAGATGCCGAAAGCGAGGCCGGGATTCCGGCTGTGCACGAGATAAACGAAGTTGTGAATCAGCTCGTGGCGCCAGCCTTCGACCGTTTGCGATTCGAACCAGGCTTTAGTGGCGCGGTCGAGGAGAACGACGGCGAGCGTGAGCCAGAGCCAGCGGAGGCGAGCGGGGAGAGTCATGAGGTTAAGGGGGTTAAGGAGGTTAAGGAGGCGGTGAACATTTCAGGTCGCCGCCACATTTGCAGAGCCGTCGCTTTCAATTTCGGCGAGGGCTTCGGAACAGCGCTCGCAAACGGTCGGGTAGCGGGGGTTTTCGCCCACGCGCTTTGAATAGTTCCAGCAGCGCTCGCATTTCGCGCCGTCGGCGCGTTCGATCTTTATCGTCAGGCCCGGCAACGTTTCGGCTGGAATGGAGGCAGCGATGGCGGATGGGTGGACCACGACTTGCGAAACGATGAAGAGTGCGGGGAGAACGGACTGTTTTTCTTCGAGCAGCTTCTGCAAGCCTGGCGCTTCGGGCCCGGCGTGCAGATGAACTTTCGCTTCGAGGCCGCCGCCGATGAACTTCGCGGCGCGGGCTTGTTCGAGGGCGACAAGCACGGCGGCGCGTACTTGCGCGAGCCGCTCCCACTTCTCGGCCGCGTCTTTGGCGATTCCGCAAGCAAGCGCGACCGCCTCCGGAAACAATGTCATATGCACGCTTTCGGTTTCTCCCGGCGCCTTCGGCAAATACTTCCAAATTTCTTCGGTGGTGAACACGAGTATCGGCGCGGCCAAGCGGACCAGGGCGCTGCTGATTTTCCACACGGCGGTTTGCGCGGAGCGGCGCGATTTATTTCTGGGCGCCTTGGTGTACAAGCGATCCTTCAGCACGTCGAAGTAGAACGCGCTGAGGTCCACGACGCAGTAATCGTGGACGGCGTGATAGATGCGGTGAAATTCGTAATTCACATACCATTCGCGGCACTTCTTCACCAGCTCGGCGGTGCGGTCGAGCATCCAGCGGTCGATTTCCTCGAGCTGCTCGTTCGAAAGCGCATCGCGCGAGGGATGGAAATCGCCGAGATTGCCCAGAGCGAAGCGGAATGTGTTGCGAATCTTGCGATACGCTTCGCTGAGCTGCGTCATCACGCGCTCGCTCATTTTTACGTCGGCTTGATATTCCACCGAGCCGACCCAGAGGCGAAGAAGGTCCGCGCCCCACTTTTCAGTTATCTCGATGGGATACAGCGCGTTCCCCAGGGACTTGGACATCGGGCGGCCCTGCTCGTCGAGCGTCCAGCCGTGGGTGACAACACCGCGATAGGGCGCAGCGTCCCGGATGCCTGTCGCAACAAGCAGCGAGCTATGGAACCAACCTCGATATTGATCGGGGCCTTCGAGATAAACGTCGGCGGGCCATTCGGCGCCCTTCAGCACGGACAGATTCGAAGAGCCCGAATCGAACCACACGTCCAGAATGTCATTTTCTTTGCGCCATTTTGTGGAGCCGCAGGAGCAGGTCGTGCCGGCGGGCAGCAATTCTTCCGGGGGGTGTTGGTACCACGCGTCCGCGCCTTCCCTTTCGAACCATTTCACGACATTGCGCAGCGCCTTAAAATCTTCAAGGCGCGTCCCGCACGCATCACAATAAAAAACGATGATCGGCACGCCCCAGAACCGCTGGCGCGAGACGCACCAGTCCGGGCGCTTTTCGATCATTTCGTACATGCGATCTTCGCCCCAAGCGGGAATCCATTTGACGCCGTGGATTTCTTCGAGCGCTTCCTGGCGCAGGGTTTTTTGTTTTCCGTGAGCGGCCTGGTCCATTTTGATGAACCACTGCTCGGTGGCGCGAAAAATCACCGGGTTGTGGCAGCGCCAGCAGTGCGGATAACTGTGCTTGTATTCGTGGTTGCCGAGGAGCGCGCCGCGGTCGCCGAGCAACTTCACGATGATGGGATTCGCAGTGAAAACATCCTTGCCTTTGTACTCCGGCAAGCCTTCGAGGTACACGCCCTTATCGTCCAATGGCGCGTAAATTTCAAAACCGTATTTTTGGCCTGAATTAAAGTCGTCGGCGCCATGACCGGGTGCGGTATGAACGATGCCGCTGCCCTGATCGAGCGTGACGTAGTCGGCGAGAATGCCGGGCACCTGAATCGGCAGGAAGGGGTGCTGAAATTTCATGCCCTCGAAATCGCGGCCCTTATACGCGGCGCGCACGCGAGCTTCCTTGATGCCGCATTCCGTTTGCAGAGCGGTGACGCGATCGGCGGCCAGCAGCAGCGCGCCCTTTTCGGTTTCCACGACGACGTAGTCGAAATCGAGATGAAAGGCAAGCGCGCGATTGTGAGGAATCGTCCAGGGCGTGGTCGTCCAGATGATCGCGCTGACATCGTTTCCAATTTTCGCGGCATCCCCTTTGCCGCCGCCCGCGACGCCAAACTTCACCCAGATCGATGGGCTCGTGTGATCTTCGTATTCGACTTCGGCTTCGGCCAGCGCGGTGCTGTCAAAGAGGCACCAGTAGACCGGCTTGCGACCGCGGTAGACGTAGCCCTTTTCCATGAAATCGAGAAAGGCGCCCGCGATGGTGGCCTCGTATTCATGGCTCATCGTCAAATAGGGATCGTTCCAACGTCCGAAAATGCCCAGCCGCTTGAAATCTTTCTTGTGCTGCTCGACGTAGCGCAGCGCGAATTGCCGGCACAGCTTTCGAAACTCCGCTGGCGGCACTTTTCCTTTTCCGCCCAGCTCTTTTTCCACTTGCGTTTCAATCGGCAGGCCATGGCAATCCCACCCCGGCACGTAAGGCGCGTAGTGCCCCGCCATGCTCTTGCTCTTGACGACCAAGTCCTTGAGGATTTTATTCAGACCGGTCCCGAGGTGGATTTCACCCGTGGGATAAGGCGGCCCGTCGTGCAAGACAAAGAGGGGCTTGCCTTTGCGCGTATCCAAGATGCGCTCGTAGATGTTTCCTCCCTGCCATGCTTCGAGCTGCTTTGGCTCGTTGTGCGGCAGGCCGGCCTTCATTGGAAAATCCGTTTTCGGCAGGTTCAGTGTTTTCTTCAGTTCGAGTGGTTCGGCCATGATTGGAGCGCTTGTACATCCCTTCCATGCCGTCCTTGTGTACAGGTATACGGCGGGAAACATCGGAAAGCAGTGTAAGGACGTATGTTACAATGAATGGGAGCCGGTGTCAGCCGCAGGGGGCCTGCAACCTTTCCCGGCCCTTGCGAATCATATCGGCTAGGTACACCGAACTCGGGGAGTGTACGTCTAATTAAAGAGGTAAACAGTGCCGGGCAATTTCATCAATCTTCTGCCACCTGAAATCACAAGACCCAAAGTGTCTGCAGCAGGGCCTCGGCCTGCGGTGCCAGTACCATCCTCGGCTGTGCCGAAATTCACTAAGCCTGAAATCCTCATCCCCGATAATTTTTGGTCCAACCTGAAACAGTTCCTCACGGAGCGCCCTATAAAGGTGCGCGAGCGCAAGGATGCCCCGTTCACGCAGACATCGTTCGGTACGGGCGTCGGCGATAACCTTAAGGATTTTTTCAGCTCCGGCCCGGCCCCCAAAGGACCGGTAAACAGCAGGCTGGCAGTAGCCTGGGGATCGAATTTTGGCGGCTTTGGGACGCGCATCAGGGATTTTTTCTCGCCTCCGAAACAGGTACCCCTGCCCTTCGCCGTGAAACCGATACGAGTGAAGGACATCTGGTCGAAGGATGAAAACTTCGGATGGAGCCAGGGGCTCGCGATCGGCCTGCACGTGGCGGTGATCGCGCTTCTGGTCATTCCACTTTTCACGAATGTCCTGCCCGCTTCCACGGAAGCAAAGAACAAGCTGGTGAACGTTACGCCGTTGGACATTTCGCCTTATATGGCGAAGCTGCCCGCGGGCGCGAACAAAGCCGGAGGCGGCGGCGGGGGAAACAATCACACCCTGACTCCCACGTCAAAGGGGAAGCTCCCCAAGTTCCAGTGGACGCAATTCACCCCGCCTCAGGCAAAGATTCAGAATCTGAATCCCAAGCTGGCGATGGACCCCTCTCTGCTCGGTCCGCCGGACTTGAAAGTCGCCAGCCCGAATATGGCGAACTTCGGCGATCCTCTGGCCAAGAACGTCACTGATTCTCTCGGAAATGGCAACGGCACCGGTATCGGCAGCGGCTCTGGCGGAGGCCTTGGTCCCGGCGAAGGTGGCGGCACGGGCGGCGGAACGTTCCGCGCGGGCCTGAACGGCGTCGGTTCGCCGATGTGCATCTATTGCCCGCAACCGGAGTACTCCGACGAAGCTCGTAAGGCCAAGTATCAGGGGACCGTGTTGCTCGATGTGACCGTGACCGCCGATGGGCGCGTACTCAACCCGCAGGTTCTCAAAGGGCCTGGTCTCGGGCTAGAAGAAAAAGCCATGGCGCAAGTGAAGAATTGGAAGATGCGCCCGGCGGTAGGCCCCAGCGGCAAGCCGGTAAATTGCCGCGTGCAGATCGAAGTCACCTTCCACCTCTACTAGCAACCTTATCCACGCGCAGCTTGAAAAGTTGTGTAGGCGTCCGGCTTTTTGTGTGCTCTGTGTCGAGCCCTTCTTCTTCGAGCACCCTCCAAACGTACCCCTCGCGGACAACCAATCTGCTGCGCTCCGGTTCTCATCACCCGTTCGCCGCCCGTCTCGTCGAGGAGTTTTTGCTCAACCGCATCCGCGCAAACTTTCGCGAGGCCCTAACTCCAGAGAAATGGAAGATGAGTAGTGCGAATGGTGCGCCGTTGCATCTCTTGCGTTTTGACGGCTCGTCACACGCGAGCCGCGCGCAGGGCGTTTCTTTTCTGACGCATGCGGCGATGATCGCGGCGCTGGCGCTCATTGCCATGCATCCTTTTAAGCCCGCAAAAAGTCCAGACAGTGGCGCGACGAAAGTCCTGCAAAGACTTAGGTTTCCAGCTCACTTCTTTCCCCCGAGCAGCGGCCCTCGGCCCGATCCCGGAGTTGGCAGCGGAGGTGGCCGGGTGCAGATTCCTGCAACCGCTGGAAAATTGGCGCCGCTCGCTCCCATTCAGTTGGTCCGGCCGTCGCTGCCTCCCAAACAGGATGTCCGCATGCCAGCGCCGCCAACGATATTCGATCTGGCCGCGGCGCCAGTCCTGATTCCAGTTAACAAGATTGGCCTGCCGTGGGTGAAGGACGAGACGAACTCGGCAGGACCGGGCGATTCCGACACGATCGGCAGTCGTTCTGGGAGAACCATGGGCGATAGTACGCGCGATGGACCGGGCGGACGGGGTGAGTTCCAATCGAGATACCATTCCGGCGTCACGCTTCCCAGCTGCGCCTATTGCCCCGATCCTCGATACCCCGACGAAGCTCGCGAAGCCAAGCTGCAGGGAAAGGTTACGTTGCAAGTTTTGGTCGGCGCCGACGGGCGCGCTTCGCAAATCCGTGTCGTCCAGGGAATCGGTTTGGGGCTCGATGAACGCGCCGAGCAGGCAATTCGCGGCTGGAAATTTGTGCCGGCGCATGATGCCGCGCGCCGCCCCGTTCCGGCATGGGTCACCGTCGAAGCGGTCTTCCGCCTGTTCTAGACAGTTTATCGGCTACGGAGTAGCATTTCCTACCGTGCCCTACGACTTCGCCGAAAACGAATATGAACTTGACCCGCAGGCGTCCTCCGCCCGCGGCGGCGGCCCTCCGCGCAAACTGACCGGATCCGGCGTTCTGGATCCGCCATTTTCTCCCAAAACGCCGCCCGGCCCCATTCCCACGGCTCCCTCTTCCCTACTGTTCCGCATCTTGGCGGGATTGCTCCTCGCGGGGCTCACGGTCATGATTTTTTTCCTGCTATTCGTCAGGCGCTGATCGATTGATGAAGACGACAAAGTTCGCTTTACCGCTCCTCCTCCTGCTAACCATCCCCTCTTCTTCCGAAGAAATGGAATCCTTTCGCGACCTTCAATGGAAATACGCGCGAGTCCGAATTGCGTCCAAGGAAAAAGACGAAGTCCTAAGGCAGAGATTCAAGGAAAGGGCTCTCACTTACCCGCCACGCGCCATTTTGCTGCGAGCCTTCAAAAAAGAAGCTCTGCTGGAGCTCTGGGCGGCGGACACGGAAGATAAGTCTTACGTGCTCGTCAACGAATATCGAATTTGCACTTCATCGGGAATTCTGGGGCCCAAGCGCCGCTTTGGCGACGAACAGGTGCCGGAGGGTTTCTACGAATTGGATTGGTTCAATCCGCAGAGCAATTTCTTCCTGAGCCTCCACATCAGTTATCCCAACACGTCCGACCGCATCCTCGGCTCACATCAAAATCCCGGTGGCGACATTTTCCTGCACGGCAACTGCGCGTCGATCGGTTGCCTTCCCATCACGGATGATGGGATCAAAGAGGTTTATTGGCTTGCCGTCCAAGTCCGCAACCTGGGTCGGCAGCACTTGCCGATTCATATTTTCCCCGCACGGTTGACAGACGACGGCCTGAAGGCATTAGCGACGACTCACCCCAAACAGCCGGCGTTGATCGCTTTCTGGAGCAATCTCAAGCAAGGCCACGATCTCTTCGAAAAAACTCATCGCCTCCCTATCATCAAGACGCGCGGGGATGGTACCTACGAATTTGTCGACAAAATCACATCGAGAGGCAAGCATTGATTCTGCTACGATGATTAGCATGACGACGATTCGCGGAAAAATGCCCCGCCTTGCTCTTGTCGGCGTGCTTTCAATCGCGGCCTGCGCGTACGCGCAGACGGACGCCGGCGGACTCGAACTCATCGCGCGCATCACGCCGACGGGGGCGCGCGCGGAGCCCGTGCGCCAATTCACGTTTTACATCCTCACCAAGAGCTACTCGGAGATCGTCAAGGAAGTGGAGGAGAAAGACCCGGTCCCGCCGCGTGATGAGTTTATCGATGGCCTCAAGGTTTCTCCCGAGCTGCGCACCTGGCTCAAGGGCCATGACACACTCGACCTCGCAGAACCGGGGTTCGACAAGCTGCTGACGCCAGATGACATCATCAACATTCCGGAATTCCTGCTGGCCTACCAGCGTTCGAACAGCGGCGGCGTGACCAACGGCTTGCCGAAACCAAAGTATGCGGAGCCCGACAAAACGGACCATCCGGAGAAATACGAGAAGCTGAAGCAAGAATATTTGGTCAGCCTCAAGAAATTCATTCGCTCGCGTCCCGAGACCGTGGCCGGCGTCGAACTGGAACTAGACGGCGTGAACCCGCAGCGCAAGTGGGCTGCGCTGCAGAACGATCGCCGCAAGCGCGTCCACCGTGTCGCCCCAGACGTGGCCCAGCTCAAATTTCTCGCTGCCAAGGCGGACACCGATCTCGAGGGGCACGCCTCCCTTTCGGGTATTGCTCCGGGCGACTATTGGATCAGCACGCTCAGCCTGGACGCCGATGCCGGAGATATGCGTGTGCGCTGGGATGTTCCTGTAAAAATTGAACGCGGCAAAACCATGCGCATCGAACTGTCGAATTTGAACTCCCTCGACGCGCGCAGCTCCACGCCCTAGCGCCTTCCAGCGCCACCATGGGCACGCCTATTCACTGGATTGCCTTCAATCTCTTCATTGTCATTGCAATCGCTCTGGATCTTCGCGTTTTCCATCGCCGCCCGCACAAGATCAAGATTCGCGAGGCTGCTATCGCCAGTTTTGGCTGGATCGCAGTCTCCATACTCTTTGGATTCGGAGTGCTTCATTTCCGTGGCCCCCAGCCGGCCCTCGAATTCTTTACCGGCTACCTGATCGAAAAGGCTCTCAGCGTCGATAATCTATTTCTCTTCCTGGTGATCTTTCGCGCGTTTGCGGTGGATGAGCGACTGCAGCATCGCCTTCTGGAATGGGGGGTGGTCGGCGCGCTGGTCATGCGCGGCGTGATGATCGCGCTGGGCGCGGAATTGATCGAACATTTTTCCTGGATAATGTACGTACTGGGAGCGTTCCTCGTCTACGCCGGCGTGCGTATGCTCTTCGTTCATCGGGGAGAAGTCCACCCGGAACAAAACAAAATCTTCCGCTTCGCCAGCCGCCATCTTCGGGTTAGCCACGAATACCACGGCGAACATTTTTTTGCGCGCAAATCGGGCCGGTTGTTTGCCACGCCGCTGTTTCTCGTCCTGCTCGTCGTGGAAATCACGGACGTCACGCTGGCCATCGACTCCATCCCCGCGGTCTTCGGCATTACCGAGAGCGCTTTTATTGTGTACACGTCGAACGTGCTCGCGATTCTCGGGCTCCGGGCTCTCTACTTCCTGCTGGCGGGAGTCATCGACCGTTTGCGCTTTCTGGATGAGGGGCTGGCGATCGTTCTCGTATTTATCGGGGGAAAAATGATCGGCGAGCGTTGGCTGCACATTCCGGTGGCAATGTCTCTTGGCGTCGTGGGAGGCGTACTGCTGATCGCGCTGCTGGCTTCGCTTCTGATTCCCGCAAAGAAAAAAAGGTGAAGTTCATTCCTCTTCAAACATTAGTTCATCGACGTAACACCACATCCAGTTTTCACCCGGCTCCAGCGAGCGGACAATCGGATGCTTCGTGGCGCGAAAATGTTTGGTGGCGTGTTTATTTTTGGAGGAGTCGCAGCAACCCACGTGCCCGCAGCTCAGACAAAGACGCAGATGCACCCAACTGTCGCCCATCTTCAGGCACTCTTCGCAGCCCTTGGTTTTTGGCTTTATGCGCCTAATCTGATCTAGGTGGGTACAGTTTTCAGCCATATTCGTCTCCCGCCGAATCACACCGCTGCTTGAATCGGAATTCGCACATGGAATCGCGTATCCCCAGGAACTGATTTTACGGCGATGACTCCGCGCATTTTTCTTACGATGCGATGCACCACGTCCAGGCCGAGGCCGGTTCCCTCGCCCACGCCTTTCGTCGTAAAAAAGGGCTCAAAGATGCGCGATTGTATTTCCGGGGGAATTCCCGGCCCGTCGTCCGCGATCTCCACAAGCACGTAATCATTTTCCCGGACCGCGCGCACGCGAAGCTTTCCTTTTTCCTTCATCGCGTCGACGGCGTTATCAATCAGGTTTGTCCACACCTGATTCAACTCGCTTCCGTAAGCCATCACTTTCGGAAGGTCCGCGGCATATTCGCGCGTCACCACAATGCCGCGCTTCAGCTTATGATGCATGATGATGAGCGTCGTTTCCAAGCTGCTCTTGATGTCTACTTCTTGCAACGGCGCCTGGTCCATATACGAATACTCTTTGATGGCTTTGATGAGATCCGAAATGCGCGCGGTGCTGTGTTCGAGCTCGTCGGCGATGCGTTCCATTTCGAGGAGCGTGCCGAACCGCGTCAGCTCCGGGCCAAGCGAAGTTCCGGCGTCCCCCGCAAAACTCTCCAATTGCGCGTCCGTTAGGTTTGCGTCTGCCAAAAGCGGCGCCAGTTTCCAGGCCTCGGCAACGCCGCGCCCTTCCAGCCAGCTTTGAATCGCTTCCTCTCGCTCTACACGCGCAAACTCATCCTTGTATTCAGCGGGCTTCAGCGCTGAGCGAATCTCTTCTTCGCGCTGCGCCAGCAGGCCGCAATCTTCCGGACCCAGTGTCGAGCTGCGTCCGGCAACGCGCAAGCGCTGCAGACAATCCCGCAGTGCCGCAGCCGAGCGGCGCGCGGCGGCGGACGGATTGTTCAGCTCGTGCGCGAGTCCGGCCGACAATTTTCCCAGCGCGGCCAGTTTCTCGTTTTGCTGCTCTGCCCGCGTGACGTTTCGAACGCGATCCGTCAACAATCCAACGAGGCGCTGGGAGAGCTCGGGCATGCGTTGAAAAAGTTCCGGAAACTTGCTGGAGGGAAACGCCAGCATGCGAACCGGAAGTACCGCGCGCCCGGTCACGCCGTACACTTTCATTCTGGAAAACGGCAAGATGCCGGTGACCTCGCCGGCGCGAGCTGTAAAAACCGGGCCATCCTGCGGACCATTCTCCCGCCGGGCCCGCAATTCTCCTTCGAACACCACCAACATCGTGTCCGCGGGGGAATCTTCCTTCATGACGGTTTCGCCGACGTTTATGCGGCGCTCTTTCGATTGCGCGACAAACCATTCCAGATCGGCCTGAGCCTGGTCCACAAACGCGGGCACTTTGCGCAAATCCGCAACCAGAACTTCCATGTGCGCCTGTTCCGGCGTTCCGCTCATTGGGCGTTTCGCTCCCCGCGTCTTTTCGCTCACTGGACCTTCGCCAGATACTGGTGCATGAACTGCACGACGACAGCGCCTTCCCCCACACCGGAAGCAACGCGCTTGACGGAACCGTGGCGCACATCGCCCACAACAAAAATTCCGGGCACGTTCGTTTCGAGCAATCCGGGGTCGCGATCGAGCGTCCACGAGGGCGGTCTCTTTCCCCCGCGGAGAAGGTCCGGGCCGGAAAGAATGAAACCGCGCTCGTCGCGTTCAATCATGTCGCCCAACCATTCCGTCCGTGGTTGCGCGCCGATAAAAATGTACAGGCTGGTAGCGGGCACCTGTTCTTTCTCGCCCGTGAGGGAATGCAGAACGGTGAGGCCGGTGAGCCGTGATTCCCCGTGAACCTCGGCCACGCTGCTACGCGTCTGGACTTCGATATTAGGCGTCTTTTCGATTTGCTCGATCAAGTAATGCGACATGGTGCTCGCAAGGGATTCGCCGCGCACCAGCATGACAACCTTTTCGGCGAACTTCGAAAAGTGCATCGCGGCCTGTCCCGCGGAGTTCGCGCCGCCGATGATGTGCACGGTTTCGCCTTTGCAGGCCATGGCTTCCGTGGTTCCGCCGCCATAATAAACGCCCGCGCCCTGCAAGCGCTCGATCCCGGGCACTTCCAGAGTCCGCCACTGAACGCCCATCGCGAGAAGAAGCGCGTGACAAGAAATCTCAAACCCGTCGGCAAGTTTCAGGAAGCGATACGGACCTTCCGCCCGGATGCTAACGGCTTCTTGCGGAGCAAGAATCTCCACGCCGAATCGCCGGGCCTGGGCCACGGCGCGGCGGGCGAGATCGTTCCCGCTGAGCCCTGAAGGAAAACCGAGATAGTTCTCAATGCGTGAGCTGAGGCCGGCCTGGCCGCCGGGCGCTTCGCGTTCGATCATCACGGTGTGCAAGCCTTCGCTGGCACCATAAACGGCGGCAGCGAGTCCTGCGGGGCCGCCTCCGACAATGGCGAGGTCGTAGAAACTGGTCTGTGTGTGCGTACGCAGGCCGATTTTGTCGGCAACCGCGGGCAGCGGTGGCTCGGCGAGCCGCGCGCCGTCGGGAAAAAGAATCAACGGAAGCGTTTCCGCTTCGGGCCCGAGCGAATCGATCAGCCCGCGCACTTCGGGATCGGTTTGCGCCAGCTCCACGTCAATCCATTGGTAAGGCACCTGATTTCGAGCCAGAAAATCGCGCAGCTCATAGGAGCGAGTTGACCAGCGCGTGCCCAGGACGCGAATGCCCTCGTAGGGCGGGCGAAACGTCGCGGTCCAGTCGTGCAGCCGATGGCGGCGTTGGTATCCGCGTAGGCCGTGAGCAGGGCGCGCTTGGCGAGCGGGTGCATTTCCATGGCTTCGGAGAGGAAATTCACGCCGTCCATTTGTGGCATGCGCTGATCCGCAAGCAGCAGGGCCACGGGATTGTTGCGCGCTTTCAATTCCCTCAGAGTAGCGAGGCCGGCGCTTCCGGAGTTCGCGCGCATGACGCGGTAGCGGTCCGCATAGCGGCTGCGCAAGTCGCGCTCAATGGCCCGAAGAACTTCAGGGTCGTCATCCACCGTTAACAAGACTGGCTTCGGCATACCCCTCAGATGCTGCGCAGACGATTTAGTTGCAGTTCACGAGGATTGCTGAGTGGCTTCAGCTTCTTTTCGTGCCGCCCTCAAGCTACAATTCCTGACGCCCCCATGTCCAGCCCTCTTGCTTCAGCCATCGCGAATCTATCGTCCGCTGAGCCATCCGTGAGGCTCGCCGCAGCGGAGGAGGTCTATCGCCTGGGCCGCGCGGCCGCAGGTGGCGCCATATCTGCCTGGTGGGCCGAGGATGAGCTCTCCGCGCTGCTACTTGGCCCCAAACCCACTGTAACGGTCGGACTCGCTGTGCAACGCGATACGTTTGGGCGAATCCGAATTGCCAATGGCACGCCCAGACTCGCCGATGTACCTCCGGACCAGGATGCTGAGGAATTCGAGCTGCATTTCCCGCAGGAGATTCGGCTGGACATCCTCACCACACGCGAGCCTGGAGGCTCGGGAGCCATTTCAAAATACCTGACGCGGTTTGGGGAGGGCGTGCAGCAGGTGGAATTTCGCTGCTCAAACGTGGACCGCGCCACGCAAATACTGAAAGACAAATTCAGAGTTGGTCCTGTTTATCCTGCCACCCGGCATGGCGCGGATGGCACGCGAGTCAATTTTTTCCTCGTCGCATCTCCGGACGGAGGTAAGGTGCTCATCGAACTGTACGAATTGCAGTCTCGCGGATAGTTGTTCGAATTCAGCGACATCAAAAACTTCTAACTCATTCCAGGTTTATTTTCATTCGTGATTTCCTTCCAAGCCCGCAAGACTTCAGCGACCGTCCAGGCCTGGGCGATGCAGCCGCGGGGCGTGAAAGGAGCGTCGCCATCGAAAATTTCGCTTAGCGTGCCGAGGCCGCTCGCATAAATCTGCCGGCCGAGCGGCTCAAGGAAACGCAGCGCCGCTTCGCGATCACGGTAGACGCGATGGTGCGCGAGCGCGAATGGGCCGAGCAGCCAGCCCCAGACCGTGCCTTGATGATAAGCGGCGTCACGATCGCGGGGGCCGCCGCCGTAATGGCCCGTGTATCCAGGTTCGCCTTGCGCAAGACTCCGTAATCCATGCGAGGTTAAGAGGCGCCGCGCGCAAACGTCGACGACGGCCCCTTGCTGATCGGGCGCGAGTGGGCTGACCGGCAACGACACGGCAAAAATCTGGTTTGGCCGAAGTGCGGCATCATTTCCGATGCCGGGTGAATCGATGACGTCGAAGCAGCAATTGCGCTCCGCGTTCCAGAATTTCTGAAAGCTTTTCTTTGCTTTGGCCGAGTGTCTTTCGTAAGCCTCGACTGGTTTCGCAAGCAATCGGGCAAATCCAGCCATCGTTTCGAGCGCGTTGATCCACAGCGCGTTGATCTCCACGGGCTTTCCCGCGCGGGGCGTCACCACCCAGTCGCCGATTTTTGCATCCATCCACGTGAGTTGAACGCCAGGAACTCCGGCATAGAGAAGCCCGTCGGCCGGATCGACATGGATGTTATAGCGGGTGCCCGCAATGTGCGCATCGATCATGCCTGCGAGAACCGGGAAAAGCTTTTGCAGAGTAACGGCATCTTGCGTCGCTTCGAAATATTGCCGGATGGATTCGAAATACCAGAGCGCGGCATCGACGGTGTTGTATTCCGGCTTGCCTCCGGCGTCGGGAAAGTTGTTCGGGAGCATGCCTGCATCCACATAACGCGAAAAAGCAAGAAGGATTTGCTTCGCCACATCCGCGCGCCCGGTCGCAAGCGTCAACCCTGGCAAAGCAATCATCGTGTCGCGGCCCCAGTCGCCGAACCAGTGATAGCCGGCGATGATGCTCCGGCCGTCGCGTTCTTCGGGCGAGCTGCGCTTCACAATAAATTGATCGGCGGCAAGGATGAGCTGCCAAAGCCACGAGGGCGCCTCTTCCGCAAGGGCTTCCTTTTTCGCTTGCCAGTCCTGGAACAGTTTCACGTCGTAATTCTCGCGCTCCGCCCGGGCAGGTTCTCCGTACGGCAAGGCGTTTGCTTCCGTGGTCGCGACAAACACCACACTGGAACCGATTTCTAGTTTTGCGCGGAACAGCGCGGCAAAAAGGCGATCTTCACGGTCATTAAGACCCCGCGCAGTTTCTTCCCCAAAAAAGCAGCCAAGGAACCATTCGTGACGTGGCTCGCAGGTAGCTGCGCTACTTTTCAGATAAAACGGCACCGCGCCGTCGAATGCCAGCACCACTACGCCATTCACTAGTGGTGTGATATTCATGCGCCAGTCGCCGGCATGCGTCAAGGAATGAAAGTCGCGATAATTCACGAGCGCTTTCAGTTCCAATTCGAGGGCACTGCTTCCCCGCACGAGGGTGTACTGAGTGTAAGTCGTGTTTTCGCCCTGGCGCATCCAGACTCGTTTTTCCAGAAGCGCATCGGCTAGCGCGTAGGTCCACACCGGCGTCGAACCTGCCAGGCGAAAATCCTCTAGGAGTAGAAAGCCCTGCGGATCTACGGCGCCGCTGGCCCAGCGATGCGTGGCGAGAGAGAAATCCGCCCCGGCGTAGTGCACGATTTCGTCGATGGCCGAGACAAGCTGCGTGCGGCCCACGGGCGGCTGCAAAGCGGCGACCAGTAGTCCGTGGTAACGGCGAGTCTGGCTTCCGGCAACGGTGCCGGAGGCGTATCCGCCGATTCCGTTGGTGACCAGCCACTCGCGCGATTCGGCCGCAGCGAGGTCGCCACAAATCTCGCGGCCAAACTGAACTCCCGCCTGTTCCGGCACCCACCGCTCCTTGGTCGCTGAGAATTGCGCCCGGCCCGGCAATCCAGGGCCGCCTAATTCAGATTTATTTCTTGAACGAAAGTTTCAGCTATCCCCATAGACCGGTATGGCGGCGCCGTGAATGACTCTGGCTTCGTCGCTGCATAAAAACAGGATGACACGCGCGATCTCCTCGGGCTTCGGCCACTTCGCAAAATCCGCTTTCGGCATGGCCTTGCGGTTGGCCTCCGTATCGATGATGCTAGGGAGAATCGAGTTCACGCGAACGCCGCTGCCCTTCACATCCGCGGCCAACGAATCTAGCATGGCCAGCGCCGCAGCCTTGGAAGTGGCGTAGGCAGCTGCGCCGGCTGCGTGATCAACAGCCGCTTTCGACGCAACGTTTACGATGGCTCCCTGCCCTTGTTTCAGCATCGTGCGTACCGCTGCACGCGACAACGCATAACCCGAGCGCAGATTCAGCGCCAGCATCTGGTCGAAGACTTTGGTCTCCAGTTCCCACAGCGTCACGCCGCCCGCGTAACCGCCAACTGTATTTACAAGCGCGTCCAGCCGGCCGTGTTTCGCAAGAATCTTTTCGATCAGTTGACGCACCGCCGCCTCATCCGTGACATCAACACTGTTCCCTTCGAGTTGTGAGCCATTCACGCCCGCTGCGCCCTTCAAGGCATCGAATTCTTCCTGTTTTCGATACGTGACGACAACCTTCGCTCCTTCTTCCAGGAATGCCAGGCTCACGGCGCGGCCCAAGCCACCCGTGCCGCCTGCCACCAGAACCACCTTCCCCTCGAACTTCGCACTCATCAGCGCACCTCTCCGATCAACAGCTTACTCACCGCTCTGTTCAATTAGTTTTGCGACCAGGCCGCTCCAGCCGGTTTGATGGCTGGCGCCGAGGCCGGCGCCGTTGTCGCCATGAAAATATTCATAGAAAAGGATGAGGTCGCGCCAGTGCGGATCGCTCTGAAAGCGGTCGGTGCCGCCGGCTACTGGCCGGCGGCCACTCGAATCGCGAAGAAAAATATGAACGAGCCGCCGGGAAATTTCCGCGGCTACCTGCCAGAGATCGGATTCGGCGCCGGAATGGGTGGGGCACTCCACTTTGAAATCTTCGCCGTAGTAGTGGTGATATTTTTGCAGAGATTCGACGAGGAGATAGTTCACCGGAAACCAGATGGGCCCGCGCCAATTCGAATTCCCTCCAAAGAGGCCAGTCGAGGATTCCGCCGGCTCGTAGGCGACGCGATTCGTATTTCCGTTCACGTTAACTTCGTATGGATGGTCCTTGTGAAAGCGCGAAAGGGCGCGCACGCCGTAAGGCGAGAGGAATTCCGATTCGTCCAGCATGCGGCTGAGCATGCGCTTGAGCTGTTTGCGATTCGCGAGGGAGAGCAGACGCCGCACGCCGCGCGCGGAGCGCTGCGTCATTTCGATGTGTTCGGGCACGTCCGGATGATTGTCGATGAACCATTGCATGCGCCGCTTGAATCCGGGGAGGCAATCGACGATTTCGGGCTCGAGGGTCTCGACAGCAAAAAGCGGAATCAATCCGACCATCGAGCGGATTTTCAGGAAGTGCTCTTCCCCGTTGGGGAGCTTCAAGACATCGTAATAGAAGCCGTCTGCATCGTCCCAAAGGGAACGGCCTCCACTGCCAAAATCGTTCATGGCACGCGCGATATAAACGAAATGCTCGAAGAATTTGCTGGCTACGTCTTCGTAGGCAGGATCTTCTTTGGCCAACTCGAGAGCCATCGCCAGCATGTTCAGACAGTACATGCCCATCCAACTGGTGCCGTCGGACTGTTCGAGGTTGCCTCCCGTTGGGAGAGGCGCCGAGCGGTCAAAAACTCCGATGTTATCGAGGCCGAGGAACCCGCCCTGAAAGATATTCGCGCCGTCAGGATCCTTGCGGTTCACCCACCAGGTGAAATTCAGGAGCAGCTTATGAAAAACTTTTTCCAGGAATCCGCGGTCGGCGACGCCGCGCACGCGCCGCTCGATTTTGTAGACGCGCCACGCGGCCCAGGCATGAACCGGCGGATTCACATCACCGAAGGCCCATTCGTAGGCAGGCAATTGACCGTTGGGGTGCATGTACCATTCGCGCAGAAGAAGGATGAGCTGCTCTTTGGCAAAATCGGGATCGACGAGCGCGATTGGAATGCAGTGAAACGCCAAGTCCCATGCGGCGTACCACGGATACTCCCATTTGTCCGGCATGGACATAATGTCGTCGTTGTAGAGATGCGTCCAATCCTTGTTGCGGCCCTTCCAGCGCTCCGGCGGTGGGGGCGGGCCGGAAGGATCGCCCTCCAACCACGTTTGAACGTCGTAATGATAAAACTGCTTCGACCACAGCATCCCGGCAAACGACTGCCGCATGATGGCTTTCGCATCGTCAGATAGCTCTTTAGGGATTCTTGTAGCGTAAAACTCTTCGGCTTCTTTTTGGCGCGTCACGAACAGACCGTCGAATCCAGCACCAAAATCGTCGGTTCCGGGAACGCCTTCGGCGCGGTCGGCTTCGCCGGGCGAAACTTCTCCGCCCACCTTACCCGCACCAATCTCCATCCCGCCAAGAGGCTCCATGTCGGTGAGTCTTAGCTTGAGCGTGACGGTCTGGCCGGGATTAAGTTCAAGCGGGTAATACGGGGCTACTTTCGTCCCCATCTGTCCGGGATTGACCGCCGCCTTGTTGCCGCGAGTTACATATTCGTTGAATGCGTCTTTCACGTAAGCCGAGCGATTTTTTCCACCAAAAAGAAGCGCGCTGTTGGTTTCGTTTTCCGTGAACAACACTTCAGGCTGCCCCGCGCACAGCAGCCAGCGCTTGCCGTATTGCCAGTGCTGCAATTCGACGCACGCGCTTCCAGGCGCGCCCGTTGCTTTTCGCGCGACCGGCCTCCGCAGATCCTTGCCCCACGACCACGTGTTTCGAAACCAGAGTTGTGGAAGGATATGCAACACAGCGGCTTCCGGCCCGCGATTCACCGCGGTGATTCGAATGAGGATGTCTTCGACGTCAGCCTTTGCGTACTCCACGAAAATATCGAAGTAGCGATTGCCGGAAAAAGCTCCGGTATCGAGCAATTCGAATTCCGGCGCCGCGCGCCCGCGCCGGCGATTTTCTTCCACCAGAGATTCATAGGGAAATTCGGACTGCGGATATTTGTAGAGCATCCGCATGTAGCTGTGCGTGGGAGTTGAATCGAGGTAGAAGTAATATTCTTTTACGTCTTCGCCGTGGTTGCCCTGATTGCCGGTCAAGCCAAAAAGGCGTTCTTTCAAAATGTGGTCGCGCCCATTCCATAGCGCCAGCCCAAAACACATCATCTGGTGACGGTCGCTGATGCCGCCGATGCCGTCTTCCCCCCAGCGATACGCGCGGGAACGCGCGTGATCATGCGGAAAATATTCCCAGGCTGTGCCGCCCGGGCTGTAGTCCTCGCGGACCGTTCCCCACTGCCGTTCGGAGAGATAAGGTCCCCAGCGCTTCCAGTGCTTCTTTCGGATGCGCGCTTCTTCGAGCCGGCGGTCTTCCGTGGTCTGGATTCGTGGCATGATTGGGTGGCCCTCGGCCAAAAGTTTCAGGCTATGGTCGCACTTTTTCTGGATGACAGCAGCGTTGACGTCGAAGCGGGTGCTTGTTCCGGCAAGCCCCGCCGGCGTTAGAATGCTCCACTGAATCGGATGCAGGAGACTGCATTTTGGGTCAGAGTTTTCTACAAGAAGATTGCTACTGACGAGGCCTTTGCTTTGCTGATTTAGCGGTGAAACCGCGGGGCCAGGCTATCCGTTGCACTTTAGGATACTTAGAAAGCATCAATAGATGGAGGACTGTTTTGAGGAGACTAGACATGTTCGAGTCCAACAGCTACCCCGCCGTAGGGCGGCGTCCAATGCTGCGCCTTTTCGGCCCCCTCTGCGGCAGCGCTTTATTTTTGCTTATCCATTTGCCGGCTGCACTTGCCCAATCTCCGGATCATTCCTTAGATGAACTTCACAAGCTCAATGAATCCGTGAATGCGCTTATCAAAAAGGTTTCGCCCAGCGTGGTGCAGATCGTGGTGACCGGCTATGGCCCGCTCGAAGAAGGCGAGCACGGAAGCGCAAACGCCGTGATCGGCAGGCAACGGGCGATCGGCTCCGGATTTGTGATCGATCCCAGCGGGTACATTGTGACGAACGCGCACGTGGTGAAGGGTGCGCAGCGGGTCCAGGTGGTGCTGCCGTCCGCGAATGCCGATGGGTCGCTGGATTCCGCGCTCTCAACTCGAACGACGATCGTTCCCGCGCGGATTATTGGAGCGTCCAGCGAGATCGATCTCGCGGTCATCAAAGTTGACGCAGAAAAACTTCCCGCGCTGAAGCTGGGTTTGTATCGAAAACTGGGCCAGGGGGAAATCGTTTTTGCCTTCGGAAGTCCAGGAGGATTGCGCAATACAGTCACGATGGGGGTAGTTTCGGCGGTAGCGCGCCAGACGGAACCGGATTCACCGATGATATATATCCAGACGGATGCGCCGATCAATCCCGGGAATTCGGGTGGTCCGCTTGTGAATGTGGATGGAGAAGTGGCTTCGGCAATTGCGGAAGTTCGGTCACGTGCACCGCGCTGAAATTGGAATCGGAATCCAAACGATTACGCCAAGCATGGCGGCGGCACTGAGCCTCCCGCAATCGTACGGGGTGGTGGTCTCCGACGTCCTGCCGGGCAGCCCGGCCGAGGCCGCAGGGGTGCAGATCGGAGACGTTCTGGCGGCCGTCGACGGGAGGGCCGCCGACAATCTGCCGTTGGTGGCATTTCATTTCTATTCGGTGGAGACGGGAGACAAAGTCCGTCTCGACGTCTTGCGCGGAAAGAGCCGGTTGGCATTCGATGTCCCCGTGATGGAGCCGCCGCGCGATATGGACCAGATCACCGCGCTGGCCGACGCGGAGAAAAATCTTGTGCCGACGCTGGGGATTCTCGGGTTGGAGATTGATAAGAGAATTGCCTCGATGGTGGCGGAATTGCGCGACCCGTTTGGGATTATCGTTGCCGCTCGCGCGGCGGGGGCTGGCGTGGAAGTGTCGTTGAACGCCGGAGACGTGATTCGCACGCTGAATGGCCAGCCTATGACTACGCTGAATCGTCTGCGTAGTGCGCTCAAAGCTCTGCCACCGGGAGCGCCGGTCGCTCTGCAGATCCAGCGCGACCAGAAGTTGCTTTTCCTTTCCTTTACGCTCGATCAGCCGTAAAGGCTTCAGAAAGGATGCGAAAGGCAGTCTACGGTCGCGCAGGAAAAGCGATTCCCGGCACCGGAATCTTTGTGGGTCCCGCCGGGACTCAAAAGGCGCATTCGCAGGTTGGACGGCTGACCGTACAATATTGAACAGTCAGCAGCGTCGGGTTCCATGCTATTTTGGCCCATGGTGTCATCCGCTCCCAGACGTGTATCCCTCAATGCCCCTCGCTCCCCAAAAGAGCGAATTCAAGAAACCCCGCTTTCGATGTGAAATTATTTCTCGACTCAGCCGGTCTGGGGAGAAGGTAGACAAGTTTCGAAAAAAAGAAACGGTCTTCGCACAGGGCGCTCCCGCGAAGACGGTCATGTACATGCAGGAAGGCGGCGTGAAGCTTACGGTGGTCAACGAGACCGGCAAAGAAGCCGTTGTGGCGATCCTTGGACCTGGCGATTTTTTTGTGGAAGGGTGCCTTTTGGGCCAGTCCATTTGCATGTCGACTGCGACCGCGATTGCACCCGCCACCTTACTGGTCATCGAGAAGAGATGATTCGCGTGCTCCACGAGGAACACGAGTTCTCCGAGCGCTTCATCGCCTGTACGCTGGCACGAATCGTCCGAGTCGAGGAGGACTTGATCGACCAGCTCTTTAACTCCAGCGAGAAACGGCTGGCGCGCACTCTGCTGCTGCTTGCGCGCTATGGCGCGCCGGGCCATGCTCAAAAGGTGCTCCCCAAAGTATCGCAACAGATGTTGGCGATGGCGAAGATGATTGGCACAACGCGGTCGCGGGTCAATTTTTTCATGAACAAATTCAGGAAACTGGGCTTTATCCAATACCACGGCAAGATCCACATCAACAATTCCCTCCTGAGCGTTGTCCTGCACGAATAGGCACCAACTTTCGCGCTTATCGGAAGGCGGCATACTTACAGAGCCCTGTCGGTAACAGGGCTCCCACCAATTCGGCAAGCCATTGATGATCGCCCTTGAGGAAGGAGACGAGGCCCCAATGCATTCTTGGCCGGGGCCTCGTCGTCTGGATGACCCATTAGATGGGAGTGGAGTTTGTTTGTCTTGTCAGCGGAGTCTGTCTATCGGTGTCGAGAGTAAACAAATTCCTGTCCAGAGTTGTCGCCCGGATAGAACCAACCCCGAAGGGCCATGGGCGAATCGCTTGGGCGCTCATCAAATTCGAACATGGGTCTATCCGAGAGTTCCAAGCGGTAATTTGGGATCGCCATGATTGTTGCCAAGATCTGGGTTTCATCTCTATTCCAGATCTGGACGATGTGGCGGTCTGAAAAGGTGTTAGCCAGTTTGAAAACGTAGGTTCCAGCCAGCAGTACTTGCCCGGGGATTTCCACCGAGTTGCTGAAGGTCACGATGGTTTTTTTGTCCCAACTGTCAGCTCTGACGCCTGCGCCAAATGCAGTGCCGAGCAGAACTACGCACAATGAAAGTTCTACCACTCTCCTGATTCGCATATTACGATCCTCCTGGTTGATTTTGGCCGGGGAAGCTCGTTGCGGGAATCGGGCTGGAAAGCCCCTGGAGAGAACTTTTGTTCAATTACTTCTGCCAACGACGCCCACGCTGTGCTACCGACTAGCTCATCTTTGATTGAGCTGAGCCTGGAGCGCCTGCGGTGGCGTCAGCCACTCCAAGCGCAGGGTTTCACGAAGCAGTCCACGAAGCCGTCTGCGCGCACGGTGAAGCTGGGCCTTGGAGTTCCCGATCGACCAATCCATAATTTGGGCAATTTCCTTGTGCTTGTAGCCTTGGATGTCGTGCAACTCAACGACCAACTTGTGGCTCGGCGTCAACTGGTCCATCGCACGCTGGAGATTTACTCGGTCGATGGATCCAGCTAGCAGCAGGTCCGGGCCACCGAGTTCCTCGTGCGGCCGGCCACGATCACCGTCCGGCTCGCTGGGCTTCTTAGGCGAGGATTCCAGCAGGGCGTTCTTGCGATGGCCCATCAGCACAAGGTTTACAGCGATCCGATGCAGCCAAGTGGAAAAAGCCGCATCGCCGCGAAATGTCTGGATCTTGCGCAACACCGTTAAGAACGCATCCTGGGTGAGATCCTCGGCTTCAGCAGGATTTCCCGCCATGCGCAGACACAGGGCATAGACACGCCGGCAGTGCAACTGGTAGATGCGGGCAAGCGCATCTGCGTCTCCACGCTGAGCTCTTTGTATGGCTTCGCTTTCCGACAAATCGGCCGGTTCGGGATGGCAGCGTTCCGAGACGTTTGCTTGTTCCAAGAATGTTTGCTGCCCGATAGCGTAAGAACCAATCATCTTGCTCTCCCAATGCAGAATTTGATCGTCAGCCTTGTGAAGCGTCGCAGCCGGAGTGTGGAAAACCAGGCCGCTGCTAACTCTTTTGATTCTCGTGAAGCCTTTTGAAGCGAGCGGCCGCGACTTGCCCATCGAAGAAATGCGGCCGCATCGCCTCTCTAACGCGCAAATATGGAGTACACCGCACCTTGCGACTTTCGCTCTGGGATCGACTGCATCTGAATCTGACGCCGCGTGGCCGCCGCAATCGCACGATCCGCCGGACGATTGGCGATGCGCTCAAGGGCATCAGCAATACGAGACAACTCGAATGCAACCTGTTCGGTTCCGCTCGACCTCTTCAGCACAACGATCCGTCTTCTGCTGAAGGAAACAGCCGTCCAGAACAACAGCCCCATCACGAGGGATACACCTGCCATGAACACGTCGTGACCCGTGATAGTGATGCTTCTGCCCGCGATGGTAATTATGTGGTCCGAAAACAAAGTTTCCTCCCGGCTGAGAATTCTGGATTTGACTGCCTGTAGCTGGATCAGGGTTTATGCACCGTTCTTCCCAGGTTTGAGTTCAAGACTTGCTCTTGCTTGCTGCTCTTGAGTATCACCCTACAAACATCAAGTTCATCCAGCGGGCTGATCCTCTGAGAGATTGTGGGCCACCGTTAGCGGAGCAACTTTACCGCCAGACGCCCATTGAATTTGGCAATGGCCTGAAGATTCAAATGGATAGGGCGAACATCTGGGGCAACGGTCTATGGGACCGGAAGCGTGATGCGTGTAGATTTTTCCGGGAGTGCGGACTTCCTGCCTGAGGCGAAGTTCAAACGATAGCTTTCTGTTGATCTTCGCGGTGCCACTCGCGGCAGGTTCGTGTCATGGCTTTATGGCCACGCCCTGTGGGAAGAGGGGCTAATCTCGAAGTAGGACGGCGGCGCCGTCCTGTAAGTACTCCATCCAGGCTGCATCGGGATATATCCTGTTAAGATCTCAAAAGCAGGCCGAATATGCGGATGGACGCGAGCGAACGTCCTCGGATGTCTTTAAATAGACGGGAGTTAGTGAGACTCGCCAACAACTAAGGTCTTTACCTGAGGCGGGTTGAAGGGGTTTACTTGATTGAGACAGGGGGTCTCCGATGGGATTGCCTTGTTAAGGTTTCTGCGCATTTTGGAGGCGGATCGGTCCGGAGCCGGGCTGTTCGCGCCGAGGAGAAAATCTTCATGGCGAAACGAGATGGCACGTCCACATTCCCCGAACCGAAGCAAACAGAAGAACCGTCAGAACTTCTACGAGAACTTGTGGCGCACCTCCGGCAGAATCGAACCCAATTACGCGAAGAATGGGTGGTGCGCATCACGGAGACGCGCCTGCTCACCGCGATGACCAAAGAAGAGATCTTCGCGGAAGCAACCTCGGTGTACGACAGTTACGTTGAAGCGCTGGAAACCGAAGCCTTCGAAGCGCTGCAAGCTTATGCGCGAAATCTTTCAGAACGCATCATTCCACGAGGCGTCGAAACCCACGAAGTCGTTGGGATTGTGCTGCTGTTGCGCGACGTCCTGGCGCGTTCCCTGTTCGCGAAATACCAGAACGATTTCAAGAAGTTGAACCGCATCTTGGACGCCTACGAGCCGGCGGCAAACCGCATCGCAAACACGGTGGCAGTCGGCTTCGTGCAAGAGCGCGAACGCGTTATTCGGCAGCAGCAGGAAGCAATCCGCGAACTCTCCACTCCCGTGCTGCAGGTTCGCGAGCGGCTGTTGATTCTTCCGATCATCGGGGTCATCGATCCTCAGCGCGCCCGGCAATTAACGGAGCAGCTTCTACGCGGAATTCGAACCAACCGCGCAAAAGTCGTGGTGATCGATATCACCGGTGTGGCAGCCATGGACGTCACGGTGGCAAACCACTTGGTGCAAACGGTAGAGGCCTCGCGGCTTCTTGGCGCGACGGTCATTGTCACGGGACTTTCGCCAGAGATCGCGCAGACGCTGGTTACCATAGGCGTGGACCTCGGCAAGATGAATACCGTGGGCGACCTGCAAGGCGGCATCGAGCAGGC
>WNFN01226730.1_pt1 | contig 24276 bp, 21 predicted proteins | sample 5400161 | NCBI WGS metagenome assembly WNFN01 (sample SAMN13153353, study PRJNA577476) | soil metagenome | isolation source: 80 cm saprolite on Douglas fir-dominated hillslope | place: USA:California | collected 2013-09-17 | reverse complement strand
AGAACCGGCACACCGCCGGTCAGGAGGCATCCAGTCATGTCCGACCGCAATCACCGTTTCATCGCCAAGACCGCTCTCATCGCCGCTGTCGCACTTGTCCTTTCGCCCCTTGGCGCCTTGGCGCAATCCACCGCCGCCCCGGCAAGCTCCAGCCAATCAACGACATCCGCACCCAAGGACCGGTGGCTGCACGTCCGTGTCATCAGTTCTGACGCCAAGGGCGAAACCGTGCGCGTCAACATCCCCCTTGAATTAGCCGAAAAGGTTCTCCCTGCCATCAACAAGGACCGCCTCCACGGCGGCAGAGTCAAAATCGACAACGCCCATATGGATGACGTCGACCTCCGCGCCCTCGTCGAAGCCATTCGCACCACCAAAGACGGTGAATTCGTCACCGTCCAGAGCAATGATTGCGACGTGCGTGTCGCCAAGCAGGCCAACCACCTGATCATTCATGTCCTCGACAAAGAGAATTCCAAGAAGTCCGAAGTCGAAGTGAAGGTCCCAATGAAGGTCATCGATGCCCTCTTTTCCGCCGGCAAGGATGAATTGGACCTCGTCGCCGCTCTGCACGCGCTTTCCGCGCAAGGCGACACCGAGCTGGTTTCCGTGAAAGATCACGAAAACACCGTCCGCGTCTGGCTCGATTCCAAAAACGTCACGGATTAAAAAGGGTTTCGTAGCGGCGGCTTTTAAGCCGGCGCTTTTCCCGAGTTTGTAGAGACGGCCCAGCGACTCGATCAAGACTCCGCAACACTTAACCGGCAGGAGGCAATCATGGTGTTACTAGCGAAAGCAGCTCTCGGACTCGGCGGGACTCTCGTTCTCGCAGGCGCGTATACCATGCGCGAAGGCGTCATCCGCATCGACGTCGACGAATTCCGCTCCGGAGGCTCCCACGTTCATATGTGGGTTCCCGCCGCGGCCGTTCCCATGGCCATGCATCTGGTGCCGGACAAGCACTGGCGCCACGCCTCCGACCACGCGCGAGAAGCTATGCCTATCCTGCATGCCGTCGTCAAAGAACTGAAAAAGTATCCCAACTCCGAATTTGTCGAGATTGACGATAATAAAGAGCACGTGCGCGTGCGTACGATCGGCGGAAAATTGCAGATTGACGTCGAAGCACCAAACGAAAAAGTTCACGTTCTCTGCCCGTTATCAACGATCGAAGACGTCACCGTCCAGCTTGAGGAGCACGCCTCCGGCGCTTAGCGCGGTTCGGCGAAAATCGTTTCCAGTCGTCGAGCAAGTTTTCAACCGAAGAGACTGTTTTGTTTTTGTTGAACAATTTCCGAAACGCAAGAATGGCTTCATGAAGAATTTCTGAAATGCGAAATTTGCTTTGAAGGCTGTTGAAACTTGGCGGTATTTTTTCCGCCGATCAGCTTGCTGCCGCCGCCTCGCCCTTGCTTCGCTGAAAATAGCTTTCTTCCAGTACCGTGCCTTTTTTCCAGCCGGCGCGGTGCAGGATATCGCGCACATTTTCGACCATCGCTGGATGCCCGCACAAATATCCCGTTGTGTCTTCCGGCCGCAAACCCCACTCGCTCGTATATTTACGGACCAAATCATCCACGCGGCCCGTCTCCCCTTGCCAATTCGAATCTTCCCAGGGGCGGCTCACGGTGGGCACGTACTTGAACCACGGCGCTTCGTTCGAATAGCGTTCGAGTTCTTCGCGATAGCCGAATTCCCACGAGCGGCTGGCACCCTGAAGACAGAACAATTTGTGGTTCCCGGGCATGGGGCTACCGCCATTCTTCCAATCGCGATACACCGTTCGGACGTAACTGACATACGGCGCAATCCCCGTCACCGTGGAAACCAGCAAGTGGTTGGCTCTCCCGCTGTTTACATCCAGCGTGAACCGTCCTTTGGCAATTTTCCTGCACAGCAGGGTATCCCCTTTGTTGAGCCGGAAAAGATCCGGTGTCAGGTCTCCGTGCGGAACAAGTTCGACAAAAAATTCCAGCGCGTCATCATAGGGAGAAGAAGCGATGGAGTATGCTCGTTCAATCCGCCTACCGTTTTGTTCGACTCCGAGCGTGGCGAACTGTCCGGCACGGAATTCGAACGGTCCGCCGGGATCGATGCGCATGATCCAAAGCTCCGGCGAGAGGTCCCGGCGCTCCAGAATCCGGGCGTGATAGTGCTTATCGGGGGAAGTGGCCATTGCCATTTTTCCCATGAGTTTTGCTCTGTGTCAGCAAAAAAATGCTGAACGGAGGCAGTCGCAACCCGCCGGGAGGCCTGGCTTATTCGTAGGCGAGCGAGTCGACGAGGTCGTAGCTGGCGGCGCTGAGGAGACAGCATTAGGCTTGCGTTGCGCGTAAGGCAGGAAAAGTTGTCTGGAGGCGCATATTTATCCAGCGACCTCCTCCTAGTAATTCGAGAATTCGAAACTTTCTCACCGTAGACGGGCGGCGTCAGCTCTTTTGCTTCTAGGGGGCCTGCCCAAGCAGGCCCCACCAAGCATCTCGTGTTGCTCCGCGGACTATTGTTTTACAGCTTTCTAGCGAACCTGCCCGCCAGAGCAAGTTAGTTATCGCGTGCGAGACAGACCTGGCCGGTGTAACGGAAAACTATTCCTTTGACCAAATCGACTTCGCCAATGGAGGTCATGTCTCCGGTGGCCCCTGCGAACCTCCCCGTCCCGCCCGTTAAATGCACGGGATAGGTAACGATTGCAAAAAGTGTCGGCGAAAGAGGCACGGTCGTCGCGGTGGCCGGATCAAAGTTAAGTGTTTCGCCGGATTCGGTCACCCAATGGTGCTGCACGTGAAACACGACGGTGTTCCCCGCGCCGGCCACCGGTGCACCCAGCAACGTTCCACTCACGGCTCCTCGCAAGTCTCCCGTTGCAGTACCCATGGTAGTGTTGGCATCGATCGCGCCGAAATTTGTCAAGATGGTACCCCCAACAGCCATGCAGCCTCGCTCTGGCAATCCCTCGGGCGTATGCTCCGGTTTAGCGGGATGGCTCCCGCTACTGGCCGCCAGGCCGAAAAGAAAGACCGACGAAGTCAAAAGGGTTGAGATTTTGATAGATTTGCGCAAATTCACGGTGATCTCCTTTTTGTTGTATTGCAGGCTGTCCCGTGCTCCGATTTCAAGGTTTCGGACCGCCGCTTCTACCTGATGTAGCGAGAACCCCGAGCAGAAACTGTCACGCGAAGCGCCGCGCCCGGATCCGTGCTTAGCTAGCCACTACGGGTGTGCTATTCTCCCCGGTACTCGGTATCTTTTGGTGGCACAAAAGCTTCCATGTCGCTTCCCTCAGCTCACGAAGTCACCGAACTCCTCCAGGCCTGGAGCGCAGGCGACGAAAAGGCCCTCGAAAAACTGGCCCCGCTGATCTACGAAGAACTCCATCGCACCGCCCACCGTTATATGGCGCGCGAGCAAACTGGGCACACCCTGCAGACCACGGCTCTCGCTAACGAGGTATATCTCCGCCTGGTCAAGGTGCGGCAGATCGACTGGCAGGGTCGGGCCCACTTTTTTGCAGTTTGTGCCCAAATGATGCGCAGAATCCTGACAGATTTCGCTCGTTCCCGACGCTATCTAAAGAGAGGAGGCGGTGCCGCCCACGTTTCGTTCGACGAAGGCCTGTTTCCGCAGAATGATCGTCATCCGGACATCGTGGCCTTGGACGAAGCACTCAGTGTCCTCACCAGCATCGACCGACGCAAGGGTCAGGTCGTGGAACTTCGCTTCTTTGGAGGGTTGAGCGTGGAAGAAACAGCCAAGGTACTAGACATTTCCGTCGAAACTGTTCACCGCGACTGGAAATTCGCGAAGGTGTGGCTGCTGCGCGAACTCACCCGGGAGTGCGCCGATGGAACCTGAACGCTGGAAACGCGTCGAGCAGTTATATCACTCGGCGTTGGCTCTCGAAGAGAGTCGCCGCAGCGCTTTCCTGGACGACTCCTGCGACAGCGACGAGGCCCTCCGACGCGAAGTCGCTTCGCTCCTTCAACGTCACTCGCAGGCAGAGGATTTCATGGAAGCTCCCGCCCTCGAACTCATGGCCCGCGAAATTGCCAAAGAGCAAAACAGCCCGGGCGGCTCTGGTGATGATCCCCGCCAGCTTGCTGGTCAAACCATCTCTCACTACATGGTGCTCTCCAAATTGGGCCGCGGGGGAATGGGCGTCATTTATCGCGCCGAAGACTTGCACTTGGGCCGACATGTAGCGTTGAAATTTTTGCCCGAAGATTCCCGCGATCCCGCGGCACTCGAACGGCTCCGGCGCGAAGGGCGCGCCGCGTCCAGCTTGAACCATCCTAATATCTGCACCATTTACGACATCGGGGAACACCTGGGCGAGTATTTCATTTCCATGGAACTCCTAGAGGGCCAGACCCTCAAGGAACGCATCGGCGGCAGCCCCATGTCGCTCGATCAGCTTGCCGAGTTTGGCGCTCAAATCGCCGACGCGCTGGAAACTGCTCATGTGCAGGGCATCATTCACCGTGACATCAAGCCCTCCAACATTTTCATCACTGACCGCGGCCAGGCGAAGGTCCTCGACTTTGGCCTCGCCAGGAAGGCCCGCAAAAGAATTGCGGAATTTGGTCCTACTAAAGATCAGTCAACCGTTAGCCTCGATGAAGAGCACCTCACCAGCCCGGGAGCCGCGCTTGGCACCGCCGCCTACATGTCACCAGAGCAGGCGCGCGGCGAGGAACTGGACTGCCGTACGGACGTCTTTTCTTTCGGGTCCGTCCTCTACGAGATGGCCACGGGCCGCCCTCCGTTCACCGGGAGTACTCCAGCTCTTCTTTTCGACGCCATTTTGCACCAATCTCCTCCGCCGCTCTCGAAACTGAACCCAACAATCCCGCCGGAATTGGAACAAACCATCAACAAGGCGCTGGAGAAAGATCGCGAGGACCGCTGCCAGTCTGCCGCGGAGTTACGCGCGGACTTGCGCCGCCTAAGACGCGATCGCGACACGGCAAGAATCAGCAGTGCTAATCAACAAATTCTGACTGCCGCACCATCCCGCCCCTGGAAGCTTTTTCTCGCCACTGGCTTCCTGATTCTCCTCGTTGTCCTTCTGACTTTTAACTCCGCCTGGCTGCGCGAACGCTTGCGGCCCTCGCCCGGAGGTCCCCAAATCGCTTCTCTCGCCGTTCTTCCTCTCGATAACCTGTCTGGCGATCCGGAACAGGAGTATTTCTCCGAGGGGATGACCGACGAATTGATCACCGACCTTGCCAAGCTACCCGGCCTGCGCGTCATTTCCCGCACTTCCGTCATGCAATATAAGGGAACGCATAAATCTCTCACGCAAATTGCCAGGGAGCTGGGGGTCGACGCGGTCATGGAGGGCACGGTTCTACGGTCAGGCGGTCGCGTCCGTATCACCGCGCAATTGATTGCTCTCCCCACCGAAAGGCATCTCTGGGCCGAGAGCTATGAACGCGACCTCCGCGATGTACTCCTCTTGCAAAATGAAGTGGCCCGCTCCATTTCCCAACAAATCCGCATTCAACTGACGCCGCAACAACAAGGACTACTCTCCGCCGGCCGGGCCGTCCCTCCGGAAGCCCACGAAGCTTTTTTGAAGGGCAAATACTTCGCCAATCGCTTGAGTCCGGAGGGCTTCGAAAAAGCCGTCCGCTATTTTAATCAAGCCATCAATACCGATCCCACGTACGCCCTGGCCTACGCCGAAATGGCCGAAACCCATTGCTGGGCCACGGCATTCGTCCCCTCTCGAGAAGGATTAGCGAAAGCCAAATCCGCCGCCCAGCACGCGCTGGAGATCGATCCCAATCTGGGCGAAGCTTACAACGCCCTCGCGTGGGTCAAGTACGTTTATGATTGGGACTTCGATGGGGCCGAGCAGGACTTTAAGCGCGCTCTCGCTCTTTCTCCGGGAAATGCGAATATCCATCTTTGGTATGGAAACTTTCTCGTTCAGTCGAGCCGCATCGATGAGTCAATGGCGGAGATGAACAGCGCCATCAGCCTCGATCCTCTCTCTCCCGTCCTCGTTTCTCTGGCAGCGACTCCTCTTCTCGCGGCGCACCAATATGATCAAGCGCTCGAGCGCCTTCACAAAGTGCAGGAACTGGACCCCAATTCCCTTTTTGCTCGATTCTTCTTGCAGCAGGCCTACGAACAGAAGGGCGATTTCCCAAATGCCATCAAAGAAGGGCATCAAGTAGCTCTCGGATTTGGCGACACTCCGAAGCATGCCGCCGCGCGGGAGCAAACTCTTCGTCGTGCATTTGCAAACTCGGGGCAGCGCGGCTACTGGCGGACTCAACTGGACTTTCTCAAGGCCGACGCGAAAACTTCCGCCCCCGACAGTTTTTACTTCGCCACTCTGTATGCCCGTGTGGGTGACCGCGAGCAAGCTTTTCACTGGCTCGAAAAAGCCTACCTGGAGCACTCCCAGGAATTGACTTTTTCGATTCTAATTGAGCCCGCCTTCGACGGATTTCGCGAGGATCCCCGTTATCGGGATCTCCTTCGCCGCATGGGGCGTATAAAGTAATCGCAAAACAAACGGTATTCCCCTCGCATCGCTGTTGAGCGATGCCAGCGAATTGTGGCCCCCTCCAGAAGATCCCGCCGGGCGGCATTCCGAGCCGTCTTATGTCGTCATCCTAGTGATCTGTGCCCCCTGGCACGGCGCGGAGTCAACCGACGCCCCCCCAATAGGTTGACGGCCTCGGATCTTTCGACGGAGAAGGCTTAGCAACGAAATGACGATTCGGTTGGTTTCATTCGTAGGCGAGGGCGACGACGGGATCGTAACTGGCGGCGCGAAGTGCGGGATAGACTGCTCCGCTCGCGGCTCCCACCAGAGCGAGCGCGGCGGCGGAAAAAAGCCATGCAGGGGAAATAAGAATCGTCAGCCCGGGGTTGGTCTGTTTCAAAACCGCTTGCGTTAGGAAAGTAAGCGCGATTCCCAAACCGGTTCCCATGGATGCGAGAATGAGAGTCTCGCCCAGCAACATCTGGACGACATCGAGCCTGGAGAAGCCGAGCGCCTTGAGAATGCCGATCTCGCGTGTCCGCTCCAATACCATCGTGTGCATGTTCAGTAGCACCACCAGGAAGCTCACCACAATTCCAAGAGCGACCATCGTACGTGTGAACGGCCGCAACTGCGGCAAGTTGGACGAATTCATCAAACTCATATATTCGGACAAGGAGCGGACACTGTTCTCCGGCATCAGCTTGAGAATCTGCGCGCGAGTAGCTTCCGTATCTCCTTTGCTTCGCACATAAAACATGGAAACACGCTTTTCGGCCACGGCGATTTCCTGCGCCGTGCGGATGGGAATGAAGTATCGCGCGCCTTTTCCATGCGCGACAATTCCCGTGACCGTGAACACATGGTTCATCAGCGTGACCTGGCTTCCGACTTTTAAATGACGGGATTGTGCAATGATGTCATCGGCGATCACATCGTCCGGACCTTCGAACGGCTTTCCATCTCGGAACAGGAAACCCCTGCTCAAGGCGTTGAAGCGCTTGTAGTCGATCCCATAGATCATCACTAAGTTCTTTGGTTCATTGAGGATGACGGTCGGCGCGACTTCGTCGACACCGCTTAGCGCGGCAATTTGATCGCCCAATGACTCCTGCATCCCCACACTTATGAATGCTAAAAAAATCGAGGCGTTCGGCGGTTGCACCAGAATGTCCGCGCCGACTCCCTCGACGCGCTTGCCCCACTCGGAAATCACCCCTGATGTGAGACCGACGATCATCAGCACGAGTATCACTTGGATGGCGATGGCAATTACGCTCAGAAAACTTCGCAGGGGCCGGGCAGTGATGCTGCCCCAGAACATTTGCAGGAGTGAAAAAGGTCCGTCGTAGGTTTCTGTCATCGAGTGCGGCCGAATTCGTACTCTACCATCTAAAATTCGCCCCGGTCAAAGTACCATTGGTGTGCGCAGGGCAAGCCGCATGCCGAACTCAGAGAGAAATATTTCTACGACATTAAGATTTCAACACAAGTGTTGAAAAGTTTGTGGAAATCTTCCGCCGGCGCGCCGCTAACTTCTCGCCCTTCAACACTCTTCTCCTGTTTGCACAATTTGAGTGCAACATTATTTTTTCCTCATGCGCTCACATCCAAAGAAAACTCTCCGGATGGCATGACAATAATTTTTTGGGATGATCGCCGGAGATGTAGCGGTAGCAAGTCTATTCTTTTTTTCCTAAGCTGTTGATTCTCAACGAGTGAGTAAAACTTTTCCTTCAGTACCACTTCGGCGGCTTGTCGAGGTGCACCTTGATCGTCTGCTTCGGGTCGGTGATGTCCATCCAATGGCCGTACGTCTTCCATCCTTCGGCGAAAACTTGCACCAGAACTCTCCCCATGGGGGCGTTCGGGACGTGCGCGATGCCATCGCGGCTGGTCTTTACGTTCAACTCCAGTTTCGTGTCTTTTTTTATCGCGCGCTCTTCGATGAATTTTACATACACGCTGGCGTTCTCTACGGGCACGTTCTTCTCCCCGCCGGTGACTTCAATCGTGATGCGCGTCTGGACATCGCTCGCGGCCGCCGGAGTCTGCGGCTTGGCCGTCGCGGCCTTTGAATCCTGGGCAACCGCCCGCTGCGCCATCGCCGCACAGACGGTCAGGCAAAGGCTTCCGAGAATTTTCGTCGTGAGTTTCATAAATCGTCGAACTCCATGGTCTACGGAACGGCAGGCCGGGTCAAGTCTCGCCACGTTAAGATTAGATGCCGCCTGCACCTGACTTGCTGCCCCGCCGGTCTCCGCCGTGGAAACCCTACGCAATGGCCATTTGACTCATCCATAGGCCTCCTGTAAGTTCTCAAGAAACTGCTTGGCAGGCAACTTGGGGACACTTCCGTGATGAAACTCACCCCGGACGGTCAGCGCCAGACGTCAAACTGACGGCACAACGATCCGAACAGCGGTCGCAAGGAGAGCACAATGGGTTTCGCTACAAACGCCATTCATGTCGGGCAGGAGCCCGATCCCGCCACCGGAGCCATCGTCGCACCGATCTATCAGACCTCCACGTACATCAATGAGGAACTGGGCAAGAACAAAGGGTACGATTACGCGCGCACCAATCACCCGAACCGCAAAGCTCTCGAACGCACCGTTGCCAAGCTGGAAGGCGGCCACAGCGCTTATGTTTTTTCTTCCGGCATGGCGGGAATTGACGCGGTCTTTCGCCTGCTGCGCCCTGGCGACCATGTGGTCCTGTCCGAAGCCGTTTACGGCGGCGTATTCCGCCTCTCCACACAACTTCTCGTCCACTTCGGCCTGGAGTTCAGCTTCGTGGACACCGCCGTGCCTGATTTAGTGCGCAGCGCCTTGCGTCCCAATACCAAGATGCTGTACCTCGAGACTCCGGCCAACCCAACCATGAGCGTCACAGACATCGCCGCGATTTCCAAATTGGCCAACGAGCGCAACCTGACCGTGGTCGTTGACAACACATTCCTGAGTCCTTATCTGCAGCGCCCCATCGAACTCGGCGCGCATATCGTCGTCCATTCCATGACGAAGTATCTGAACGGCCACAGCGACTCGACAGGCGGAGCCGTGGTGCTCACGCGTCCCGAGGATGCCGAGAAAATTTATTTCATTCAGCGCTCCGCGGGCACGGGCCTTGCTCCCATGGATTGCTTCCTCATTTCGCGAGGAATCAAGACTCTAGCGGTTCGCATGCTCCAACACAACGCCAACGGGATCAGTGTGGCACGGCACCTCGATGCGCATCCTAAAATCCGCAAGGTCTACTACCCCGGCTTGGCTTCACATCCCCAACATGAAGTGGCTCGCCGCCAGCAGAAGGGCCCCGGCGCGATGCTCTCCTTCGATGTAGGTTCGCTGGAAGCTGCCCGGCGCTTCCTCAATCACGTCAAGCTTTGTTCACTCGCGGAAAGTCTAGGCGGCGTCGAAACTCTAATCTCGCTACCGGCAATGATGACCCACGCCTCTATGCCCAAGGAAGTTCAGGATCGCGTGGGTATCACCGAAGGCCTGGTCCGCCTTTCCGTCGGCATCGAGGACGTTGAGGACATCATCGCCGATCTCGACCAAGCCTTGCTCTACGTTTAAGAGATAGTCCGCGAACTGCCCCTTGGGAGGGGTGCGCCTCAGCGCAAACCTTTGACGCTTTCTTGCAGCCAACCAAGATAATCCCTGGATCCTGCTACAATCGGGAGCGCGATGAACTCCGGCACATCATAGCTATGAATGCGTTTCACCTCCCTCTCTAAGTCAGCAATTCGGTTCGACGTAGTCTTCATCACCAACAGATACTCTCTTGCTTTCTCCAGCTTGCCCTTCCATGTATAGATTGACTCAACGGGGCTCAACATTAGATTGACGCACGCCGCTAGTCTCGACGAAACCACAGCACGGGCGATGCTCCGGCTTTCCTTCAAACTTCCGCACGTGACCAGCACGACACGATTTTGTCCGCCGCCCTTCATGTGGTTCCCTCCGCGTGCATTACAAATACACGCCCATCGTTTATGAAAATTTAATACGCCAAGCCGCCAGCAATCGCTATCATACTTCCCGTGGTCAACGTTTCCGAAGTCGGAGCGTTTCCCGTTGCTGTCCCCGGGATTCCAGATCACCTTCGGAGTCTACCTCCCCGGAATTCGCGCTGCGGACAGGCGACGCACAAACCATCACCGTCCCCTCCAATTACGGCTACGTCTTCATCCTCTAGTAGGCCTCGAAATTTCTTAGACTCGCTTTACAGCGCAACTTTCACCCACACCCACAGTCGGCTAAGTCAAGAAAACCACCAACTCTTTCTCCCCTCTCACTGACAACTGAAAACTGATTACTGAAACCGACGACAGACCGCCATTCAACTTTCGACTTTCAACTGGCTGGCGCGGCCTCATCGCCGACGATTTCACGTTCGCCAATGTCCGCCTGGCCGTTACCGCCATCGCCGAACACGCAAAAACGAAGGCGAAAGATCCCACAATTCTGGTGGGCTACGACACGCGCTTCTACTCTGAAGAATTCTCGCAGCTCGCAGTAGACATCCTGCAGTACCTCGGAATTCAAACGCTGTTGTGCGAGACGTTCACTCCCACGCCCGCCGTCGCCTTCGAAATCATGCGCCGCAAACTCGATGGCGCCATCAACTTCACCGCCAGCCACAATCCCGCGCAATATCATGGCCTGAAATTTTCCTCCGCCGACGCAGGTCCTGCCCTTCCGGAAGTGACCAAGGATATCGAAGCGCGTGCCTCGCAGCTTGCCGCCAAAGGCGGCGTTCCGCCTCTTCCGCACGGCGCGTCGAATCCCGCGCGCGGCGAAAGAGTCAATCTGCGCGAAAACTATTTGAAGCGCCTCGAAGAGCTCGTCCATTTCGACACGCTTCGCAAGGCCAATCCTTCTCTGGTCGTCGACGCGCTCCACGGCTGCGGCGCCGGCTACCTCGACCGTACGCTCGCCGATCACAGCGTCACCGTTCACGCCATGCGCACCGACCGCGATTGCCTGTTCGACGGAACAGGCCCCGATGTCTCCGAAGACGGCGCGTGGATCCAGCCCAATCTGATTCTCGCGCTGGTCTACGACTATCTTGTAGAAACTCGCCATTGGAAAATGCCTGCGGCCCGGAGCGTCGCCACCACCCAGATGATGGACGCCGTCGCCAAATCGCACGGCCAAACTGTTTTTCAAACGCCAGTCGGCTTCAAGTACATTGGCCAGCTTATCCGCGAAGACAAAATCGCCATGGGCGGTGAAGAAAGCGCCGGGCTCACCATTCGCGGCCACATCCCGGAAAAAGACGGCATTCTCGCTTGCCTGCTGGTGGCCGAAATGATTGCCGCGCGCGGCGCCTCCATCGGCGAACAAGTTCGTGCCATGTACAAGAAACTCGGCCGCGAATTCTGGCCCGTTCGCGAAAATCTTCATCTTTCCGACGAACAAAAGGCAAATGCCGTCAAGCGTGTGGCCGTGGACGCTTCGACACTCGCCGGCCGGAAAGTCGTATCTATTGACCGCACTGATGGCGCAAAATTTGTATTTGACGATGGATCGTGGATGCTGCTGCGACTTTCCGGCACCGAGCCTCTGCTTCGCCTTTATGTCGAAGCCGAAAGCGCCGCGGCTTCTGCGAAGTTGACGCGCGAAGCATCACAATGGGTACTTCAAAACTGAAAAAGCTGGCCGCCAAAGAAAAAATCCAGCCGGTGCTGCGCCATTACGGACCCGCGCTCATCGGCCTGCTGGTGCTGGTCCTCGTAGTGCACGACATTTTCGGCGCCCACGGTTATCTGGCCATGCGCCGCACCCAGCAGGAGATTGAAAAAGTGACCAAGGGCCTGGATCAGCTAAACAAGGAAAATTCCGAACTTGAGCAGGAAGTGCGAGAGTTGAAGACCGACCCGCGCAAAATCGAAAAGATAGCCCGCGACGAGCTAGGCCTTGCCCGGCCCGGCGAAGTCATCATCAAGATTCCGCGCTCGCAGCGGCTCCCGCAGAATTCTTCTGCGAAGCCTTAGCCAGCCACCCTTTCCAATTTGTGCGTATCAAAGAGAGAATCAGCATCGCTAGAAAAATTGCAATCAGTCCGCCGGTGGCTTTCAGCGCGCTGCACTGCCCCTTTGGCAAAATGGAGAATCTTCCATAAACAAATTCTATGTGTACCCAATACACCAACAGCGAAGTTTGCCCGAGCTGGATGATCGGGCTGAAACCCTTCTGCGCAAATCCCCATCGGCACCATGCGTAAACCAGAAAAAGTATCATCAGCAAAATGCCGCAGCGCATCAGCAGAAAATCCGGATTGCTGTGCCAGTAATCGTAAATCGCGTACAGCCGCACCCCCGATGAATCGAACAAAACCGACAAACAGCAAGCAACGATTCCCGCACCACCCAGGGCCGCAAACGTCAGCCCCTCCCTTCGCCTCGCAAAATCCGAAAACGAGAAAAATCCCACCGCTAGCCCCGCGAAAGCAAATGCTGACCATGGAAATAGCGGAAAGAGCCACGCCTGCGGCTCCTTGAAAACGTGCACACCGTTGACGTAGGACTCGAGCGGCCACGGCAGAAAGCTCGGCCGGTGCGTCGTCCAAAGGGGTGGCGTCGCCATCGCCACAATCACGGCTGCAGAAATCCCCGCAACTAGAGTGCGGATTCTCGCCGCCGCGACGACGCCGTCCCCCATAATCCAGCACAACACCCCCATCAGCATCATGGATAGCCCCAGAATGTTCAGCACGTCCACGCGCAACAAATCCGTCCACGGCGCCCAAGGAAACCCCAGCGCATATTCCTGCACCCGAAACAATAGCCCCATCCCAAAAATTTCTGCCCCGCGCAAAATCGTCTGCTTCGCAATCGCGCCTCGCTCGATTCCCTTCTCGCGCAGTTTCTCAGTGACCAGCGCAAACGACACGCCCGCCAAGAATATAAACAGCGGGGCCGGCAGCGTCCCCCCCAGCCGCGACCAGGCAATCAGCGACGACGACTTCTTCGCTTCCGGGCTCATCCATGAATCGTAACAATGCGTCTGAAACATCAGCACGCACGCCAGTCCTCTCATCCAATCGATGTAAGCAAGCCGTTTCATTTTGTTTGTGACACTGGCCGCCGCGAGCGCGAGACGCGGCCAAGCTTGATTGCGAATCATAGACGTTCGAAACATTTCCGCAAAGGAGAAACGCGAGATCAGAATCCCCCGCCCTTTGACGGACTATTTCAGCCACCTCGGGTACTAAATAAAGTTTGGAACATCTAGTATCATCAGCAGCCAGGAACACGCCGAGAGTTTCGACCGCTCTTTTGCTGGGAGGGAGTGTCCAATGGAAACGCTGTGGCAAGACGTTCAGTTTGCGCTCCGCATGATGCGCAAGAATCTTGGTTTTACCACGGCAGCGGTGCTGTGCCTGATGCTCGGCATCGGAGCCACCACCGGAATCTTTACGGTGGTCAACGCCGTTCTCCTTCAGCCGCTGCCTTACGTGCATCCCGAACAGCTCATCCGCGTCTACACGGAATTTCCCACTTTCCCCAACGGGGGCCTGCATCGATTCTGGACTTCCGGACCTGAATTCCTGGATTTGCGCCGCGATACGCATTCCTGGGCCTCCTTGGACGCCTGGGCCTCCGGCGGAGTCAACTTGGCCGGCAAAAATCAGCCTGTTCGAGTAACGGGAGCTTTAGTCAGCGGCGGACTTCTGGAATCGCTTGGCGTGTCACCGGTCCAAGGGCGCTTGATTTTGCAGTCAGACGATGTCCCGGGCGCGTCGGCAGTTGCCGACATTTCCTACGGCACCTGGCAATCCGTTTTTGGAGGTGATACTAGTATCATCGGGCGAGAAACATTTCTCGATGGCCGGAAGTGCACCATCATCGGCGTCATGCCAAAGGGTTTTCAGTTTCCCCCAGGAGAGCAGGAACCTGTACAGCTATGGACCGCGTTGCAGTTGGACCCGGCCAAACCCGGCAATCGGGGCGGACATAATTACTACCTGCTAGGCCGGCTGAAAACCGGTGCGACAGCTGGACAAGCGCAGGGAGAGCTGGCGTCGCTGGTGCAGAGTTACGGCGAGAAGAAAGTGCCGAAAACGCATAGCTTCGACCCAAAGAATCACACCATTGTCAGTTTTCCCCTGCAGGCCGAAGTCGTTGCAAGCGTTCGCCCTGCTCTATTGATGCTGCTTGGCGCAGTCGTCTTTGTATTGCTGATCGCCAGCGTGAATGTGGCAAACCTCCTGCTGGCGCGAGCCGAGGCCCGCCGACGCGAAATTGCGATTCGCGGCGCGCTGGGAGCGAGCTTGGTTCGCCTCGCCCGGCAATTTGTTACCGAAGGCATCTTGCTGGCATTGTGCGGAGCCGTTCTCGGCGTGGCGCTTTCCTTTGCAGGCGTGCGCCTGGTCCAGCTCACCAGTGCAGGCGGCATCCCGCGCGCGGATGAGATCGCCATGGACTGGCGCGTGCTGCTCTTCACTCTTGCGACCAGCTTACTCACCGGAGTGGTCTTCGGGCTCGCGCCGGTCGCCCCACTGCTGGTTAGCGGGATTTCCGAATCGTTGAAAGACACCGCCGGCAGCACCACCGCAGCGGCAGGTGCGCAAATCTTCCGTCGCGTTCTGGTGGCCGGAGAACTGGCAATGGCTCTGGTTTTGCTCATCGGTTGCGGGCTGATGCTGCGTGCTTTCTGGAAGCTGCAGGAGGTTCACACCGGCCTGCGCGCCGAGGACGTTCTGACAATGCGCGTGTCGCTGCCGGGCGGAACATATACGGATAACGCCAGGATCACGGATCTCTGGACGCGATTCGAATCACGACTGACGAACCTGCCTGGAGTGCAATCCGCGGCTCTCGTTTCCGGATTGGCGCCCCTCCGTCCCCCCAACATGAACGACACCGATATCGAAGGATTTGTCCTGAAAGAAGGCGGTCCGATTCAAAACGTCGATTTCTACCAGTCGGTGAGCAAAGATTATTTTGCAACCATGGGGATTAGCCTGATCGATGGCCGGACATTCGAATCGCGCGACGTTCAGGACGCGCCCGAAGTGGTCATCGTCAACAAAGCGATGGCCGCCACATTCTGGCCCAATCAGAATGCCCTAGGCCGGCGCGTTCGTCCCGGAGGCAACAAAACCTGGTGCACCATAATCGGAATCGTGGACGACGTAAAAAACGCCGGACTCGACCGCCCCGCTGGCACGGAAATCTATCTGCCCTACCGCCAGCCTTCGGGCCAGGGCTATACGGACATGTACGTGGTGATGCGCGCCCAAGGCGGTGACCCGCGTCTGTTGACAGGCGCGGTCCGCGAGCGACTTGGCGAACTCGATCCCGCACTTCCGGTCGCCGATGTCCGGCTGATGGAGGACGTTCTCTCGCGGGCGCAGGCCCGACCGCGATTCCTCACCCTGCTGCTGTCTTTGTTCTCCTTCGTGTCCCTCGCCATCGCCACCGTAGGCATCTACGGAGTGGTGTCCTACTCGGTGGCGCGTCGAACAAAGGAATTTGGTTTGCGCATGGTCCTTGGCGCTCAAGGCGGAGACGTCCTCGGGCTGGTGATGAAACAAGGGGCCGGCATGGTGGCGATTGGAATTGTCGGCGGGCTTGTAACGGCCTTCGCACTGACACGTTTGATGGCCAGCCTGCTCTTTGGTGTGACGGCCACGGACCTCCCAACGTTTGCAGGCGTCACTGTTCTGCTGTTTGCCGTTGCACTGGCGGCCTGCTATCTGCCGGCACGGCGGGCAACCCGGGTGGATCCGATACAGACCTTGCGCTATGAGTAGAGCCTCCCTCGATCAATCTCCAATTTTCTTGCCTCCCCATCCATCGGTACCGAGCCGCGGTTGAATTTGGTCTGTGATTCCTTTCAGTTACAATTCTCGCTTGCCCGCCACTCCCCAACTCGGCCCGCTCCCCATGCTCGGTGTCTGGGCCGTACTGACTCTCACGGGAGTTTTGTACTCCGTCTGGCTCGGCTACGGCGGCCGCGCCTTCGCTGCCACTCTCACCGCCTTCGCGTTTTTCTTTCTGGTGATGCTACTCTTCGCCGCGCGCGGCGTGGAGGACCGTCTCGCCGCGCGCTTGGGCCTCGGCAGCGGCTACCTGCTCGGCACCGCAGTGTTCCTCGTCTACCTGATTTACGCCTTTGGAACAAATACTTTCGCATTCACGCGTGCTGCCGCCGTAGCCGCTCTCGTCTTCCTCCCACTTGTTCTCGCCGCTTCTGCCCACCATAAACCAATCGGCGCCTGGCAGGATTTTGCGACGATGCTCTTCATCTGGCTGGCAGTGAAGCCTCTTCCCAATCGCTGGGGATGGTCGTTATCCCACTGGCTCTGGCCCTACCCCGGCGGACGCCTTTCCTACATTTTCACCGTACTCCTGTGCGTGAACCTGGCGCTCGCCTGCTTCCTCCTCCTCCGCCGCGTCAATGGAGTCGGCTATTCCATCGGCTGGGGCTACCATTGGAGCTTTTTCATCCTCGCGAGTTTCTTCGTCTTCGGCTGCATCGCCATTCCCCTGGGCCGCGCCATTCACTTCATCGAGTTTGCTCCGCAGTGGTCGCAGCTAAAGTCGCTGCCCAGAACATACTCTCCCGCGCTTCGAATAGCGATCTCGCCGGCTGGTGGACCGCCTCCATCCTCTTCGGCTTCTCGCACATCACCAACGGCGGCTTTCCCAACTGGCCCTATGTCCTCCTAGCCTCCGTCGCCGGCTTTTTCTACGGCTGGACTTGGCGCAAAACCAACTCCATCTTCGCCTCTGCCCTGGTCCACGCCGCCGTAGACATCCTGTGGCACTTCCTCTTTCGAAGCGTCTAGCCGGCGTGCCATAATTCGCGCAGCGGGCTAGAGTTTCGCGCATCCAACCTGGCATCCAAGCCGGGGTGGGCGCAATCTCAACCCCGGACACACGGAAAGCGCGAAACACACGCAACCCATTCGGGAGGAAAGCCATGCCGGAAACAATGACACCGGATCAAGCAGTATTTCTGCGCAATTTGTACCTCGGAACCCTGAAGAACGAAAGCCGGACCACCAAGTCAATCCTAGAATCGGTCCCCGTCGATAAAGCGGATTACCGCCCAGATCCCATTTCGAAGACCGCGAACGAACTGGTTCGTCACATTGCTGTGGCCGACAATCGCTTCGTCGAAACCGTGATCAACGGTACCTTCGACACCAATCCCTCAATGATTCCGGAAGACGTCAAGACGTCTTCTGAAATCGCGTCCTGGTATGAGCAGCGTTATGCGAAGAACTTCGAGGCCCTCGCAAAAGAATCCGGCGAGCAACTCGCAAGGATCGTCGATTTCCGCGGCATGTTCCAGCGCCCCGCGGTAACCTTCTTGATGTTCGGCCTCAACCACACCATCCATCATCGCGGCCAGCTCTCTTCCTACCTGCGATGTATGGGCGCAAAAGTTCCCGCCATCTACGGCGAAAGCTATGACAGCGCGCAAGCTAAAAAGGGCGCGCAAGCCTGAAGAAGATCGTCGCGTCATAGCAATCGAAGCGGCCACGCCGCGCGTTTGAACGAGCTGGACTCTTCGGCTATAGGGATTGCGAAACCGGGGAACGGCCCGGGGCGCGGTGCTTCTCATTGTAGAGCGCTTGGTCTGCCGCGCTGAGAATGTGTTCAATCGTGGCGCCGTCGCGGGGATACTCGGCAATGCCGATGCTTGCCGATAGCTGCGGAATTTCGACGTCTTGGCTGAGACGCTGGGAAATCCGTTGAGCGACCCGCCGGGCATCTTCGGAGGAAGTCCCGGGGAGAACCACGGCGAACTCGTCTCCCCCGTAGCGAGCCGGTGTATCAATCTCCCGGCAACTCAAATGCAAAACCTCTGCCACCCGGCAGAGAGCCAGGCTGCCCACCACGTGGCCGTGCGCATCGTTGATCTTCTTTAATCCGTCCAGATCGAGCAATAGAATTGAGAAAGGGTGACCATCGCGACCGGAACGCTTGATTTCCGAGCCGAGGCGGTCGACCAGCAAGCGGTAGTTCGCAAGCCCGGTGAGCGGGTCACTAACCGCCAGAACGCGAGCGTGTTCCTCCTGACGGCGACGATCCGATACTTCCGCGCCGAACATGAGCGTCATCAAGGCCATAACACCAAGGAAGGATTGCAGCAGAAGCAGCGAATCGTTCGGCGTCTCGCGGACGAAGGGCCCTCTCCCGTATATGGTTCCGACGACCGCGAATGCCGAAAGCACGCACAGGGCGGCTGAGGATTCGCGCTGCCCGAAGCGAAAGGCAATCCAAACGAGAAACGGCGTGCAAAGAAACGTCCAGGGATCGCCGCTCATGCGCGCGTGGAAGAAAATCCCAAAGAGTGTCCCCGCGGTGATCAGCAACAGGGCAAGCGCAACACCCGCTTCCACGAATTGACTCTTTGTCCATTTCACGGACCGATTCGCTCCCCACAGCAAGAAGAAGGGAGTGAAGATCAAAGCCCCGGCTGCGTCCCCCAGCCACCAGGTCCGCCAGATTAGGCCGTACTGGTTCCACGGCGCGAACCCTCCCAGGGTTAGACTCGTTACGCCAAAGGTGGCAGCCACGGCAGTGCTCAGAACTGCGCCATAGAGCGCGAAACGCAGAATGTCCCAGGTCCTGTCGAAGGCGTGCTTCCCATTGGCGAAACGCAGGACCAGAAGGGAGGCCAGGAGCGCTTCCAGAGTATTGCCCGTGGCAATGCCGGCGGAGGTGAGAACCGAGCCGGCGGTGGTGACATTGACGACAAATGCCCCCATGAAAATAGCGGGCCATAAGCGTAAACCGAAGGCCACTAACGCGGCGATCGCGATGCCCGTCGGCGGCCACACCGGTGTGGCGCTCGGATGCACGGAGGCCAGAAGAAGGCTGAGCTTCGCCGCAAGGATATAACCGGCACAGACTCCCATCCCGATGACAATCTGTTTGAGAACCTGGGATCTCAAAGTGCCCAGATTGCGTATCCAATAGGACGAGATTTTGACTCCGCGGCCTGAATTCGCCATGCCTGTTTTTCAGGTCTCCACGCGAATGGAGGCCTGAGGGCTGTCTCCAGGAATTGCACAAAAGCTGCCAAAACAAGAACAATTTTAAGGCAATGGCCTCGGAAATGTCAGTCAGGGAAAGACCTTAGCTCTTTGGTACTGGAGACACCCGCCCGTTTGGTCAGGCGGACCACATCCGGATAGAGTCGTGGATGCTCGTGGGTCAGCAACACGGAGCCACGGCGCTGCGGACTAACGGATGACGCCACTAAGCGGACTGGAGGCCGAGGCGTAGAGCCGCTTGGGCATCCGGCCGGCGAGGCAGGATTTGCGGCCGGCGATGACTGCGTCGCGCATCGCTTCGGCCATAAGCACAGAATCGGCAGCTTCGGCGATGGCGGTATTCATGAGCACACCATCAGCGCCAAGTTCCATGGCCACCGCCGCGTCCGAAGCGGTGCCAACCCCGGCATCTACGATCATGGGAACTTCCGTGATGCGTTCGCGCAGGATGCGAAGGTTAGCCGGATTCTGCACCCCCAAGCCAGACCCGATCGGCGCAGCAAGAGGCATCACGGCGGCCGCACCCGCGTCAATTAACTTCCGCGCAGCAATCAAATCATCATTCGTATAAGGCAAAACAACGAATCCCTCTTTGACTAGTACGCGGGTAGCTTCGATCAATTGCTCGGTGTCAGGAAAAAGGGTTTCCTGGTCACCAATGACTTCGAGCTTGACCCAATTCGAAAGCCCCACTTCACGCCCCAGCCGCGCCGTTCGAATAGCTTCCTCCGCCGTGTAGCAAGCCGCCGTGTTCGGCAAAATAAAAATCTTTTTGCGGTCTATATAATCCAGCAATGATTCCTTCGATTTGTCGGTGAGATTGACGCGGCGGACCGCAACGGTCACCATGTCCGCCCCGCTCGCGGCATGGGCCCGCGCCATTTCCTGGAAGCTGCGATACTTGCCTGTTCCCACAATCAAGCGCGATTTAAAAGCCCGCCCCGCGATCACCAGTTCGTCTGCCATGAAAGTCTCCACGCTCATTCTAGCCCCGGTAGCAGCTGGAGACAAAACCACGTAACAAAAAAATGGCGGCACACAAGAAAGTGCGTGCCGCCAGACTAATTTCCATTATCGAGAATCGATTACGCCTGGAGGTGCGCCTCCAGGAACCACAGGTCCTTGTCGAGTTCGCGAGTGAGCTGCGTAAAAAGGTCCACGGTAATCGCATCGCCAAGATCGCCAGACTCCGTCACCGCGGTGCGCAGGGCATTGGCGTGATGCGCCACGTTGTGAACCAAAAACTTCAGCATGGATGGGCCGTCGATCGCGGCGAGGTCGGCTTCCTTCAGCCCGGACTTTGCTGCGGCTTCACGTACCGTCCCGTTTGCTACTCCGCCCAGCGTCGTAATACGCTCGGCGATTGTGTCCGTTTGCTCCTCCAGATGAGAAGCAAGCGAATCGAAAAGTTGATGGAGCTGGATGAAGTGCAGGCCCTTCACGTTCCAATGGGCCCACTTCACTTGACTGCGCAGGTCGGTGCTATCGGCGAGGCGCAAATTGAGAAGCGCGATAAGCGCCTGCCGGTTGTTTTCCGGAACTCCTACACTACTCGAAAAGGCACGGCTGGTGGCCGTTGCGTTCTTGGCCATGAGAAACCTCCATTTAAGATTTGAGGAGCACCGGATTAGATGGCATCAGAATGCAAAAGGGTGCAACTAAATCCAGCCGCCGACCAGTCCTAGTGTGCGCCTGCGTGTAAGATCCAGCTGAGGTCCACGCCGACGCCAAACGAGTAGCTGTTGAGTTGAAGAGGAACGCTGCGGCTGAAATCGAACTCCAAGTCGATGTAGCCGACAGGTTTGTAATCAATCCCGGCGTTGAGCCCATTGTCACGCACCAGATCGGCGGCCCCGGTGGATACGCTAGCCGTAGTAAAACTCTTGCGGTTTTTAGTTGCTCCCCCAGAACTACATTTGGCGGACGCACCGCAGCGAAAAACGCGGCTGATGACCGTTTGGTTTCCCCACGGAGCAACATCGTAAGCCGACGCGGAAAAACTGAATTTGCCAGGATCATATTCAATTCCGCCGTTGAATTGCGCGTTGTACCCGAAGGTAATGAATGGGCGGTGAAAAAAACGAGTATCCATAACGGTATTGCCGGCGCCGAAGTCCAAAAACGGAGAGAAGTCTCCGAAGGCGTGGTCGACGTGGTTCGCCAAATTCCATGTTGCGTGGCCGGTGCTGAGACCCTTCTTCGTTTCGCTGGTCGGAGCTGTCAGATGCACCGCCGAGCTGAAATTCAGGGACGGGTTGGGATAGTTCCACCGGAGGTCCGTAAAGAAAGTGCCCACACCCACACCCGAAACCGCGCCTGGATTGTTCTTCTCAATCGAAGTTGGAGTGGCGACAAAGTAGAGTGGCACGCCCGCGTCAATTCCAAAATGGCGAGAAAAATTGTAGCCCAAAGCAGATCCCATGTCGTAAACCGCCCCGTCGCCGCTGGAACTGCCCTCGAATTTAGTTCCAAGAGTCCAGCCGGGAGTGAAGCCCTCCGGTTTACCTATTTCTGCCGCGGTTGCGGCGGGAATTGGAGATTGTCCGAAGGACGCCGGACAGAGTGCAATTATGGTGAGGAAGCCGGACAGGAATGCTCGATACGGCCAGCTACTGCTTGAAGCCAAGGTCCACTTAGTTGAGTCGGCATTGAAGATCACTTGTGTCTCCTCCAAGTAATTTCCAGCACGATACGCTGGATGCTCCATCCAGCTATCGAATTCCTGCAAGATATTGCTGAGGATTGAGGTGGGCGTTATTCAGTTCGATTCCAGTTTACGCGGACGTTGCCCGAGCGCCGCGAAGGAAGACCATCTGTTTCGCTGCGTGTAACTGTACGAAAGAACAGCCGGGTACTGTCCGGAGTTCCTTCTTGCAAACAACCGGCGCGTGGTTATTCCTGCAGGATGGGGCGGGGTTCGGCGACGTCGGCGTAGAGAGATTCGATCACCGACCCGTACTGTTGCTCGACGACCCGGCGCTTGAGCTTCAACGTGAAGGTGAGGCTTCCGTTGTCGAACGTGAAATCTTCGGGCAAGAGCGCGAAGCGCTTGATCGTTTCATACTGCGCGAGATGAACGGTCAGCCGCTTGACCTCGGCTTCGATCAGCGCGTGCACCCAGGGATGGCTCGCCAGCTCCTCGTGGGACGTAAACTTGATTCCCTGGTCGGCGGCCTTGGCCGCGACGGTAGCAGCGTTGGGCACGAGCAGCGCCGCAATAAATTTGCGCCGGTCGCCCACCACCATGGCATTTAGAATGTACGGGCTAGTCTTCAACGCGTTTTCAATGGGCTGCGGCGCAACGAATTTTCCCGCCGCCGTTTTGATCAAGTCTTTTTTGCGGTCGGTGATGAACAGATAGTTGTCCTTGTCCACGTAGCCGATATCGCCGGTGCTGAACCAGCCTTCTTCGCTGAGAACTTCTCGAGTGGCTTCAGGGTTTTTGTAGTAGCCCTGCATCACGCAGGGGCCTTTGACTAAAATCTCACCGTCCTCGGCACCCCGAACCTGCACGTTGGGAATCGGCTTGCCAGAACTCCCCATGCGATTTGCCGGGTAGTTGCTAGAGACAATCGGAGAAGTTTCCGTCAACCCGTAGCCCTGGTATATCGGGATGCCAACGGTCCAGAAAAACTCCGCGAGCGCTTGGGAAAGCGGCGCGCCACCGGAAGACACAATGCGCAAATTGCCGCCGGTACCCGCGCGGATTTTTTTGTAAACCAGTTTATCGGCGAGCTTCCACTGTGCTTTCAAGAGAGCGCTGGCAGACGCTCCCGTGGCGCGCCAGGGAGTCGCTCGCTCCGCCACTTTCATGGCCCAATCAAAAATCATTCTCTTTACGCCTGTATTTTTCGAGCCTTGCTCGACCAGCCGCGCATAAATTTTCTCGAAAAACCGCGGAACCGCCGCGATTATCGTCGGGTGGACTTCGCCCAAAGCTTGTGCCACAGCTTCGACCGTCTCAACGTACGCCAACGCCGCGCCTCCAAAAATAAAAATGTAATCGAGCGTCCGCCCGTACACGTGAGCCAGTGGAAGAAAAGAAAGTGCTACATCATTCGTGGGATCGAGTTTGAAGTCATGGCCGACGTCGTGCACATTGGAGCAAAAATTATTGTGCGTGAGCATCACGCCCTTGGGCTCACCGGTGGTTCCCGACGTGTAAATCAGGGAAGCGAGCTGCCCCGGCAAAACCTGAGAAGCGCGCATACGGTAAGAAGCGACGTCCGTCGCGCCGGCGCTCGCAATCAAAGTTTCGTAGCGGAGACATTCGCTGGGAATCTCTGCCCCGCCGTCCGCGACGAGGATTTGCTCGAGTTCGGGAAGCTCCTTGCGAGCGTTCAGAAGTTTTCGCAATTGCGCCGCGCCAACAACCAACACCACCTTGGCGCCGCAATGTTTCAAAATGTACGTCATGCGGTCCGGCGACTCGTTGAAGTACACCGGAACGGTGACTCCCCCGGCGCCGTTGATTGCGAAATCCGCGGTATGCCACTCCGGCCGGTTGGCGGAAAAAAGCCCCACGCGGTCCCCCGGCTTTACGCCGAGTTCCACAAGCGCGGTGGAAAGACCCGCAACGCGGCGGAGAAATTCCTGCGAAGGTATGGACTCCCAGCGATCGGCGCGTCGCACCATCTGTGCGCGTGGGTTCGGAAGATTGTCGACAGCGTTCAGGAAACGTGAAGGAAGCGTTCCGTAGTTCATGGCCTGACGGTCACTTTAACCTACCGAATTCAACGGCGCAACGTGAA
>WNFN01180572.1_pt1 | contig 24306 bp, 23 predicted proteins | sample 5400161 | NCBI WGS metagenome assembly WNFN01 (sample SAMN13153353, study PRJNA577476) | soil metagenome | isolation source: 80 cm saprolite on Douglas fir-dominated hillslope | place: USA:California | collected 2013-09-17 | reverse complement strand
GCCGGGGTTATTGTCGAGCGAAATTGGCCTCTCGGCGTCGATCGTGGCTTTTGCCGCCGCGGCGCCACCGTTCTTGGCGTCGCTCAACACCTGCTGCGCCGCGCGCCGGTCGTTCGGATGGCGGTCGCTGGCGATGGCCATGAGGCCGGTGCCATTGCTGGTATCGATGTTATAGAAATGAATCTCGACCGGCCCGCCGGGCGCTTTGTCGACCGTCCGCTTGCTCATGACCGGCTGCCTCGGAGCGGCGACGGCAAAGCCGTCGGCGCGGTAGACATATTCTTTCCACTCGCCGCTTTGAGCCCCGGCGGCGAACGCGGTGCAAACCATCACCGCCAGCGCCAGCGCGCCGGCAACGTGCTTTTTCATGCTCACCCCCAAAACTGGCCAACGCGCGGCACGGATGCTGCGGCGCGGCCTCGCTCACCTGCTCATAGCGCGCGCCGGGTGAAGCCCTGGTTAAACCGGCCGCGCAAGGTTACGGAGGCCGCCAAGTTGAAGGTAAGTTACGGGTGAGTTAGCGAACCACAGCGGCAGAAAGGGGGGTCAGCGTTGCTCTGACCCAGTTTCTCACGCCAATTTCTCGATCACTTGACAAGCCAGTCGTACGGGAATTTCTGCGTGGGGTGGAGGTCGAGAAAATTTTTTGCGTCGACGGGAATATATACATTCTCCCTGATCCGCCATTGATGAATGACGGGGCTTCCCGGAGGGTAGTCCGGATGGCTGTGTGCCGGGTTGAACGCCAGGCCGCCGGGATGCTCGGCGGTCAGTTCATATTCGTACTCATGTGTCATCGGGAGGCGGGTGAAACGGTAAATTCTAGCGCCGCTGTTCAGATATTTAGACTTCAACCCAAGTGCTTCCTCGATCTGAAGCGGCGTCTTTCCCAAAAGAGATCTCCCGACGGTGATATAACCGCCGAGTGCGTTGGCGGGAGTACCGAGCGGCAGAACTTTGACGATACAGTTCGTGCCTCGCAGGGACCAGTCCTCGCTTCTTAAGCCCTCATAGACGTCACGTTGCCAATCTTCCATCCGCGGCATGGCACCCTCCCCTGAAGGTCGCGCCTTGAAAGACTTTATCAGATCGCGCGCTCATGGGCACGGCCGATGCAATCGCGTGGGCGGGAGACGCCCTTAGAGCGCGCGCCGCCCGCGGAATCGGAGCCGGGGCGTCGGTCGGCCGCGCCTCGGCTTGACGCGGCCGGAAGGGGCGCTTCTACTTCGCCGCAACAAGGGGGGTCGTCATGCGGCAGCTCGGTCGGCGGCGGTTTATCGGGGCGGCAGCGTCCGGCGTCGCCGCGCTCTGGCTCGGCTCCGCGCCGGCGTCGGCGCAGACACCCGCAAAGACCCGGCTCATCCTGCTCGGCACCAAGGGCGGGCCGAGCGTCGCCACCAATACCGGGCGGCACCTGCCGTCCCAGGTCGTCATCGCCGGCGGCGTCCCCTATGTCGTCGATTGCGGCCTCGGCGTCACCGGGCAGCTGGTGCGGGCCGGCATCGACATCCGCACGCTGCGCCACATCCTCATCACGCACCATCATTCCGACCACGACCTCGAATACGGCAATCTCCTCTACACCGCCTGGGTCCAGGGCTTGGCAACGCAGGTCGATGCCTGGGGGCCGCCGCCGCTGGCGGCGATGACCGAGCAGTTCTTCGCGCTCAACCAATACGACATCGCGACGCGCATCGCCGACGAGGGACGCGCCGATCCGCGCGGCCTCGTCCGCGTGCACGAGTTCAGCGCGGGCGGCGTCGTGCTCGAGAACGGCGACGTGAAGGTGACCGCGGCGCTGCTGCCGCATCCGCCGGTGACGCCGAATTTCGGCTACCGTTTCGACGCGGCCGACCGCTCGATCGTCATCTCCGGCGACACCGCCTATTCGGAAGCCACCATCGCCCTCGCCAAGGACGCCGACGTGCTCGTGCACGAGGCCATGCATGAGCAAGGCATGGCGCGGCTGGCGCAGCGCTTCGGCAATGCCGCGCGCCTCCTCGAGCATCTCAAGGCGGCGCACACGACGACCGAGGATGTCGGCCGCGTCGCCGCCGCCGCCCATGTGAAGCTGCTCGTGCTCTCCCACCTCGTGCCCGGCGACGATGCCGGCATCACCGACGAGATGTGGAGCGCCGGCGCGCGCCAGCACTACCAGGGCCCGATCATCGTCGGCCGCGATTTGATGGAGATCTAGGCGCGCGGGATGCGCAGGGGACGGCAGACGCGGCGGTGCCGCTCGGATCGTTCGAGCCGGCCGGCGGCGCCGCCGACGGCAAGGTGGACTGCCCCGGCGCCGGCGGCTTCGACGACATCGTCTACGCTCTCCTGTATCAGCTCCCGAGCGACGACTATGTCGTCAACATCTACCGCCGCCAGGAAGACGGCGGCATGGTGTCGATCCTGGTGTCGAAGCAGCTGTCCTGCATCTTCCGGCGGATGGAGTTCCATTCGCCGGCGCGCCCGCAGCCGGTGCTGCAGCCGCCGCCCGCGCCGCAGCCCGTGCCGCGCTAGATCGCGCCGCCGCTGCGCCGGCGGCTGCTGATCGTGTAGTGGTGGGGTGCTGGTGGTGCCGAGCTGGTCCTCTGCGTGGTCCGGATGTGGTGCGGATTCGCGCCCGGGGTATAGCACTCGCGCGCAGTCCTGTAGGTTTCACGTGATACGGAGGGGGAGGAAGCGGCTGCGGGGCGCGGCTTCGCGGTCGTCGGGCCGGGCCGGCCGCCGCCCGCCGGCTCTATCCACCTGTAGCAGAATAGTCCGTCAAAATCCGCCGCACCATCGCAAGCTTCGTACGCGCTCGGCGGTTGCGCGGGCGCGGCGGTGGCGGTAGCTTCACGAATTCCACACGCCGCGGATCGGTTCCCGAGCCATGCCGCTCATCGCCGCTCGCCTGTCGCGCATCAAGCCGTCGCCGACTCTCGCCATGACCAAGCGGGCGCTGGAGCTGAAGGCGGCCGGGCGCGACGTCATCGGCCTCTCCGCCGGCGAGCCCGATTTCGACACGCCCGCCAACATCAAGGAGGCGGCGATCGCCGCCATGTGGCGGGGCGACACCAAATACACCGCGGTCGACGGCACGCCCGCGCTCAAGCAGGCGGTTGCCGCCAAGTTCAAGCGCGAGAACGGCCTCGACTATGCGCCGGCGCAGATCATCGTCGGCACCGGCGGCAAGCAGGTGCTCTACAACGCGCTGATGGCGACGGTGGACGAGGGCGACGAGGTCATCATCCCCGCGCCGTATTGGGTCTCATACCCGGACATCGTGCTGCTGTGCGGCGGCACGCCGGTCGCGGTCGCCTGCCCGCAGAACAACGGCTTCAGGCTCAGGCCCGAGGATCTCGAGGCCGCGATCACGCCCCGGACCAAGTGGCTCATCCTCAACTCGCCCAACAACCCGACGGGCGCCGCCTACACCGCCGCCGAGCTGCGCGCGCTCGCCGACGTGCTGCTGCGCCACCCCCAGGTCTGGGTGCTCACCGACGACATGTACGAGCACCTCGTCTATGACGGGTTCAAATTCACCACCATCGCGCAGATCGAGCCCAAGCTCTATCCGCGGACGCTGACGCTCAACGGCGTCTCCAAGGCCTATTGCATGACCGGCTGGCGCATCGGCTTTGCCGGCGGGCCGGTCGAGCTCATCAGGGCGATGGCGACCCTGCAGTCGCAATCGACCTCGAACCCGAGCTCGATCAGCCAGGCCCCCTCGGTCGAGGCGTCTCGTGGTCGCCATGCTCAACCGCGCCCAGGGCATCCAATGCCCGCGGCCGGAGGGCGCGTTCTATGTCTATCCCTCCTGCGCCGGCGCGCTCGGCAAGCGCACGCCCAAGGGCAAGGCGATCGAGAACGACACCGATTTCGTCGAGTATCTGCTCGATGCCGAGGGCGTCGCGGTGGTGCAGGGCGTGGCCTTCGGCCTGTCGCCCCATTTCCGCATCTCCTACGCCACCTCGACCGAAGCGCTGCGCGACGCCTGCACGCGCATCCAGCGCGCCTGCGCGGCGCTCAACTAGCGCCCGGCCCCGGCCTCGCCACCGGCGTTCCGTCCGTCATAGGCGGAAGCGGCCGCCGACGCCGACGCTGACCGACGGATAGGCGTAGGGGTAATAGCCCGGATACCCGTAGTAGCCGGGATAGTAGGGGTAATAGGGGTAGGCGTAGACGGGCACCAGGTGGCACGGAGTCGCCGCCGACGGCGGCGCGGCGTCGGAGGGCGCATCGGGCGGGGCGGCGGCGGGCGGCGGCGCGTCGGGAGTGCAGCCTGGCGGATAATAGGCATAGGCCGGCGAGGAGTGGCAACCGCCATTATAGGCGCCGCGGCGGGAAAGCGTGCCCGCCGGGCGATTTCGCTGCACGCCGCTTGCGTTGATCCGCCTTTCGCAATTTGCTTTCGGCTCACCTCCCGAAATTACCGTTGCGCCCCGAGGACAGCCGGGCGACCATCTTCCCTTGGAAGAGGCGTCGCCCGTGGCGTGGCGATCTCTCGCACGCCCCGAACGGCGCCCGTGCGACACGGGAAGGAGGCGTGCATGACCGACAGACCGGCTGGACCGCGCTGCGCTGCGCTGGTGGGGCCCTATCTTTCCGGCAAGACCACCCTGCTCGAGGCGCTGCTCTTCGCCAGCGGGACGACGCACCGGCGCGGCACGGCCAAGGAAGGCAACACCGTCGGCGACCACGCGCCGGAGGCGCGGGCGCGGCAGATGTCGACCGAGCTCAACGTCGCCGCGGCGACCTTTCTCGGCGATTCCTGGACCTTCCTCGATTGCCCCGGCTCGGTCGAGCTCACCTGGGAGGCTCAAAGCGCGCTGCTGACCGCCGATGTGGCGGTCCTGGTGTGCGAGCCGGAAACAGAGCGGGTCCTCACCTTGAGCCCGCTCTTCAAGTTTCTGGACGACCACCAGATTCCGCACATGATCTTCATCAACAAGATGGACACGGCGACATCGCGCGTCAGCGAAGTGCTCGCGGCGCTGCAGTCGGTGTCGCAGAAGCCGCTGGTGCTGCGCCAGGTGCCGCTGCCCGATGCCGAGGGCAAGGTCACCGGCTATGTCGACCTGGTGAGCGAGCGCGCCTATCGCTACAAGCCCGGCCACGCCTCCGACCTGGTCAAGCTGCCCGACGATTTGCTCGAGGAGGAGCGCGTGACGCGCGCCGGCCTGGTGGAGAAGCTCGCGGATTTCGACGACAAGCTGCTGGAGCAGCTGCTCGAGGATGTGCAGCCCTCGAAGGAGGAGATCTACCGCCACCTGGCGCAGGATCTGCGCCGCGATCTCATCGTGCCGGTGTTCCTCGGCTCGGCGCTGCAGGAGCATGGCGTGCGCCGCCTGCTCAAGGCGCTGCGCCACGAGACGCCCGGCGTCGCCGAGACGGCGGCGCGGCTCGGCCTCCCCGCAGGGACGCGCGACACGGTGGCCCAGGTGATCAAGACCTACCACGCGCCGCATTCCGGCAAGCTGTCGCTGGTCCGCGTGTGGAGCGGCCAGGTCAATGACGGCATGACCTTGAACGGCGTGCGCGTCGCCGGCGTGCTGCGCCTCACCGGCGCGACCCAGGAAAAGCGCCCCGCCGCCGCCGCCGGCGAAGTGGTGGCGTTGGCGCGCATGGACGGGATCGGCACCGGAACCGTGCTTGCGGCCGGCACCGCGCCGCCGCTGCCGCGCCCGCCCGTGCCCAAGCCGGTCTATGGCCTTGCCATCGCCGCCGAGAAGCGCGCCGACGACGTCAAGCTCACCGGCATCATCGCCAAGCTGGTCGAGGAGGATCCGACGTTGGTGCTCGAGCAGAACCCCGAGCTCCAGGAGATGGTGCTGTGGGGCCAGGGCGACATCCACCTGCAGATCGCCATGGACCGGCTGCGCATCAAATACAATCTCCAGGTCACCGCGCGTAAGCCGCAGCTGCCTTACAAGGAGACGATCCGCAAGGGCGCGGCGCAGCATGCGCGCTTCAAGCGTCAGTCGGGCGGGCACGGCCAGTTCGCGGACATCCAGATCGAAGTGAGGCCGCTGCCGCGCGGCACCGGCCACACCTTCACCGATGCCGTGGTCGGCGGCGCCATCCCGCGCAACTACATCCCCGCCGTGGAGGAAGGCGTCATGGACTTCCTGCGCCACGGGCCGCTCGGCTTCCCGGTGGTGGACGTGTCGGTGACCTTGATCACCGGGCAGTTCCACGCCGTCGACAGCTCGGACCAGGCGTTCAAGACGGCGGCGCGCTTGGCCATGAGCGAGGCGATGCCGAAATGCGAGCCGGTGCTGCTCGAGCCCGTCCACTTCGTCGAGATCTCCGTCCCCAGCGCCTTCACCTCGCGCGTGCAGCGGCTCATCTCCGGCCGGCGCGGCCAGATCCTCGGCTACGACGCAAAGGCGGGCTGGGACGGCTGGGACGTGGTGACGGCCAACCTGCCGCAAGCCGAGCTGCACGACCTCATCGTCGAGCTGCGCTCGGTGACGCTGGGCGTCGGCACCTATGCCGACCGCTTCGATCACCTGCAGGAGCTGACCGGCAAGTTGGCCGAGCGCGTGATGGCCGGGCGCGGCGAGCAGGCGGCGCAATAGCCGGCTCCCGTCATTGAACCCGCCGTCCGCTCGCGCGGGCGTGATTTGCCGTGACCCGGCGGCAGCGCTATGTGCTGCCGTGAGCGATTCCTGAGGAGAATGAGATGTTGGTGAAGCGCAAGCGCGGCTGGGAGCTGCGCGAGAGCGAGGCGACGCCCGAGGCTGTGTTCCACGACCGCCGCCGCGTGGTCCAGGCGATGGGCTTCGGCGCGCTGATCGCCGCGGCGGGCGGTGGCGATTTGGCGATCGGCGAGGCGATGGCGGCGGTCGAGGCCGATCCGTCGGCCGGGCTCTACCCGGCCAAGCAGAACCCGCGCTACACGCTCGATCGTCCGATTACCGACGAGAAACTCGCCACCACCTACAACAATTTCTACGAGTTCGGCTCGCAGAAGACGATCGCCGAGGACGCGCAGGCGCTGCCGATCCGGCCGTGGACCGTCACCATCGACGGCATGGTGGCGAAGCCACTGACGCTCGGCATCGACGAGCTGTTGAAGCGGGTCACGCTCGAGGAGCGGCTTTACCGCCATCGCTGCGTCGAGGCGTGGTCGATGGCGGTGCCGTGGAGCGGCTTTCCTTTGAAGGCGCTGATCGATCTCGTGGAGCCGCAGGGCTCGGCGAAATACCTGCGCATGGAGACCTTCCGCAACGCCAAAGTCGCCTCGGGCCAGAAGCAGTTCTGGTACCCCTGGCCCTATGTCGAAGGACTCACCATGGCCGAGGCGACCAACGAGCTCGCCTTTCTGGTGACGGGCATGTACGGCAAGCCGGTGCCGCGCCAGGACGGCGCGCCGCTGCGCCTGGCGCTGCCGTGGAAATACGGCTTCAAATCGATCAAATCGATCGTGAAATTCACCTTCACCGACAAGCGTCCGGTGAGCTTCTGGGAAGCGCTGCAGGCGAGCGAGTACGGCTTCTGGGCGAATGTCAATCCGGAGGTGCCGCACCCGCGCTGGAGCCAAGCAACCGAGCGCGTGTTGGGCAGCGACGAGCGCCGCCCAACGCTAAAGTGGAACGGCTATGGCGAATACGTCGCCCATCTCTATGACGGACTGACGAGCGAGCGTCTGTTCACCTGAGCCGACCCGTCAAATGACGTGGAAGACGTAAAGCAGAATGATCACCGGGATCGGAATCCCGAGCAGCCAAAGAAGAGCTCCGCGCATGTAACACCTTACCTTTCCCTCCGGGAGTAACGACCGCAGGGCGATTCCGCTCCTCTCGGGGCGCTTGGCGCTCGGCTTGCCTGACTCTAAAAGCACACAATCCTACGCGCACGCAAACGGATCGGGCGTTTGTGCAACGCCAGCGCGCAACGCAACCGCCGTGGCAATCCTTGCCGGCCCCCGGGAGGGCGACAGCTCCCTACACCCACTAAGTGTCCTGGCCTCATTCCGCTGCGGGGATGCGGTCGGGGGCGGGCCCCTAGAATCGGCAGCACTGGACGGTCGCGAAAGGGCCGCCCATACTCTGTGGATAAGCTTCCGGCCAGGAGGGACGGGCGATGACATTCGGATCCGGATTGCCAAGGACGCTCGGCGCCGTCGGCGTGTTGCTTGCCGGCGTCGGCCTCGCGACGGCGCTGCCGTCGCCGGCGCAGGCGCGGGGCTTTGTTTCCTTCGGCATCGGCTTCCCGCTCTTGCCCGGGCCGTCCTATTACTATCCGCCGCCGCCGGTGGTCGCCTATCCACCGCCGGCGCCGGTCTATTACGCGCCCGCGCCAGCCTATGCGCCGCCGCCCGCGGCGGCTTACGCGCCTCCTGCCGCCGAGCCCCAGGGCGAGTGCCGCGAGTACCAGTCGACGACGACGATCGCGGGTCAGCCGGAGAGTGTCGTCGGCACGGCCTGCCGCCAGCCGGACGGCACTTGGCGGATCATCAATTGAGGAGCGAAGCGATGCGCGCGAAAACGGGCCGAACCCGGCTGCGGCTGATCCCGCTGTCCGCGCTGTTGCTGGGTCTCGGCGGCTGCGTCTACGCGCCGCCGCCCCCGGTGGCGTACGCATCGCCATCCGGCAGCTACGCCTATGCACCCGCCTATTACTACCCGCCGTACTACGCCTACAGCCCCTACTACTATCCGGCACCCGCCTATTACCCGCCCGTCTATGGCTCGGTCGGCTTCTTCTTCTTCGGCGGCGGTGGCGGTCGCCACCACTTCCGCTGAACGTCGACGGCCCCGGAACCGGCATCTCCGCACGGCGGTTTCCTGCGTGCCATGCGAAGCCGTCGCCGGTCGCCTGACGCCGACCTCGCCTCGGCCGGGCTCACAGTGCCTGCCGACCTGACGCCGCCACAGCCGACCTTGGCAAGGCTGGGCCGATACGTCGTAGGTGGCGCCGCTGCTCGCTTGAGAGCGGCTGCGACCTGGACAGTGCACGAAATCGGTGACGGCCAGGGGTGGCCACGATCGGCTTGGGCGCAGGCCCGGTGCGGCAGCTAACGCGAGGAGCCCGAGCGTTCTTGCGGGGCGCCCGGGGTCAAGGGCGATAGCGGCGGCGCATTGTTCGCTTCGAGGCAATGCTTGACCACCTCGTCGCGCTTGGCGTTGCTTTCGCGGGTGTAGTCGGGGTGTTGTTTCCAGGCTTGGCGCTTGCAATTGTCCATCCGGCTCCAGACGTGCTCCGACTGGTTGTGGCCGTTGTAGCCGGGCAACTGCGCACGCGCGGCCGGTACAGCGCCGCCGAGCAGCGCCAGCGCGACGAGCATCCGATACGCCTTGCGCCTGGCTGAACGATCGAGTCCCATCGTTTCGCCACCCTCCACATGCCTTGTCCTTTCAAACAACCGCGCCCGCAATATGGCGCTTCGGACGCATGAGAGTTCGCCGCTTGCTCGGAAGGTGAATTGCGGTGGAGCCTTGGGCGCGCGCCGCGCGAATGGCAGCGGCTGATTTGCAGCCGCTGCGCACGCGCGTGGAACGGCTGCGCGCCTGCCGCGATTAATGCCCAGGTAGCGGAGGATAGGAATGACGAATCTACCTCGCGTGGCGGCAGTGGTATTGATGGCGAGCGTGATTTTCGGTCCAGCCGTCGTCCTCGCCCGGAGCGGCGGTCACGCGCCGGACATCAGGGTGCCCGAGGTGCATCAGCCGCGCGACGTCAAGGTGCCGGACGTCAGGGTGCCGGATGTCAAAATTCCCGACGTCAAGGTTCCCGAAGTGAGAGTGCCGCAGGCGGCTGTACGCGACAACGCGCCCACAGGCGGCGCCGCCGACCCGCGCACCCCGCCGACGCCGCCCGCCACCGCCGCCAGCGGAGGGGCTGCGGCGGCATCGAGCCGGGTGCCGGTCACCCCGGGCAATGTCATCTCGGACGTGGTCGCCACCCGCAGCTTCGATTCGCGTGCCGCCTTCCTGAACAGTCCCGTCGCGACGCGCGTCGGCCAAGGCGCCGGCTCCCCTGAGACCAAGCTGCTGGCCGACTACCAGAAGGACGGCAGGCGCTGCCGCGACTACCAGCAGACGGTTCTCATCGCGGCGCAGCGGGTGAAGGCGGTCGGCACCGTATGCCAAGGCGGCGACGGAAAATGGGGGCTGGTGCCGTTCCAGCGCCCGGCGCAGCCTACCGCCGGCCAAGGCACAAGCCGCGCCGCCGCCGACCAGTGACATGGAGCCACGCAATCCGTCGGTCCGCCCAAGGGGCGGAGCACCGACGTGCTGTCACCGCAAAATGTGCGGCAGTAGGCCGGCGAGGCCGATGACGATCAGGTAGACGGCGACGATGTAATTGAGGAGACGCGGGACGAGCAGGATGAGAAGCCCGGCGATGAGTGCGATCAACGGCTGCAGCAGCACGATGTTCACGGTCATAAGCCAACTCCAGGGTTGTTGCCGCTTGGGCGACGACTGTGAACACCCCACCCGCTCACTTGGCCGCGTTTTGATCGGCGGCGCCGATCGCCGCTTTGGCGGTGCCACAGAAGGCCCGCATCGTTATCCTGGGCGGACGCCGGAGCGAGAAGCAAACCCGGCCTAGGCGGGGAGCGGGCAATGAGCAGCAGGGATGCCGACGAGCGCAACGCCGTGCAGATCGCCTTCTGGAACGGGCCGGGCGGCCGGCACTGGGTGCATCGCCAGGAAGCCTGGGACGTCGTGCTCGCGCCGGTGACGAGCATCGCCATCGCCCGTGCCCGAATCCAGCCGGGAGAGCGCATCGTTGATATCGGCTGCGGCTGCGGTGCGACGACGCTCGAGCTCGGCAGGCTGGTCGGGCCGCGGGGCCGGGTTCTCGGGCTCGACATCTCCGCGCCGATGCTAGCCCGCGCGGCCGAGCGGTTGCCACCGGGCTCGCCGGTCGAGCTGGTTCAAGCCGACGCGACGACGCACGCCTTCGCCGCCGGCGGCTTCGATCTCCTGTTCTCGCGCTTCGGCGTCATGTTCTTTGCCGAACCGGCGCGCGCCTTTGCCAATCTGCGCACCGCGCTGCGCCCGGGCGGCCGCCTCGTCTTCACCTGCTTTCGCGCGCCGCAGGAGAATCCCTGGATGATGACGCCGCTGAAAGCCGCTTATGCGCATGTGCCGCCGCTGCCCAAGCTCGGGCCCGAGGATCCCGGTCCCTTCTCCTTCGCCAGCGACGAACGGGTCCGGCGCATTCTCGGCGATGCCGGCTTCCAGTCGATCGCCCTCGAGCGGCTTGACCTCGAGCTCGACATCGCCGCCGGTCGCGGGCTCGATGAAGCGGTGGCGTCCGCGCTGGAGATCGGCGCCACCAGCCGGGCGATCGAGGACCAGCCGCCGTTGGTCCGCGACGCCGTCGCCGCGTCGGTTCGCCGGGCCCTCGCCGAGCATCAGCGTGGCGCGGCGGTGCCTCTCGGCGCGGCCATCTGGCTGGTCTCCGCCGGCAGCCCGTGATCGCCGCCGGCTTGATCGCGCCGTGGCCCGGGTCGCGTCGAAATGCCGGTGTCCTCGCCGCACCGGCAGTGGTACTTTTCTCGGCGCTTGCCCGTCGCTGCGACGTGACGCCGCGCCCAGCAAAAAATGGCCCCGGCATGGGGCCGGGGCCAGGATGAACAGGGAGGCTTCACGTCTGGGAGACGTGAGGATCCGAAGACCCTCTTTCCGGACGGTGACGCCCGGAAACTCCTGCCGCGTCCGCCGCGGCGAATCGCGAGCCGACGATGAAGGCGGGCCGGCGGAAACGCCACCGGAAATTTACGCTGGCACGGTTGCAAAAACTGCATCCCTTTTCCGCGCCACCAAAGCGCGAAACCAAATCGCGCGTCGAGCGTTGGTGGGGCGATGCCATCAACCGACGGTTCCCCTATGGCCGAGCAGACCCTTGATCGTCCCGCCGAGGCGCGGCGGGCTGCCGGCGAGATCGGCAACGGCTCCGCGGTTTCCGCCCCGGGGCTCATTCCCGGCTGGCGCTGCCTCCCCGGTGCGGTGATCCGCGCCCATGGCGAGGAGGGCCCGGTGGATCTTGCGGCGCTCCACCCGGCCCGCGGCGTGGCGCTGATCGCCTTCCTCGATGACGGGCACGAAGCGACTCCCGAGGAGGCGCGCGACGCGCTGCAGACGATGCTGCGCGACGAGGGGCTGCAGCGGGAGTTTCCCGGCGAGCTTCCCGTCGTCGCGTTGGCGGTGCCGCGCGCGGCGCGCGCGCCGCTTGCCGCGACGATCGAGCATGCCTTCTCGGGCATGGCCGCGCCGACGCTGCCCGCCGCTTGGGTCGATTGGCTCGTCGCGCGGCTGGCGGCGGAGCGTTCCTCGACCGCGCCGGTGGCGCCGCGGCTGCTGGCGCCGAGCCGCGCCGAGCCGCTGCCCGAAAAGGTCGTGTCGGCGCTCTTGCTCACCTCGGCGGCGGAGCCGGCGATGACCGCAGCGCCGCGGCTCCTGGCGCCGCGACGCGACGATCCGACGCCGGAGAAGGCGGCGGGCGGCATCGTCCTGGCGGCGCCGACGCGCGCGGAAGCGACCCCCGCGAAAGCGACGCCCGACGGCAAGATCGCCGCGCCGACCGAGACGCCGCCGCTCTCCGAGACGGCGCGCCGGCATAACTGGCTCGACTGGGGGGCGACACTGGGTTTTGCCCTCGGCATGGTCGCGGCGCTGATCGCCGGCGTCACCGCGGTGCTGCGCAACGGCCGGCTGTTCTGACGCGCCGGCCCGCCGTCAGCTGTTCTTGCCCTCCGTCACCTTGCGCAACAGGAAGTCGCGGAATACCGCGATGCGCTTCGAGGAGCGCAGCTCCTCCGGATAGACAAAATAGGCCTCGACCTCCGGCCCGGTGATTTCCGGCAGGATGCGCACCAGATTGGCGGTCTCCTGCGCCATGAAATCCGGCAGCGCGGCGATGCCGAGGCCGCTGTCGACGGCGCGGAAGATGGCATAGACGTTGTTGACCATGAAGATCGGTTGGCGCTCGATGCCGGCGCGCGCGCCGATCTCGGCGAGCCAGTTGATGTTGCGCACGGGACGCCCGTCCTGGCCGTAGATGATGAAGCGGTGCCTATCGAGGTCCTCCGCCTTCTGCGGCATGCCGAAGCGTTTCAGATACTCGGACGAGGCGTAGATGTGATAGCGCACGGTCATGAGATGGCGCTGCACCAAATCGGGCTGCCGCGGCGGCGACATGCGGATGGCGACGTCGGCCTCGCGCATGGACAGGTCGAGCTCGCTGTCGTCGACGACGAGGCTGACCTGGATCTCCGGATAGAGGTCGACGAACTCGCGGATGCGCGGCGTGAGCCAGGCCGAGCCGAACGACACCGTCGTCGTCACCTTGAGCGGGCCCTTGGGGCGTTCCTTCGATTCCGACAGCATCGCCTCGGTCATCGCCAGCTTGGAGAAGACCTCGCGCGCGGTGCGGTAGAGCAGTTCACCTTGCTCGGTGAGGATGAGGCCGCGCGCATGGCGGTGGAACAGCGGCACGCTGAGGCTCTCCTCGAGCGCGCTGATCTGCCGGCTGACGGCGGACTGGCTCAGATTGAGCGCCTCGCCGGCATGGGTGAAGCTGCCGGCCTCGGCGACGGCGTGAAACACCTTGAGTGCTACCGCCGCTTCCTCGGCGGCGAGGAATTTCTCGGCCTCGAGCGCCGCCATGCACCCCATGCCGGCGGCGGTGACCGCCTGGCGAAATACCTTGTCCTTCACATCGCCGGCGGCATAGACGCCGGGCACGTCGGTGGCGGTCGACTCGGGCCGGGTGATGATGTAGCCCTCGGCGTCGAGCGCGAGTTGGCCCGCGAAGATGCCGGTGACGGGCGTGTGACCGATGGCGACGAAGACGCCGTCGGCCGGCACGATCGCGCTCTCGCCAGTCCTGACATTGACGATGCGCACGCCGGTGACGCGCGGCGGCTCCTTGTCGCCGACGATCTCCTCGACGACGCCGTCCCAGATGACGCGGATCTTCGGATTGGCGAAAAGCCGCGCCTGCAGGATCTTTTCCGCACGCAGCTGGTCGCGGCGGTGGATCAGGGTGACGCGCGTGGCGTGGTTGGTGAGGTAGAGCGCCTCCTCGACGGCGGTATTGCCGCCGCCGATCACCACGACCTCGCGGCCGCGGAAGAAGAAGCCGTCGCAGGTGGCGCAGGCCGACACGCCGAAGCCGCGGAACCTCTCTTCGCTGGGGATGCCGAGCCAGCGCGCCTGGGCGCCGGTGCAGATGGCGACGGCGTCGGCGATATAGACATCGCCGGTGTCGCCGATGCAGATGAAGGGCCGCCGCGACAGGTCGACGCTGACGATCATGTCGCTGACGAGACGCGTGCCGACATGCGCCGCCTGCTTCTCCATCTGCGCCATGAGCCAAGGGCCCTGGATCACGTCGGCGAAGCCCGGGTAGTTCTCGACATCGGTGGTGATGGTGAGCTGCCCGCCCGGCTGCAGCCCCTGGACGAGGATGGGCTGCAGATTGGCGCGCGCGGCATAGATCGCGGCGGCGTAGCCGGCCGGCCCGGAGCCGATGATCAAAAGTTTCGTGTGATGGCGCTGGGTCATCGAAGGTTCCGCCGATACCGCCAACTAGAAGCCGAACATGTGGTCGAGGCTGAACGCACCGCCTTCGGCGAGGAGGCCGTGATAACCGAACAGGCGGCAGGTCGCGTCACGGACAATGATATAGGAATTGGCGCCCGCCCGGTCACGCGTGGCCCTGTCGAACACCTCGTGGTAGCGCCAGAACAGCGACCCTGAACAGGAGATCGCGACCCGCTCGCGCGCGACCTCGGTCCCGCCCGCATCGTGCAGCACAAGATCGGTGGTGCTCTTGGCGAGCCACGATGTCGACGCCGCATAGATCAGGTGGCACAAAGTGTCGTGCGGTTGCTCGCCGAGGCGGAGAAAGAGGCGCGTCGAGAGGCCCGGCGGGCGGCCGGCATAGGATTGCGGCTCGCCCTTGTAGGTGAGCACGGTGTTGAAGACATGCGCGCCGAAGCTGGTCTCCGCGGTGTGACCGCTGGCGCGGTGCTCGTAGCGGAACAGGCCGTGCAACCAGCCATCGGCGCTGTCGCCGGCGGTGAAATCATAGACCAGCTCGAAATGCCCGTAGCCCGACGGCAGCGCGGCGCCGTCGATAACGTCGTCGAGATCGACCGCCACCGAGTCGCGGCGCAGCAGGCGGCCGAAGCGGTGACGCGCCGTCTCGCGGCCGGTGCCGTCATAGAGGATGAGCTCGGTCGGCAGCTCCTCCTGCGTCGTCGCCATCGGCGTCGGCAGCGCCAGCGAGCGCCAGGTGTCGCGCGGCAGGACGGGCGCCGGCAGCAGGAAGCCCTTTCCGAGCATGTTGCCGAGTTCGCCGATGCGCGGGTCGGGCTTCAGATCGGTGCGCTCGACATTGACATGGGCGATGCGACGCTTGCCGCGCCCGCTTACCTCGTAGCGCGGCCGCACCACGTATTTGCCGGCGCGGATCTCGATCTGCTGCGGCCAGCGCGCCCGCGGCAGCAGTTTGGCGATGTCGAGTGCATAGCTCGCGAAGGGCGCGATCGACCGTGCGATCGTCTTGACCGTCGCGTCGCCCATCAGGTTCAGGCCGATCGAGCCGGCCGGGATCGCGCAGGGCTGGCTGTTCTGCACCCACAGCGTGACCGTTTCGCCGGCGGCAGGCGCGGGCAGGCCGGCATAGAAATCGGCCGGCCAGGAATTGGCGTCATGCGTGCAGGAGAGGCTGGCATCGGCGCCGTCGCCGAACGTGTCGAGCGCATATTTCACCACGTCGTGGCCCACGGCGCCGACGACATGCATGAAGAGCTGGCCGGTGAACGCGCCCGCCTCGTCATAGAGTCGAAGCCACAGCGCCAGCTCCCGGGCGCCATAGCCCGCCCAGTAATTCGCGGTGACGAGTCGCGTGTGCAGCCCGTCCTGATCGCGGAAGAAGACGAAGTTGGTGGCGAAATTGAGCGGGTCGAGATAGCGCCGCGTGTTCGACAGCAGCGTGTCGGGCAGCCGGATCGCGTCGAGACTCACCACCTCGCTGCCGGGGGGCAGCAGATGGCGAATATGGTCGACGATGCGCGCCGAGTCGAAGGCGACGACAAAGACCAGATGCGCGCCGCTCTCGCCGAGCTCGGTCACCGGCTGCGCGGGGCGTCCCAGCACCGATCGGCCGATCGCCGCCACGTCCTGGACGAAGCAGCCTGCGACATCGAGCCGCGACAAGTCGTAGAGGTCGGAAAGCCCATCGGCGCAGCCATCCGGGTCGTAGATGGCCACTTTGCCGCGGCCGAGTCGGCGCGTCAGCTCGCCCATGGCGCGCCCCGCCAGCGGATGCGTCACGGCCTTGAAGAAGGCGTTGCCGCCGCGACTGTTGCTGAAAGTCTCGATCCTGAGCTGCATGCGCGCGATTCTGCCGAGCGAAGCCGTCCCATCACTTAGCAACGGACGGCCGCGAATGCTAGACCGTATTCCCTAAGCCTTCCGGGCAAAAGGGCTGGCGGGGGCGGCGAACCGTCGCTAGGCTTCGCCGCCATGGCGGTGCAGGGCGAGCGGTCGGCGCAAGCGGCGGCAGTCGAGGAGCGGTCCTGGCGGCTGGCGCTGTGGGCGGTCTTCGCGGTCACGGTGGCGCGGCTGGTGTGGCTGGCGCTGGGCCGCGTCGACCTCTATCCGGACGAGGCGCAGTACTGGCTGTGGTCGCTGCACCCGGCGCTCGGCTACTACTCTAAGCCGCCGCTCGTCGCCTGGCTCATCGCCGCCACCACTGCCGTGTTCGGCGAGGACGAACTCGCCATCCGCCTCGCGGCGCCGCTGCTCCATTTCGGCGCCAGCCTTGTCATCTATGCCATCGCGCGCCGGCTTTACGACGCGCGCGTCGCGATGTGGTCGGCGATCGCCTATGCGACGCTGCCGGGCGTCGCGGCGTCGGCGGCGCTGATCTCGACCGACGCGCCGCTGCTGTTCTGCTGGGCGGTGGCGGTCTATGCCTTCATCCGTGCGCGCGAACCGGGCGGCGGGCGCTGGTGGATCGCGGTCGGCAGCGCCGCCGGCGTCGGGCTGCTCGCCAAATACGCGATGGCGTACTGGCTGCTCTCGGCGCTGCTCTTCCTGCTGCTCTTCCGCGACGAGAGGCGGCACCTGCCGCGTTTCCTAGGCGCCGCGGCGATCGCGGTGGTGATCTACGCGCCCAACTTCGTCTGGAACGCGCTCAACGGCTTTGTCAGCTACCGCCATACCCGCGACAACGCTGCGCTGGGCGGAGCGCTATTGCATCCGACGCATTTCCTCGAATTCCTCGGCTCGCAATTCGCCGTGTTCGGGCCGATCTTCTTCACCGTGCTAATGCTCATGGCGCTGACCGCGCGGCGCAGCTTCCGGGATCGGCGTGCAGCGCTGCTCGCCTGCTTCGCGCTGCCGACCTTGGCTATGATGCTGGTGGTGAGCTTTCTCTCGCGGGCGCAGCCCAATTGGTCGGCGCCCACCTTCGTGTCCGCGGTCGTGCTGGTGCTGGTATGGCTGCTCGAGCGCGGCCGCACCGCCCTGGTCGCGGCTTCTGTGGCGCTGCATCTGCTGGTCGCGATCGTTACCTTCGGCGCGCATGACGCGGCGGCTGCCCTGCGCGTCGACCTGCCGGCGAAATGGGACCTGCTGCATCGGTTGCGCGGCTGGAACACGCTCGGGCGGAGCGTCAGCCAGATGCTCATGCGGCATCCCGGGACGATCCTGCTGTCGGACGACCGCGAGGACATGGCGGCGCTGATGTACTACGTCCGTCCGCATCCCTTCGACGCGCTCAAATGGAACGGCGAGGGTGGCATCCACGATGAGTTCGATCTGACCGCACAGCCGTCACGCTATGTCGGCGGCGATTTCCTGCTGGTGAGCCATTCGCCCGACAATCTCGAGCGCATCTTCTCGCGCTTCGCCAAGGTGGACCGGCCGCCCGACGACATCATCATCCCGCTCGACCGCAAGACGGCGCGCCACTACCAAGTCTATTGGCTTCACGGCTTCAAGGGATATCGCTGAGCGGGCGCGTCCGCCGGGCCTGGCTCGGCGGCGCGAAGCGGCAGCCCGGCGCGGGCGAAGACGAGCCACGCCGCCCACGCGGTCGCCGCGCCGATCGCCGCGCCGACGATTACGTCGCTCACATAGTGCGCGTCGAGGGCAACGCGGCTTGCCATCACCAGCAGCGCGGCGACGACGTAGAGCGGCAGCCCGCGCGGCCACAGCAAGAACAGCGCCGTCGCCGACGCAGCGATGGTCGTCGCATGGCCCGACGGGAATGACCAGTAATCTGCCTGGGTCGCGCCCCAGACGAAGCCGTAGAGATCGTCGCTGAACAGCAGCTTCGGCCGGGCCCGGCCGCAGATCACCTTGATGAGGTCGGTGGCGAGGCCCGAAGCGATCACCGCGACGAAGACGAAGAGCGCGCGATAGGCGTTGAGCAGCAACTGCCGCGCACGCACGGCGTCGCGCCGCTTGGCCGCGGCGACGCGCAAGGCGACGAACAGCAGGCCGCTGACGATCAGGTAGCCGCCGCTGAGGCCGAATTTCGTGATGAACGCGAAGATCGCATGCATGCGCGGATCGCCATCGTGGAAAAAGCGGGCCACCGGCCGGTCGACAAACGCGATCGATACGGCCGCGGCAAGCACGGTGCCGAGGACCCAGGCGAGCAGCCGCGGCCGCTGCAACAGCGGCCGCAGTGCGTCGTGCACGATGATCGCGCGATAAAGCAGCCAGCTCGTGGCATAGACCAGCAATCCCGAGAAGACGACGTCGGAAAGGAAATGGCCGCCTTGCGCCATTCGCGCCACGCCGATCAGCGCGCCCGTGGCCATCGTCGCCCCCTCGGCAATGCGCCGCCGTCGCGGGTCGCGCACCAGGAAGGCGAACGAGACGAGATAGAATCCGATCGCCGGATGACCGGCGGGGAAAGAGCAGTTGCGGGCGCATTGGTCGGCGGGAGTGAGGGCCGGTGTGAAATGCTGCGCTCCCGCGAATTCCGCTACCTGCGCCGGGCGGGCGCGGCCCCAATGGTCCTTGAGCACGGCGTTGACCAGCAGCCCGGGCCCGAGCGCGAGCGACAGCAGCAGGAAGGCGGCGGCGCGGAGATCGAGCTGTCCGAAGCTCCGCCCGCGCAGCAATGAGAGGAGAAACAGCGCCGGCACGCCGATAGAGACGAGCTCGACGATATAGGGCACGCCGCGGTAGATGCCGCGCACCGGCGCCCAGTCGGCGAGGAAGAACCGGCTCTCCGGGCGATAGAACAGCCCGCTCGCCCACAGATCGATGCCGGGAAAGAGCAGAAATATCGCCGCCGCCAGCGCCAGGACCGCAGTATAGGCGGCCAGGCCGCGGCTCATCTAGGCAACCTCGGCGAGGCGCGTCGCCAGAAGGCGCCGGATCTCGGCGGCCGCCCGCGCGGTGTCGTCGGGTGGCGCGTAGCGCCAATCCTCGATCGTGCCGGCGAACGGGCGCGTCATGCGGGCGGCGCGCATGGCCGCGTGAAAGCGTGCGAACTTGGCGGAGCCGCCGTCGAGATCGATGACATGGACCGGCTTCCCGGTGGCGGCGGCCTCGCTCACCATCGATACCGAATCCGCGGTCACCAGCACGGCGTCCGCCAGCCCGAGCAGGCCGAAATAAGGATTGTCGCCGGCGCCATCCCAGATGAAGACGGGCAGGCCGGCAAGCCGATCGCGCAGCAGCTGCTCGGCCGCCGGTCCCGTGCGGCGCGAGGGTGTCACGGCGATGCCGAAGCCCGCGCGCGCGAGCGCGGCAAGCTGATCGACGAACGCGGCGAAGCGCGATTCACTGAGCCGGTAGACGCGGTTGTCGCCGCCGATCAGCACCGCCACAAGCGGGCGCGGCAGGCCGGCGAGCTGCGGCGCAAAGCGCCGCGCGCCCTCGGCGAGCCGTGCCGCAGTGACGCGATGCACGGCGCCCAGGGTGGGGAAGACATTCTCGCCGCGCGCCGGATCGTGCTCGGGCACCACCATCAGGTCGACCTCGCGGCGGGCGAAACGCGGGTCCTGGACCTGCACCCAGAAGACGCGACCGCCGCTGGCAGCGGCTGCAGCCAGAGCTGCGGCGCCAGGTGGCGCCACGGCGCGCGGATCTCGAGCCGCTTCTCGGCAAAGGGAAAGCCCACCGCCTCGGCGAGTCCGATCACCTGGTTGGCCATGCCGATCTTGCCGTCATGCACCACCCATACGGTGGGGCCTGTGCTTGCCATCGATCGCCTCAATCCGAAGCGCCGCCGCGGTGTTAACCTCGGCGCCGCGGGCTTGCAAGCGCGTTGCCGCCGCCGCCGTAACTTGCAATATTATTACCGTGTAATACCATGCCGCCCTCCGCCGATTTTCCTCAGAGATCCGAGATGCGCCGCATCAAGCTCGACAAGATCGATCGACGCATTCTGCGTGACCTGCAGGCGAATGGCCGTATGACCAATGTCGATCTGGCCAAGCGCGCCGGCATATCGGCGCCGCCTTGCCTGCGGCGCGTGCGCGCGCTCGAGGAGGCCGGCTTCATCCGCGGATATCATGCCGACATCAATCCGGAACTGCTGGGCTTCGGTGTTACCGTCTTCGCCCAGGTCGGCCTGTCGAGCCAGGCCGAGCCGGATCTGAAGGCCTTCGAAACCCTGGCGCTGACCTGGCAAGAGGTGCGCGAGGCGCACATGCTCGCCGGCGAGACCGACTTCCTGCTGAAGATCGTCGCCACCGACTGGGACAGCTACCAGCGGTTCCTCACGACCAAGCTGACTGCGGCGCCCAATGTCGCGCATGTGCGCTCGTCGCTCGCCATCCGTGCGTCCAAATACGATCCCGGCGTGCCCATCGACGTTGATGCCAAGGAATAATCGCGCGGCGCATCCCGGCATCGATCTCGTCGTCTTCGATTGCGACGGCGTACTGGTCGACAGCGAGGTCATCGCCTGCCGCGCCGTCGTCGACACCTTGGCCGCCTTCGGCCACGTCATGGCCGCCGAGAGCATCGCCGAGCGTTTCACCGGCGTGAGCAACCGGGACATGTACGCCGCCCTCGCCGCGGATCTCGGCGGTGCGCTGCCGGAAGATTTCGACGCGACGATGAAGCGCCATGCGTTCGAACTGTTCGAGCGCGAGCTCAAAGCCATCGCCGGCCTCGAGACGGTGCTGCCGCAGCTGGCGATGGCCAAATGCGTGGCGTCGAGCAGCCTGCCGGACGATCTCCTGTGGAAGCTGCGGCGGACAGATCTGCTGCGCTGGTTCCCGCCGGCGGCGATCTTCAGCACGGCGTTGGTGGCGCGCGGCAAGCCCGCGCCTGACATCTTTCTCTATGCCGCTGCCAGGATGGGCGCGTCGCCGCAACGCTCGATTGCCATCGAGAACAGCGCGCCCGGCGTCGCCGCGGCGAAGGCGGCGGGTATGACGGCGCTCGGCTTCGCCGGCGGCAGCCATTGCCGCCTCGGCCATGATGCACGGCTCGCTGCGGCCGGTGCCGATCTCGTCTTCAGCGATATGCGGGAGCTGCCCAGCCTGATCGCCGCGCGCGATCAAGGGTTCAGCGAAACGCGACCTTGACCACTTCGTAGGAGCGGGCGCCGCGCGGCGTGGACACTTCGACGCTGTCGCCGATGTTCTTGCCGATCAGGGCACGGGCAAGCGGCGAGGTTACCGACAGGCGCCGCTGGCTGATGTCGGCTTCGTCCTCGCCGACAATCTGGTAGACGACCTTCTCGTCGGTCTCCTCGTCGGCCAGGGTCACGGTAGCGCCGAACTTGACGATCTTCCCGGACAGCTTGGACACGTCGATCACCTCGGCGCGCGCGATCTTGTCTTCGAGTTCGAGGACGCGGCCCTCGATGAAACTCTGACGCTCGCGTGCGGCGTGATACTCCGCGTTCTCCGACAGATCGCCATTCTCCCGCGCCTCCGCAATCGCCCGGATCACGGCGGGCCGGTCGACGGTCTTGAGCCGCTTCAGCTCGTCCTGCAGCCGGGAGTAGCCGGTCGCGGTCATTGGGATCTTCGTCATCGGAAGAAGGTTCCTAACCTCACACGGCTAGAGTCGTTCCAGAGCGACAAATACACCCCCGCCCGGCCCTGGCGGGCCGGGGTGCCTAGAACGATCCAACAAAATAGGACTGGAGCGAGGCGACTTCAAGGCTGCCGGATTTGAGCGCGGCGATTGCTTGGACAGCGGCGCGCGCGCCGGCGACCGTGGTGTAGTAGGGGATGGCGTTGGTGAGCGCAGTGCGGCGTAGGCTGAAGCTGTCGGCGATCGCCTGCGCGCCCTCGGTGGTGTTGAACAGCAGCTGCACACCTCCGGACAGCATGCGGTCGACGATATGCGGCCGGCCTTCGAGCACCTTGTTGACGATTTCGACCGACAGTCCCGCTTGGCGCAGCAGCTCGGCCGTGCCGCGGGTGGCGATGAGGCGGAAGCCCATCTCGGTTAGGCGCCGGCACGGCTCGACCATGGCCGGCTTGTCGCGATCGCGCACGGAGACGAAGACCGTGCCCTGAAGCGGCAGCTCGACGCCGCTGCCGAGCTGCGACTTGGCGAAGGCGCGGCCGAAATCGACGTCGAGCCCCATCACTTCGCCGGTCGACTTCATCTCGGGCCCGAGGATCAGATCGACGCCCGGGAAGCGCGCGAAGGGGAAGACCGCTTCCTTCACGGCCACATGCCGCACGCGCGAGCGGTCGAGCGAGAAGGAGCGCAGCCGCTCGCCCGCCATGACGCGGGCGGCGATCTTGGCGATCGGCACGCCCGTGGCCTTGGCGACGAAGGGCACGGTGCGCGAGGCGCGCGGGTTCACCTCGAGCACGTAGACGGTGCTTTCCTTGACCGCGTATTGCACGTTCATCAGCCCGACCACGCCGAGCCCCTTGGCGAGCGCCGCGGTCTGCCGCTCGATGTCGGCGATGACGGCGGCGGGTAGCGAGTGGGGCGGCAGCGAGCAGGCGCTGTCGCCCGAATGGATGCCCGCCTCCTCGATATGCTCCATGATGCCGGCGATGGCGACGTCCTCGCCGTCGGCGAGCGCGTCGACATCGACCTCGATCGCATCCTGGAGGTAGCGGTCGATCAGCACCGGGTTCTTGCCGGAGACCTTGACCGCGTTGCTCATATAGCGGGCCAGCGCCACAGGCCCGTGCACGATCTCCATCGCGCGGCCGCCCAGCACGTAGGAGGGGCGGATCACCACGGGATAGCCGATGCGCGCCGCGACCTTGTCGGCGTCCTCGGCGGAATAGGCGGTGCCGTTGTCGGGCTGCTTGAGATCGAGCCGCTGCAGCAGCTCCTGGAAGCGGCGGCGGTCCTCGGCGAGATCGATGGCATCGGGCGAAGTGCCGAGGATGGGAATCTTCGCCGCTTCGAGCGCGGCGGCGAGCTTGAGCGGCGTCTGCCCGCCGAGCTGGACGATGACGCCGACCACCGTGCCGCGCCGCTCCTCGACGCGCACCAGCTCGATCACGTCCTCCGCCGTCAGCGGCTCGAAATAGAGCCGGTCGGAGGTGTCGTAATCGGTCGAGACGGTCTCCGGGTTGCAGTTGACCATGATGGTCTCGATGCCCGCCTCCTTGAGGCTGTAGGCGGCATGGACGCAGCAATAGTCGAACTCGATGCCCTGGCCGATGCGGTTGGGCCCGCCGCCGAGGATCACCACCTTGCGGCGGTCGGAGGGATCCGCCTCGCATTCGGGCGCGGTGACGCCGTCGCCCTCGTATGTCGAATACATGTAGGGGGTGAGCGAGGGGAACTCGGCGGCGCAGGTGTCGATGCGCTTATAGACCGGGTGGACGCCGAGCGCGGCCCGTCGTGCGGCGATCTCGGCCTCTTCCCTGCCCGTGAGCTCGGCCAGCCGCGCGTCGGAAAAGCCCAGGCGCTTCAGCCGCAGCAGCTCGCCGGCCGAGACCGCCGGCAGGTCCAGGCGCCCGCGCGCGCGCACCTGCCCCTCCGCCGCGACGATGTGGCGGATCTCCTCGAGGAACCAGGGGTCGTATTTGCAGGCGGCGTGGATCTCCGCCGTGGTGAGGCCGTGGCGATAGGCCTGCGCGAGGACGAGCAGGCGGTGGGGCGTCGGCCGCGCCAGCGCGGCGCGGACCGCATCCTTGTCACCGCCGGCGGCGCCGGGGATCTCGACCTCGTTGAAGCCGGTGAGGCCGGTTTCCATCGAGCGCAGCGCCTTCTGCACCGACTCGGCGAAGGAGCGGCCGATCGACATCGCCTCGCCCACGGATTTCATCGAGGTCGACAGGACGGGCTCGGCGCCCGGGAATTTCTCGAAGGTGAAGCGCGGCATCTTGGTGACGACGTAGTCGATCGTCGGCTCGAAGCTCGCCGGCGTCACGCGCGTGATCTCGTTCTT
>WNFN01101016.1_pt1 | contig 24417 bp, 39 predicted proteins | sample 5400161 | NCBI WGS metagenome assembly WNFN01 (sample SAMN13153353, study PRJNA577476) | soil metagenome | isolation source: 80 cm saprolite on Douglas fir-dominated hillslope | place: USA:California | collected 2013-09-17 | reverse complement strand
GGGGGGTGAGGACTAGGTTCGATACCTAGAGATGCACGTAGGATTCTGTTGAAGTAGGAGCCCTTAACCAGCTCCTCGCCGGGCAACCCGGTCGGTCTACACCAGGACCGATACGATCGGAGTTGGGGTGGATGGCTACCACAACGCCTAAGGATGCAAGGGCCTTCGCGGTCGGTCCGGACTGCAAGCCACCAACAACCTCCACCGGAGGGTAAGTGAACTTCCTACCGCAACACCTATCGTTCAGCTCCCTAAGCTCATACGAGAGCTGTCCTAGGCAGTGGTACTTGGCGCGAGTGCGTCATGCTGAAGAGCGACAGACCTGGTTCTTCCCGATAGGTTCGGCTGTCCATGCCTCGATTGAGAGCTATATAGCTTCGGGCGTGGTCCCAGACTTCGAAGGAATCTTCTATCCGTTGGTTGTTCAGCAGATGCAGATTGACCCAGACGACCTGAACTGGTTGGCTGGCGGCCCCAAGGATGATCCCTTCATCAGGGACAAGGCAGTGCAGCTAGGCAAGGACTGCGTAGAACGGGCTGTGACGTTCCTTGAGGATGTCACGGTGCATGAGGTGGAGTACGATGCTACCGGCATGCTGCCAGGCTGCGAGGTGCCCATCAAGGCGTTCGTAGACATCCTTGGGGAGCACAAGAAGCACGGCCCCGTGATCGTGGACTGGAAGTCTTCGGCGTCCAAGCCGAAGACCAACCTTCAGCTTGAGGTGTACCGAGCCCTACTGTCCAACCAGGGCATGCAGCGCTACACCACAGGGCTGTGGGCGATGCTTCGACCAGGGACCAGCAAGGCTCGCCCCGTGGACCTTTCATCCGTTGATCCGAGCGCTCTAGGCGCTCGGTTCCAGAAGTGCTACGATGACATCAAGGCGCGCATCTGGAAGACCAACCACTCGTTCGACTGCAACTTCTGCATTCAGCAAGATAACTGCCTGTTGGTCGCAGGGCCGACGGAGAGGGCGAACTTCTATGACCGAGCAGTCGAAGATGGGTTCCCGTTCTGAGCAGGAAGAGCTGAAGTACTCCTTCACCGCGTCCGTAGGGTACAGCGCGCAGGTCGACCTCATCGCAGACGGCTGGGTTAACAGCCTCGAAGAGTGGGAAGGACTGTCTACCGCCCGTCGCGAAGACATTCTTAACCGCATCCTGTTTAGGTTCGCGGAGGATAGCGTAGAACTCTACTGGGAAAAGGCGCAATGACTACAATCACCTTCCGCATCCCGAGCAAGGCCCATCAGTACGGTTACGCCGAGATCAGCTACCAAGGTGGTGACGATCTCCCGAGTCCCGAACAGCTCGCCAGCGACTACATGGACTACGTCGTCCGCTTCCAAAAGGCCGAGCTTGCGGCGAAGCCGAAGCGTCCCTCTTCTCAGCTCATCGGTGACGCGTTCGCAGGAGAGGTGGAGGCCGCGATCGGTGATCCCGGCACGGTCCTGGACAGCATGCTCAAGGTGTCGGCTGAAGAGTTGATGCGTACCGAGCTGGGTGCTCACGTCATCAGCGAGACTCCCGCCCCGTGGGACGGGCAGGGGGAAGTCCCTGCCGAACTTCAGCCGAAGCCCTGGCAGAAGGGCGCCCGCAAGGCGCCCGCTGCTGACCTGTTCGACTAGACTCAACAACAAGCATCGATCAAAGGATTCTCGGAATGAACATGGACGACCTTCTCGCCCCGTCTGGCGACAACATCAAGCTGAGTTCCCTCGCCGTGGGTGACAAGCTTCAGGGCGTGCTGATTCGACCGGTCGCCGTCCTGCCGGACACCGACTTCAAGACCAAGGAGCAGAAGAAGTCCAAGAAGGGCTCGCTCCTCTGGCAGTTCCGGCTGAACCTGGAAATCGATGGCGCTCCGAAGACCGTGTACCTCCCCGGCGGCGCCTACTGGGAGACGCTGAACGCCTTCAAGGCGGCTGGGATCCGGTCCTTCGACGACACTGAGGGCGGCGTCTGGGCCATCAAGCGGATTGACGACACCCCGCCCGCCACCGCCGGCTTCGCCCCCCGCAAGAACTGGCAGGTCAAGTTCGTCGCGGCTGCTGCGTAACAAACGTTGTGAAGTGGCGGGCCTTCGGGCCCGCCCTTCCAGTCGGAGGGAATCATGGGGCGCCAGTACGTCAACGTGGAATGGTCGGCGATCGTCTCTCGCCACAATACGGAACAGGATGAGATCGACGACTTCCTGTGGGAAGACTTCGTGAAGCGGGTCTGGAAGATCGCGGCCGAAGACAAATACAAGGGGATCCACCTCGAATGAAGGGGGCTAGTGGAATGATGCCAGGACCCAAGGGCGACTTGGAGGCGGACGCCATCGTCCTTCTTCGGTGGGGCTATCCCCTGGAAGAGGTTGTCCTTATTTTGGAATCTGCCCGCACTCAACGCGAGGCGTACGAAAAGAGTCTCAGTGAAGAGAATCAGGATCATTCTTGATGTCGCATCCTTCACCTTCGAGGGAGACTTCGAAGAGGTCTTGAATGCGATAGAGGGGCAGCGAAAGAAGGACGGCATGGTCACGGTCAACTCTAGCGCTGGGCGAAAGTCGTTCCCCGCCAACCGGGTGATCCTCATCGAGGAGGAAGTATCAAAACCCTAAGCAGGTCGATCACCCGGGGCCTGTCGGCTGGTGCACCACTACCTACGCCGTATCCCCTCTTCGATAAGAACAAGATGACCTTTCGGCGCTCGTCTATGCAGATGATCGCCGGACCGCCCGGGTCCATGAAGACCATCTTCATGCTCAACATCGTGGACCAAATGGGCCCCGGTGTCCCAACGCTGTACCACAGCTCGGACAGCGACGACTTCACCATGGCTACACGGGTCCACAGCATGCGTACGGGGGCCTCTAGCGAGGAGTCCGAACTTCTGGTCATGGGGAGTCCCGCGCTCGCTCAGGCGGCTCTCAAGGACTTCTCTCACGTCAAGTGGTCGTTCCATGCGGCTCCCACCTTGGAGCATATGTGGACGGAGGCCGAGGCGTTTCTGGAGATCCACGGCGAGTACCCCCACCACACCATCATCGACATCCTGATGGACGTTGACTTCGAAGGTGCCGGGGAGCAGAACTACTGGGCTCTGATGGCGGAACTCAAGGTGATGGCCCGTGATCAGCAGACTTCCCTGACGATCGTGCACCACACGTCGGAGAGCAACAAGGCTGGGACTCCGCCCCCTCGGTCCGCCATCATGGGCAAGGCCAACCAGTTGCCGACGTTGATTCTCACCCTATGGGGAGACGCCTACGCTGGCACCCTGGCCGTTGCCACGGTGAAGAACAGGTTCGGACCGCAGGATGCCATGGCCAAGCGGTGGTTCACGCTGGCCGCCGACCCCGGCATCTGCAAGATAGAGGAGAAGGACTTCGCTGTAGAGAACTTCGCCGACCTGGAAATCGAATTCGATGACTGACTCCGACCAAGTAGGAGACTGACATGGCGCCGTGGAACCGCGACGAGGACAACAACTCGGTCTACGAGATGACCGAGGAGGAGAAGAACCCCGACTACTGCTACACCCACGACACGATCTGCCCGCCCGAGGAGGATTGATGGCATTCGGAAGCACGGGAGAGCCGGAGCCCACTGGGGACGAGAGTGACGAAGAACTGTAAGGACTGTGGACCGGGCGCCCTCAAGCGCCCGGCTCCGCACCCCGGACCGCGCTGCGCAACACACCATAGAGAGCGCAAGAAGGCGGCTAGAAGCGCCGCACACGAGTCCCGCGTAGGGAAGGTCTACGGCCTTAAGCCAGGCCAGTACGAGGCCATCTACGAGGCCCAGGACGGCTGTTGCTACATCTGCACGAGAGCCGTTGGCAAGGCTAAGAAGCTCTCAGTGGACCACGATCACAAGACTGGCTACGTTCGTGGCCTTCTGTGCACGACGTGCAACAACATGTTGGGCCATGCCAGGGATGAGATATCCTTCTTCGGCAGGGCCGTCGACTACCTGACACACCCGCCCGCCCAAGAGGTGGGCGTCTGGGCTAGACCGGAGGTCGTTGTTGCGAGAACAAAGGAGATCGAGAACTGACTGGCCGACCTTCTACCTTGGCCCGGTGCTTGTCCACTACGGTGGCGAACCGGTGGAGGACGGTCGGGGGTGGCACGCCTACCTTTGTCCGTTCCACAAGGAGGGAAGCAAGTCCGCCTCCATCAACACCACACTTCATGTCTTCGTCTGCCACGGGTGTGGCATGAAGGGAAACGCCGTACAGCTCATCATGAAGTGGGAGAACAAAGCTTATGCCGATGCTCTCAAAATCGCAGAGGGTCTTGCTGGAGAGGGCGACTCTCCAGTACGCGACACACGTGGATCTAGCCGAAGAGTATCTGGCCGGGCGGGGAATCGATCTGGAAGCCGCGCGTTCAAGCGCACTTGGCGTAGTGGTTGATCCAGTCCCCGGCCACGAGGGCAGGCAAGGCAGACTCGCCATCCCCTACCTGACCAACGCGGGTCCCGTCAACATGACGTTCCGGTGCATCCGGGATCACTCGTGCAAAGAGCACAAGTGCCCGAAGTACATGAAGCTGGCCGGAGAGCAGACCAATCTGTACGGCGTCCAGTACCTTGATGAAGCGGGTGACTGGATCGCGGTAGCCGAGGGCGAGCTTGACGCACTCAGCAGCAACCTCGCAGGGATCCCCTGCGTGGGGATCCCTGGTGCTGAGAACTGGAAGGACCACTGGACGAACGTCTTCGAAGACTTCACCCGGGTGTACGTCTGGCAGGACGGGGATGCTGCCGGGGAGAAGTTCAGCAAGAAGCTCATGACCGAGATCGGAGCCATTAGGGTTCCGTTCCCTGCGGGCGAGGATGTAAACTCGACACTGGCCAAGCAGGGCGTCCACGCCCTGCGCAAGATGATCCGGAAGTGAGCGCATGATCTACCTGGTGATGAACGAGTGGACCGGGGATCTGGCGGCCGTAACCGAAGTGGTAGCCGCCCACTCCACTCTCCAGCGTGCGGTGGACCACATAGCCAGCATCGCCGAAGACCACGGAGTTCACCTGGAAGATGGCGAGACCAGCATCTACGTGCCCTCGTCGGCTAACAGGTTCCTGACCGATGAGTACTACATCGAAGAAATCAAGGTTGACCATGTCCGGTAAGCACGCGAAGAGCGAAGACGAGAATGACTTCGAGGCCGCAGAGAAGGGCATCCAGTTCGATCAGCAGTGGCAGGAGTCCTTCGACCGAGCCGAGCAGAAGCGTGAGGACGGCGTTGGTGCTTACGCTCCCGACAAGCGGGACTGGGCGGCTCCCAAGCCGCCTGAGCGGAGGGGCAAGTGATCTTTTCCGGAGGCGGGATCGCAATCGAACTCCTCGTCAAGGAATTCCTTGCGATCAAGGCCAACCAGGAAGAGCTGGCCAAGCGGGTCAAGGCTCTTGAAGACGATGTTGCACTCCTCAAGAGTGCTGCCCGACCTGGGGGTGTTCGTGGCTGGTGAGTACTCGCACTACACGGTCAACGAGATGGGCCGCATGGCAGCTCGTGGCGTCTACTTGGCTACCCGCCGCAAGGACGGGTGGTTGTTCACCGAGATCAAGGCTCGCCACGGCAAGATCCGCAAGTTCGTCAACCCGAAGAACGTAACGGACGACAAGGGCGGATACGACATCCGCCTGATCGACAAGGCCAGCGAAGTCTAGAACGCAGAAAAGCGGCCCACCCCCGAAGGGTGGGCCGTTCTCTGTGGGGGCTTACTTGCCGGGGACCTTGAGGAACCGGTCAACCAGGGCATCGACCTGCGGAATGGCCATCAAGCGGGCGGCACCGGCCGCCGCCGCGATAACGCCACCGCCGATAGCGGAAGTCTCCCCAAGCCCGAGCGCGTTCACCAGGACCGGCGCTACGGGAATCAGCGCAAGCAGCGCCTGTGCAGCGGTGCGCAGAGTGCGCACCCATTCGTTCTTCATCTACGCTCCATAGGGCCAGATTCGTTCTATCTGATTAGCGGTGGCATCATCAATGATACCGGTCGGATTGAGCCCAAAGAGGACCTGTATCCCACGGATGTGGGATGTGGTTGACTCGTCAAGCTCCCCGTTGATGTCGCAGCGCAGTACGCGCTGAACGTGTCGAACCGCTTCGTGCTCTTGTTCGTTCGTTGCGGCGATGATGCGACGCGAATACCATGACTTGAGCATCAGGCCCCCATCTTGTCCGCGATCCTATCTACAACTCCTCTGACGCCTGCAACCTCAGAGGCGACGGCTTCGACGTCGGCTCGCTGGGTCACAAGCGATTCCAGGACCTCGATCCTGACACGCAGATCGGTGATGGTTTCAGCCTTTTCTGAGTTGCCAGTCTCCAGCGTTTCGATGCGTACTTGAAGAAGCTCGACGACCCCCACGGCGGTCTCGACCGCCGCCGTGTTGCTCCTTCTCTTGCCCCCGACAAAGCCACCAAGCGCAGCTCCTAGAGCTACGATTACGGTAACCATAGTTCCCGTGTCCAATGTGTTCCCCTTGTTATGAGTCGGCTACCGTTCTCAGTACCACGGTCAGGTGGCCACCCAGCGTGCCGAAGTTCGGGCCAGGGGGAGACAGTTGCTCGAACGTCCAGTCGTCGATGACGACCTGGGTGGTTATGTTTTCGTATAGTTCCTGGTAAAGAACTACGTCGCCTGCCCTTGCCGCAGCCTGGAAGGACTCGAACCTCGCTCTTGCGTAGCCGTCGTATCCGATACTCTGGCCAGTCTTGTCCTGCTCCGAGTCGAACAGTTCGAAGACCTGGGTGATGATGCGCTGACGGAGCACGCCAGGAAGAGTTTTGACCTGCCATCCGTTGAGCACTCCACCCAGCGTGGGATCAGTTCCGGGGCCAAGGGTGAATTGGAAAGCTATCCAGTTCTGTGGTCCGATGGGCTGGGCTATGCCCAGATCCGAGGTTCCGGGGGGTTGAGATGGACCGTAGGTGATGAGCGGGAAGCTTCCCCCGCCTTCGGATAGGACCGTAATTCCGACCGAGCCGGTCAGGGGTATGGGCGTTCTGATGGAGATGAACTTGTACAGCTTGGGCTCTTCCGTGTTGAACCGGATGCGCCCCGTGTTCAAGTATGCATGCGCTAGGAGCACGCTGGCATCCTCTAGAACGGAACCCACGCCCTCTACCGCAAAGACTCTTCGGTTACTTGCTCCGAAGTTGGTGACCGAACTTACCTGACCCTGGCCTACGTAGTAGATATCACGAGCGTAGGCGTAGCGTACGGTGTTGGTGGTCTGCTCCTGTACGGTTACGCCGAGGTTGACCCGGAAGAGTCCGGTATTCCCGTCGTGAGCGTTGGTCGAGCCCACCCACATGAACGTGTCTTCGCCGGTGATGCCGTGACAGCCACCGGTCGGAGTGAACAGCAGCGGACCGTAGGCGATGTTCCCACTACCGTCGATCTGACCGACTCGGAATCCCTTGTTGGTGGCGATGCCGATGAAGCTCTGTACGTAGGTGTAGATACTGTTGATGATCTCGCCGGTCGGCATGGTAGCCGTAACCCCGGCCCATGACAGGAGCGGGATCCCGGTGTTGTCTGCGGTTGCGGTGAACGCGTGGATCTCGGACTTCGTGCCGGAGCTACCGGCGATATAGATAGCTGTGGGTCCGTCCGTAATCGAAGACCATCTCCACGCCGAGTCCTGGTGTGCGTAGATGACTCCACCAGTTGCCCCGCTAGAACTCGTAGGAAGGGCCACTGGAGCCCCGCTAGGCGGGTTGAGCAGCTGGTATACCTTGTTGTCCGTGCAGCCGATTAGGCGGCCCTTCAGCCATTCCAGGGTCCAGTTCGTTTCGGTACCTGTGTAGTACTGTGTGGGCGCCCCAGCGTCCACACCAGACCAGATGCCGTTGGTCCTGCCAAGGAAGTACCGAGAGCCGGTTGACGTCATGTCAAAGATGGTCGCACCACCACCGGCGACAATGCTAGTGGTGGCCGCATCGGTCACCTTGTGCAGATCGTCCCCAGAGGACTGCCAATAGGAATCGACCCCCGAGGGGTCGATGTATCCCTCGACCCGGACGGGAGACTTGCCAGCGTTAGTGAGCTTCAGGGCTGCCTGCCGAAGGAGCTTGAGTTCCCCGGAGGTCCAGCAATTGACGCCAAGGGAGTCCGAGAACCTGACATCGAACTGGTTGTCGTTGTCCGGGTCCTGGTACAGGATGCCCGCTCCGCCGGTGAAGTTCGACTGACTCCGCAGCCACCAGCCTTCCAGGGATTGTTCACCGGGTTCGGCGAAGGAGTCGAACTGTTGCTTGCGGATGGGAGCCATGACCTCAGTGTAAGCCCGCTTGTGGATGTAGTCTCCACCCTGGACTGTGGACAGGAACGGGATCCCCGCAAGGGCGTAGTCGTAGGCGTCGTCGGTCAGTGCGTACGTGGAGTTCGTGAAACCGGTGATCGCAGTAATCTCGTTGGGAATCCGGTTGACTACGTCGTTCATTACACCTCCCGATACCAGCCCTGAATGGTCAACGTCGATCCAGCAAGAAGGTTGGCACCCGTGAGGGTGATGTTAGTGGACGTAAGAATCTGATCGATCTGGGCCAGGGTGCCACCCGCCGTGACGATCCCGGAGTACGTACCAGGGCTGCTGACCGAGCTACAGTTCAACGGGATGAGCTGCCTTGTCGTGTTAGCACCAGCGCCGGCTCGGAACGGAACGGACGGAAGGGCGACGGTGACGCCAGTACCACCGGACCCAGCGACGTTCACCTGAATATAGACAGAGAGCATGACCATCTTGCCGATTTTGAAGTACGACCCGAACTGAGTTGTGAAGGTGGCTGAGCCACCCCCACCCACAGTGGGGGTGTACGTGATCGGGGTGTTGCTCATGTAGTTGCTCAGCATGCCGGTGTTGTCGAACGTGGCGACAGATGAACTGTTGTTCTGCATGTCGAGCGCTTTACCGGTCGAAGTGTTCGGCAGGTTGATGTGCACGCCGTCGACCGAAGTATCACTCGGGGTGAAGTTGGCGAAGCCACCGTTGGTGACCTGCAAAACGGGGATGCCACCACTCTTAAGATCCAGGATCTTGCTGTTCGACGGGGCGCCTGCGGTGGTGGTTACTCCAAAGTGGGACACCACTCCGCTCGTGCTGGGCGAAGAAACGATGAAGGTTCCATCTACCTGAAGACCCTGGGCGGCTACGCGTCGGAGGGTTACATCCTGGATTGCGCTACCAGGACCCCAGAGAGTGTCGCCATTCTCCTTGACGAACCACCGGGCGTTCGCGTCGCCAGTGGCCCTGCCCTCGATCAGGGAGTCCGTAGCGCTAGTCCTGTTGGACCGGATGAGCTGGGAGGTGTCGATCTCACCAGAGAACGTGGTGTTGGTAGTGAACGACTGAGTGCCAGAGAAGACTGGACCACCAGTAAACGACGGGTTGCCGGAGAACACAGGGTTACCGGTGATCGTGCCAGAGATGGGGCCTGTGATAGTGAAGCCCGCTAGCGTCTTGTTGCTCAGCGTCTGAACATCAGTAGTTCCAACAACGTCACTGCCAACAGAAAGGCCATGTACGGCATCAAGGGCGTTCTCATGATTACGCGAATCCCTGTAGTCTCGTGCGGAACTGACGTGGCGCACAAGGGCGCCACCGGTGTGCGAAGTGGCAGAGGTTCCGTCAACGCCCCGGGTGACCGTGAACGTAGTTCCAGCAATGCCGGTAACGTCCACAAGCTCTTCGGTCGGAGTCTCGTAGTCGAGAGCGAGGGTGAACGGGGTCATGTTGGGAAGGCCGACCGCGTCGGTAAGCTGGATCGTGGTGGTCGAGTTGGTGATACCAGCCACCAGGTTCTTCGGCGTGGACGTGCTGGAATAGAAACGGACGGTCATGGTTCCTCTTATCCGTTGAAGGTCTGGTAGGACTCGAAGAGCCTCTGGAGACGCGTACGCTCCTCTGTGAGCCTGCGAGTGTACAGGGCCAGGAAGAACTGCGTCGCGCTACTGGCGGCGCTCGTAGGCACCAGTCCAGCCCTTTCGGTAGCTTCGATGGAGGACTGCTGAAGCCGTCCAGCCTCGTAGGACGGAAGGACTCGCCAGCAAGCACCGTACACAATCATGTCGATGTAGCGCTCAGGGAACCCGGTGACCACCGTGAAGTCATCGTTGTTGTTGGCAAGGGTGTTGGGAGCCTTGGTGTAGGACACTCGGATGTTCCGGCCAGGAACCGTCCGGTTGTTACCGAGGTCAACGGTAATAGTCTTGCCAGTGGGAGTGGGTGTCGGCTTCACTTGTCCGGCAGTAGTGGACGCCAGGGGGTTGAAGCGCCACGAATCCATCGGGAACCAGATGGCAGACGGACCGATGGTGTTCGATGTCACCTTGTATACGTCGTCAACGTCGGTCGGGACGGGGTACTCGTACCGCGCTGCAACGTACGGGAACTCGAACTCGCCGAACACCCACAAGTCTGGATACACACCGTTGATCGTGTCGTTGATAGCTTCTTTGATCCGCTCTCGGGGGAACCGAGGATCGTCAGTGACCAGAGTGCCAGCAGTATGAGAGGCAGGGGTGGTGCCCTCAACACCACGCCCCGTAGAGGGCGTGGTGGGAAGGCCGAATAGAGTTACGGTACCTGCGGTGCGATCGTAGTTCTTGACAAGAAGCATCTCGTCGTCGATCTCGATCAGGCCGCGAGAGAGGTTCACGACAGTCGACGGGTCAACAACGAACGAAGTGTCGGTGGCCGTGATGTCGTTGAGAAGGTACGATACCGAAGCTTGGTCCTTGGTGTAACCGAGAAGCTGTTGCCTCACTCGGTCCACGATGTTGGCGTAAGTGACTGCCACGATCTCTCCTTAGACGAAGAACCCGTTCGCTACGATGGTAGCGCTAGTAGCGCCCCCGGTAGCAAATTCCAGGGTTACGGCGTTGCCCGGAGGGGCGACGACGATGATGGAAATGGTTCCGGATCCGTGAACCGTGGTCAAGGCGAGTCCAGTAAGCGACAGCCGATGAACGACAGTACCGCTATCCGGGTTCGCGCCGGTTCCAGACACGGTAACCGACGGCGTTGCCGTCGCCGCTAGGGCGACGGACGCTGACATGAACAGTTCGCCGGACCAGACGATACCAGCGGGTACCGTGAGGATGGTCCCTGTGGTGGTTCGACTAGCGCAGGCCATCGCGCCCGTGCTGGGCGTGAAGTTTATCATCAGAACTCTCCCCACACGAGGTTTATGTTCCAGTTTTGGTCGGTGTCGCCAGTTGAAGTCGAGAAACAGATACCCTCGCCAGGGGCGAAGGTGAGAGGCCCGGCCCCGCCAGGGGGAACGACTCGGTAGATGTAGTTGTTGGTGGCGGGCTGAGCCGGAGGCGGAACGGAGAACCATGCGGCCCCAGAGGTAACCGTGGGGTTTCCGAGCCTAACCTCTGCGACGGGGTTGGCGTACGAGCTAATGCGCTTGGCGATTGCGGTAGACGATTGCAGAGTGCCCAGGGTCGCGGACGTGATAAGGAGTCCACGAAGAGATATCCGGGTCGTGCTGGCCCCGCTATCGAGATAGCTGGAGACGGACCCGCCGAGGAGCACCATAGTTTTGCCGCTGAGCAGCGGATTGAAGAGCGACAAGAACACGTTGGCCGCAACGACGCCAGCCATGTCGGCTGTGTTGAATGTGTACGTCCCCGTGTAGGACGGGTTGATGACCGGGTAGTCTGAGACGGAGCCCGACACTACCTGAGTGCCAGAGGGCAGCGCGGTGACAGTGCCGCTGACAGCCTGGGTGCCGGAGGGGATAACGGTTACGGTGCCCGTAACCGCCTGGGTGCCAGAGGGGACCGTGGTGACGGTCCCCGATACCGGGAAGACCGCTGGGCTGGTAACGGCTACATTCTGGGTGCCGGAAGGTACGGTAGTGACGGTGCCGCTAACCGGCACGATGGCCGGACTAGTGATGGCTACGTTCTGGGTGCCGGACGGAGTCGTGGTGATGGTGCCGCTGACAACTGAATTCAGGGACCCGTCTGAGTTGATCGACAGATTCGCGTTGGACGTGCGGTCTTTGATCTGAACGGACTGTGCCATGTCATCCACCTGCCATTATCGTACAGGTGGCGGTTGCTCCACCGGTGATGTTGGTGGTTACTCGCGCCCTAGCGAATCGCCATGCTTCGGCGCTCACGGTGAGCATGGTATTGGTGTTGGTGGCCAGGTTGACGGTGCCGTCCGAAACCCAGTTGGTTCCGTCTTGGGAGGTGTCCATTCCCATGACGCCTGCCGTGACCGTACCGGTCACGAGGATGGCCATGGTGATGTTGCTTTTGGACGCGCCGAAGTCGACGGAAGTCCCGGTTCCAGTAGTGGCAGCCGTAAGGCTAGTGGTGGCGGTGGCGGTTCCAGACGCCGTGGCAACCGATGTCCCACTAAGGGGGCTGGTTACCGCTACGTTCTGGGTTCCACTGGGAGTGGTGGTGACAGTTCCTGTGACGGGAAGGGTTGTGCCCGGGGGGTACATCCCTTCTACCATTATGCGGTTCTCGGCCATAAGGGTGGGGTCCTTTGGCTAATGAGCGCCCTCAGGCGCTCCGATACGCCTCGCCAGTACGTTGTGAGATGTCCATGGCTTTGCGGGTCTGGCTCAGTTTGGTACCAGCGGGTTGGACTCCTTGACGCACAGCGTCTCGGTAGGCGTCAAGTTCCGAGTCCCAAGCCTTTTGGACGTTGGTCTCGGAGAGGTGGGGATTGAGGTTGAGGTTCTTGGATCGCATGCATTCGCCGAATGTGCGATGGTCCCTGGTGACGCACGCTGAAGAACAGCGTGCGCCCTTCTTGAGCTTACCGGCCATCAGTCGTTGTCACCGACCGAGTTAGTTCCGTAGATGCCCATGCGGAAGCCGTCGTGGCTTGAGCCCAGGGCAGCATTGCGGTGCATGTCGATGACACGCTTAAGCCCCATGTCAAGAATGCCACGCTCGTTGTTCTCGATGTTGCTCGTACGGCCACCAGGGCCATCGATGTCGAACCGAGAGCCGCCCCAGTCGGAGTCGTCATCCCGGCGGATCTCAAAGTCTTCGTCCTGCGGCTCTATGGCCGGGTCGCGGTAGAGATCGCTCACTTCGAACCCTTCCTTCCAGCCGCAGCCATCTTGGCCATCTTGGCATTCCCGTACTTCTTGCGACCAGCAGCCGCCGCGATGGCGGCGCCCTTCTTGCCACCGCCAGCAGACTTGGCTACGGCAGCAAAGCGTCCGCCCTGACCGAGCGGCGCCTTCTTGTTCGGCTTCGCAGCCATGGTTACTCCTTAAGCAGTGGACGAATCAATGATTAGACCGATGGACGCCAGACCGGTTAGGAGACTGGCGAGTGCGACGTTTCCACCACGGGAGCCCGTGACGGTCGGCTTGGTGAAGCTCACTACGTTACCTGCGGCATCGCGGAACGAGGGCTTGCCAGCGTTCGAGTAGCAGATGAAACCGCCGGTCGGGTTGGTAGTAGGAGCGGTCGTCGCATCCTTCATGGAGATGACGGAACCAGCGGACCCGCCAAGGTCGACGCTCGTTGAACCAAGCTGGAGTGCAGACGTGCTGAACGTGGTGGCCCGGAAGATCGCATTACCAGACGTGTTCACCTGGAAGCGCTGGTTTCCTGCGGAGTCCTTCAGGTTCACCATGTCGAGGCCGCCGGACGTGGCGGTCATGGCCAGGCCGATGGTAGCCGTGTCACCCTGGTTGATCTCGATAGCCCCAGAGGGCACGTGGCCGGTCGGAACCCGGACTCCGACGGCACCAGTAGCCTTGACTACGAAGTCGTCTCTAGAGTTGTTCCGAAGCGTGATAAGGTTTCCGGTCGTAGCGCCGGTGGTTCCGGTAACGAAGATGCCCTGGGCCGCCGTGCCAGACGTTTGAAGATCGATGCTGAGACCAGCCGCCGAAGAGTCATTCCCAAGGGCGTTTCCGACGTGAGCCACCTTGATGGTTCCACGGTTCAGCTCTTGGCCGGACACCTCAAAGGAGCTGAACCCGGGGTTGTTGCTGACCACGTTGAGGGCGGCGTTCGTTGTGCCGGTGGTGTCCGCCTGGAAGAACGTTCCAGCATGCGTGTTCGGCGAACTGGACTTAGAGAAAATGACCTGGCCCGCAACGTCAGCACTGGTGTTCTGGGCGTTGATGTGGGCCGAGGTATTCAGGTCTCCGGTCATAGCGCCGCCCGCCAGGGGCAGGGCGGCGTTGGCGGTAGCCTGTGCAGCCACGGCTTCTAGTTCGATAGAAGTAAGGGCCGCGTTAAGCGGCACGTCCCAGTTGAGCGTGCCTTCCGGAATCGGAGTATAGCTCATTCTCCAAAACCTCCTTCTCCGAAACCGCCCTGGCCGAAGCCTTGGTTCGGCGTGATGGTGAAGTTGCTTTCATCTACGCCCACGTCGGACGATATGAGACAAGCCTTGGTGGCGTCGTCTACGATCCATTCGTAGCCGCCGCGGAAGTAGTGCAGCCCCCCTGAAGGAGCTGGCCAGAAGTCGGTATCGTCAGCGTTCGGGTTCGTCGGCAGGTTCGTGGCGCCGATCTCCTGCGTGTATGCGTCGTATCTGACCTGCTGGTAGACGCAAGGGCTTACCTCTTGGATGGAGATTCCTCTGTCCATTCGGAAGCGCTGCATGAGCGGATTCCAGGCGAAGGGGGTCTCCGCAATCGTGGGAGTAGTGAATATCCAACTGGTCACGGAGACCCCTTCCGGTTAGTGAATCACTGGGAATAAATCGTGAACCACTGGGTACCGTCAGAGACGATGCCAGCTCGGCCCGTGGAGCCGTTGACCGTGCCAGCCACCATCGGGAAGGTAGTAAGACCATTGATGGTCTCGGCGGCGTTGCCATCCAGTGTGGCAATACCGGTGTTGGTGCAGACGAACTCATAGACCCGACCCGGCTGGGTCGTAGCAACGGGCGGCAGGTTAACCGTCTTGGCTGCGGAGTTGGTGTAGATAACAATGAAGTCGTTCGCCGTGACCGTGTCGGTTGTAGCAGCCGAAGTTCGTACGGTGAACGAGGTGTCGTCGAGTCCACTCATCGAAGAGTTCCTTTCAGGACGTTTGGGTGATGACCACGGAGTAGGTGTGGCCGAAGGCGAAGGGAACCTGACCAAGCGGAATGCCAACAGAGCTGTTGTTGATGACCAGGGTCATCTGAACTCCACTTTGAATACCGTTGACAACGCCGTTCAGAACGGCGGTAGTAGTGTTCTGTCCGGTTTCATTCTGCGAGGCGAGGGTGTACTCGCCGGGGTCAGTAAAAACAGCCATTCATACTCCTAGAGCGAGCCGGGGCCCGTAGGCCCCGGACTCATCAGACAGTCAGACGCAGACTGGAGTTCGTCTGAGTCAGGATCAGCGCCTCGGGGCGGTAGAGGGACCAGCCGGCAACGCCGTACCAGCCGAGGGGCTGGAAGCGAGTCAGCTTGTCGACCACCGGACCGCGAACGGTGTGGAACTCTTCAGCAACAGCCTCGGCGAGAGCCTGCTGACCAACGGTGTAGGTGTTGAACACACGGGTCTGGTTGGGGGCAGAGCCAGCACCGACCTGAGCGTTGATCGCACGCGGAGTCTCGATGAACACCGAGCCTTCGTACTCGCCGATCTCGCCAGACCAGATGTTTCCAGCCGCAGAGTAGTTGTGCGGGTCGCGCCAGGGCGCAGCACCGGTCTCCGACCGGAGGTCAGCACTGACCTGCGGGTGGATGTAGGTGCAGTAGTAAGTACCCTTGCACGGGTGGACCTTGTTGGTCCGAAGCTGAGCAACCGCGAAGCGAACATCGGCCGAGTGGAAGTTAGAACCAACCGAACCATCGATCGCGTTAAGAGCGACCGGGTTAGTAGGCGTACCGCTCGGGGGCTGATAGCCGATCGTAGTGAAGCTCGTACCCGGGGTGTTGCGGATGATCTGGTTGGTGCCAGCCAGAACGTTCTGAACGATAAGGTCGACAGAGTCACCCAGGTTCCACGCGACCTGGTTGACGAGACCAGCGGTCACGTCGGTGAAGCTGAACAGGTCCAGCTTGTTGGACACCAGGATCGCGTTGCCGTACTCGTTAAGGGTAACGGAAACCGTGGTCGGGTTACCGGCCGCAACGGCGTCCGGGTCTACCAGCTCGTTCAGCGGGGTGATCTGCTGAGCAAGGTCCTGGTACAGTTCGAACACAACGCTGGAACCAGGCATAGACTGTTGCACCGGTCGCTTGTCGGCGACCATGCGGAAGAGCGGCTGCGCACGCAGAGCGAACTCAAGGGCGCGGTCGTACGAGGTCTGGACCAGGTTGCTAAGAGCACCAGTACCAGTGAAGGCGTTAGCCATCTCATCTCCTTATGGAGCGGGACTACATGGTCTGCCATGCTTTGAGAAGTCCCTGAATGTCAGTAGCGTCATTGATCCGACCAAGCGCCGCATCGGCATTGCTGAGCGGCGTACCCGCAGCACCAGCCTCGTTAAAGGACTGAAGCTGCCGAGCCGTTTCGCCATCAAGGACCGGCGTGGTCGGATCAGCGGTCGGGGCACTAGGCGTCCCCTGCCCACCGAATACAGATCGCATAGTGGAAGCCCACTCCTTGACCTTCTCCGGGTCGGCGTCTCCCGTATACAGCGCGGCGGCTGCGGTCGGAACGCCCAATTCACTGAGGGTAGCCGAAACCTTCTGCTGCGAGAGCTGACGCTGCACGGCGGCCAGGCCGTCTGCCAGATCCTTGTTCTGCTGCTTCATGGCTTCGTACGCATCACGAAGAGCCTTCGGGCCAGTCATTTCGTTGCTGTTGCCCAGGTCGTTCGTGGCGTCCTCAATACCCCAGTTGCTCATCTAATCTCCTAAAGTGATGGATGCCTAAGACTAAGGCTAGGGAACCTAGGTCACGCTCATCCGATGATGCTGGTCTTTGCATACGGCACTACCTGCCAGCTTCGGCGTACCGGTGGCCCCGCTCAGATTCGCACTGAGGTCTTCAGCTTATGAGGCTGACGTGGGACTACTCCACCACGGGGCATTGGCAGGCCCCTTCGGGGGACCTGCGTTGTTCTAGAACGATCCGCCAGTAGAAGCCAGTCCACGGGCCGCAGAGGCGCTACCAGCGCCTCCACTGAACTGAGCCCTCTCCTGTCCAACGAGCCGACCCTGCTGCTGTACCGCTTGAGAGTCACCGATGAACGAAGCGTTCTCGGCCTGACGCTGAGTCCAGGCGCTTCCGTAGATAGATCCAAGCGTCTCCAGCTGATTGAACTGTTGACCGATCTGGTTATACGTTGAAGCGGCTTGCGACTGAGAGACCCCCTCGGAGGCCAGGTTCTGCGAGTACTGCTGATCGAAGTTAAACCCTCGCTGTAGCGCCTCGCTGCCGATGGCAGCAGTCGCCGCCTGTCGCTGTAGGATCGGCAGCGACTTTACCGGATCAAGGAAGTATGCCGTGATCGACGCCTGGTCCAAGCCCATCTGTTGCAGCGCTTGCTTGTACGCCGGGTTGGCAGTGGCCGTAGCCTGGCTTGCCAGGTCTACACGCGACTGCAACTCCGTCGGACTCACATCGGTACCGATGAAGTTGGTGAAGTCGTCAGTGCCGTCATAGAAGCCCTGGGGCAGGCCAGCCTGCCTCATGATCTGACGGTAGCTATCCTCAGTAGACAGGTAGCTCGAAGGGCTCAGGGCCGGCAGGCCCGCCTTCTCGCGGGCCACATTGCCAGCGAACCTCGCCTTGTACTCTGGCGTATCCTGAAGCAGGATGCTGATCGTGTCGGACGAGTAACCATTCTTCACGTAGTTGAAGATGTTGCCAGCCAGCGAACCGAGTCCATAACCGCTGAACAAGGTGTTGAGAGCGAGGTACGCATCCCTGCTCGTGCCAGACAGAAGCTTGTCGTACTGACCGGTCGTCGAGTAGATGTTGTTCTGCGTGGTGTTCAAGGAGTTGTTCGAAGCGGTGATCTGGCTCTGAAGACTGTTAACCCTCGCCTGCGCACTAGTCTTTCCAGATGATGTCTTCTGGCTGGACAGGAGTCTCTGCGCAACCTGAAGCTGGAGATTAAGCGAGGCCACCTTCTGCTTCTGGGATGCCAAGGTGGCGTTGAGTTGGTCAAGCGTCGAAAGAGGAGCCGCCGCAGGAAGTGCCGGTGTGGGCGTCGTCATGTCTCTCCTACGTCTTCAGGCCGAAGTCTTGTAGAACCTGGTGCCCAACCTGCATCAAGGAGTCCTGGGCGTTCTGTGTCTGCTTCCAGCGGGGATCGCTTCGCAGGGAATTCTGGAACTGCCAGAGTGGCATGCCAGCACCGGCCGTATTGCTTGTCGTGCTTCCGATGTAGGTCATGGCCTTCTTGATGGTCGGATCGAACGTGTTGATCGAACCCGCAGGGATCTCAAGAATCTGGGACATACTCTGCATGTACGGCTGAGCCAGGTCTGATACCGTCTGCCCAGCATCGATCTGCTTGGCGAACTGGGAGTACTGGGCCTTGGCCAGGGTGTTGATCTGATTCTTTACGCCCTGAACCGAACTCTTGCCAGAGATGATATTCCTGATCTGGTTCCCGTACCAGGTCGAGTTGCCGGGGGTAACCCCCATGGAGTAGGCGTACGACCTAAGAGCATTGAGGTCGTCGGCGCCTTCGCCCCTGGCCTGGTTTCCGTAGAAGTAGACGTACTGCCCAAGGAAACTGCGAACCTGCTCATCGTTCCAACCCTTGGCCGCTACGTTGTACGCGGCCGTTGCGACCTGCGCCTTGACGTACGCCGTGTTGCCCACGCCGATTTGTGCAGCCATTTGGTTCACATGGCTCTGGGCCTGCTGGAGAGTCGCCTTAGCAGTGGCTGGGTCCGACTTGACCTGGAGAAGATACTGCCTCTCCGTCGAGTCATGCTGTTGCCACCACTTCGTGTTGCGAAGCTCGGCTTGGAACTTGGTCGCAGTCCAGGTACCCGCTACCGCCTTCTGGAACAAACCCTTCAGTTCGGGGTTGGAGTTCAGGAGTGACGCCGTGAACCCGTACTGCTCTGCGAGTGTTGCGCTGTCAAGCTTGGGCGTCACGGTCGCTCCTATCGCAGTGCTGTCCGATCCGGTAGCGGGCATCCCTGCCGCTATGTTCATAACGGAGTCGACATAGCCTTTAACGGAAGGGCCACCGTATTGTGAAGCGGTCGAGTTGGACAGGTTCGGACTGCCACTGTACCACGCTGAGGCGGCGCCCCTAGCGCCGTACTTGTTGAAGTATGACTGGAGTACTCCTCGGGCCACAGCATCCTGCGCAGCGGGGTTGTTGAGGTACTGGCTAGAGGTAAGTGTCTTACCGTAATACTTCCGAGTCCAGGACGGGATGTTGGCGCCCATCACCTGGTACTTGCCGTACGCTCTATCGCCGCCAGTCTCTACACCGACCGCCGAGTAGCGACCGCCCGATTCCTGTTGGGCTATCGCCGAGAAGAACTGTTCGAAGGAAACGGTCACTAGCTATCCCTTCGCTATGAGTCCCATGTCGGTGAGTACTTTCGTCCCTGCGGACATCAGTGAGTCCTGCGCGTTCTGAGTAGCTTTCCAGCGAGGATCGTTTCTGACGAGGGACTGGAAGTCAACCTGGTCCATGCCGGTCGGCTGCCCCTTGTCGTCGAGCCCGTTGAGAGCCTGCTTGACCAGAGGGTCCGTAAGACCGATCCCCTGGGCGGGGATCTCAAGGCCCTGAGACATGCTCTGGATGTACGGCTGAGCGATGTCCATCATCGTAGATCCGGCAGCGAGTTGGTTCTTGTAGGCTGGGTATGCACTGGCCGCCTGCTGTTGGATCTGATTCTCGAAGTCCTTCTGCGTAGCCAGGCCGCGCCCGATGAGGGCGGCCTGGTTCTTAATGGTTTGATCCGAGAGAGTTACGCCCTGGTTGTACGCGACCTGCTTGATGTTGTTCTCGTAGGTCCCAGCATCTCCGTTCAAGTTCCCGCTCTTGCCGAACTTGATGTACTGGCCAAGAACGTTGCGCAACCCCTCCTCGTTCAGCCCGGTAGTTACTACCTGGTCGGCTATGGAGTCGAGTTGCTTCACGGAAATCGCTGCACCCATCTGGGATGCAAGGTCTTGCACCTGGATCCTGGCCGCCGAAACGTTGGCGTTGTACGTAGCAGGATCCGTACTCTTCTGTAGGGCGGCCTGACGCATCGTGTTCGAGTTGTCCTGCCACCACTTTGTGCCCCGAAGCTGGGCCTGGAACTGGTCAGCAGACCACGACTGATCAACCGCCTCGCCGAATAGCTTCTTGAGGTCGGGCTGAGAGTTGAGGAATGCGTAGGACCAGCCGTACTGACTCGCCAGTTCCGTAGGCGAGAGCCTGGCTGCGGCACCGGTAACACCAGGGTTCCAGTCAGACGAAGGGCCACCGCCGGTGATGCCGCTGACCCGGCGTGCTCCTACGAACGAATCGTAGTAGTAGCCGGAAGTGATGTCGGTTACCCGAACCTTCTCCCCGGGCTTGGGGGCTTCGATCATCTTTCCATTGCCGATGTACAGCCCAACGTGATCAGGACCTTTGATGCTCGGGTTGGTGTCGAAAAAGACCATGTCACCAGCCTGAAGCTGGTTCATGTTGATGGCCTTGCCCACTCCGATCTGTTGATACGTCGTCCTAGGGACGCTCAGACCGAAGTGGCTATAGACCTGCTGGACAAGCCCAGAGCAGTCGACACCAGAAGTCAGGCTGTTTCCGCCCCAGACATACGGAGTACCTAGGTACTGCTGAGCGAAGTTCGCGATATCCGAACCGGAAACAGCCATCGTCTCTCCTAGCTCTTGCCCGCCATGCCCATCAGGGCATTGAAGTACGTAGTTGCCGCCTGGTACGCACCGTACTCAGGATCCTTCTCCGCCTGCTGTTGGGCAATGTCCTGCTCGGCGGCGGCTGAAGCGCCGCCGCTAACCGTGCTGGTCTGATTCTTTATGTTGCCACCCTGGGTCGTGGTGTTGGTTGTCGTGACCTGGGGGTGCTCCTTCTCGTACGCGTTGATCGTAGCGAGAAAGTTCCGAGACTCGGCCTTCGTCGGGTCTCGGCCTAGGAGCGACTGCGCCGCCGTGGTGAACAAGGAGTGCGCATCGTTGAACGTAGAGAGCTGGACGTTGCTCGTAGTGGATGTGGTGGTCTTGGGAGGGGCTGACTCACGCTGCTTCATATCCTTGGCCATCACATCCCACGGGGTGAGCTGAACGCCCTGAGCGAAGTAGCTGGCAGACTGCTGAGCATAAGCCGCCCACGCCTGAGCCATCTGGCTATCACTCATGTTGCTCGTATCGTAACCAGCAAGGTTGAGCTTGGTCAGGAACGCAGACTTCGTCTTATCGTCCCACGTGTAGTACTGAGAGGAGACTGCGGACAGACTCTGGGAATTGATCTTAGGAGTCTTGATGGTGCCAGTTATTTCACGGTCTCCAGAGTGGCCCTGCCCACCATACTTCGGCGCGCTGGTCGTGGTCATGCCCATGAAGCCCGGCGGGTCCGAAGACCCGCCGCCCGACGTACTCTGCTGCTGCGAGGCCGCGTATGCCTTGCTAACGGCGGTGAGGGACTGCGGAGGGGTTGTCATTGTCCGGACTCCTGCATCATTTGATCCACAAGGTCAGGCTGCGAAGTTCCCTGGAGAGTCGCGCCAGCTGACTGAAGCTGCTCCTGCTGAGCCTTCGGGATCACACTGTCTTCGTTGTAGCCCATGTCATTCGAGAAGTACCTAGAATGCAGCGAGCTGAACTTTGTATCGGCCTCGATGAGCGCAGTGGTGAATGTCGAAAAGCTGCTCTTCAGATCGTAGTTCGAGTGGGCATTGATGTCACTAGAGCCACCGGCGAACTTGCGCTCCGCTAGGGCCTTCTGCATGTTAGTTCGCTGGTCAAGATACGCCTGCAAGGTGTACAGGTCGGAGCGAATGCCAACGGTCCCAGTCTTCTGGTCATACGCCTTGCTCATGATCTCGGGATCGTCTACAATCTTCTGAAGATCATAGGCGGTGCGCTCATACTTCGTAGGACTGAGAGTGTTGTACGCCTTGTCCCAGTCTTCGTTGTAGTACGGGTTGTTAGAACCATCGGGCAACTTCTGCGTGGTGAGCGCCAAGATGACACCCTTGCGCTGAGCCTTCAGGTCTTCCGCTCCGGGATCATCGTAGGACCTAAGACCGCGAGAGAAGAGCTGAGCATTGATCTTGTCCATCTCTTTGGAGTACTGCATCCAACCGAGGTTGGTTTGCGATGCCGACAGGGCATCGCGAGCCGACGTGGTGCTGCGCTCGGTATCTGTGCTACCGGGAGCGGCGGAGTGCGTCGTCTCGTAGAAGTAGGCTCCGTTCGAGTACTGACCATCGCCCTCCATCCCCACAACGAGACCAGCGTACTGGGGCCCAACCTTGCTGATGAGATCCTGATAGTGCTTGCTCATGCTGACGGAGTTAACCGTGGGCTGAAGACCGGAGTTGTTCTTGGTCAAAGACTGGGTGAAAGCAAAGGCGCTGTCACCGTACTTGTCGTAGTACTTCTCATTGGCGGTACTCGGGTCGATCGCCTCCATGCGCTTGAACTCGTCCCGATAGAACTGGTACGGGTCCTGGGCGCCAAGGGCAAACGGCAGGTCGAATGAAGATGCGATGCGGAAGGCCATGAAATGATTGGCTCGCGTGTTTAGCTCGATCCACGTCGGCTGAGTCTTGCGCATACCGTTTTGGTATTTGTAGTCCTCGACCTGCATCATGTGCCATAGCATCTGCTGCTTAGTGTAGCCAGTCTCGTCGACAGAGTCGCCGAGTCGCTTTCCCGTTGCGGGGTTAACGAAGTCCGTCCAAGACTTCTGCGCACCGAACGGCAGAACTCCCATCTTCTGCATGAAGTCCGCTATCTGCGGATCGTCTTTAGCGAAGTGGTTCGCTGCGATCTGGACGTATGGCCCCGCCCCAACGGGCAGGGCTCCATCTCCCTTGTTCAGGATGCGAGATAGCTCTGGATCTGTACTATCATGTTGCGATCGGCGAAGCCGGTCAGGGTCTTCTGTCCGGTTACCGGGTCCGTGCTATAGCCTGAAGCGTCGACCGGGTTGCCGTTTGTGTCTACCGTGATGCCGGCCCGAAGGGGGGCCTGGTACGCCTGAGAAACATGGGCCAGCACACTGGGGTCATCGGAGATGATACGTCCCCAACGATTCCAGTTCTCTATCTGGGCTCCCATGAAGGCGCCATAGTTTTTCATCGCGTGGACGAGCTTGGTCTCGTTGTCCATGGAGTACGTGAATCTTTTCACGTCCCTCAGGGCAAGCCGCCTTGCGTTAGTTTCTGCTGCGAGGCGAGTGTTTTCATCCATATAGTGCACGCCCTGGGCCTCCATCGTTCGCTGGAAGGCGTCAAGGTGGGCTCTGTACTGAGCACCGAAGAGCGGGTTCCTAAGGAACTTCTCAGCAGGTAGCTCGCCCATGAAGTGGTACCAGCCCTGCATGGTCTTATCCAACAGGGCAGCAACCGGACTATCGTTCATCGCGTAGCGAATTCGCTCCGCCTGGACATCGGGACGGTTCGGAGGCTTAATGGAATCGTTCAGAAGCTTCGGATCGAGCTTGCCCTGAAGAAGCTGCTGACGAACCTTATCCATCCCATCGGCCGCCGGGTTGGCAAGGTAGTTAACCTCATTCCACGCATCCCGGGCGATTATTTCGGGAGACTTCAGGGTTCCCATGGCGACGCGGATCTGCTTGCCTTCGGGATCGGTCTTCAGCCACTCGGCAATTTGACTCTCGCTCTTTCCCGCAAGGGCCTGTCGACCGATGGCAGATTTGGCCACCTGATCATTGAGGACTCGATACCAGGCATCGAAGTGCTTCTCTGTCCCATGAGTAGCCGGGGTGATGTTTTCCCAGTCCAGACTGCGAATACGCTTTAGATACCAGTCGGAACCGCTCCCCAGGACGGCGGAGAGCTTGCGCCCACCCGCCGTAAGATCCCTGAACAGGTCACCCTCCTGGCCCGCCATCGGGCCAGAGTGAACCTGGCGGCCTATAGAGATGTCACGGGTGTGGCTGCCAGCGGCGGTCATCTGTGAGGCGGTGTAATGATCCTGGCGAGTGCTCGTGATCTCGTCTTGCACATCCTGCAAATGCTGTTGAAGTCGCGGAAGGTTGGGATCGTTCTTGGCCCTAGCGTTCAGGACTGCGTTCTTGGCTTCCGTCTCCTGCGGACCGAGTTCATTTAGCTTCTGTTGAAGATCGGCCGTCTGAAGGCGGCTGTCTTCAACGTCTTCCAGGGCCCACCTGCCGCGGTACCAGTCCTGAACCGCAACCTTGCTGCCCTGGATTGTGCGGTGGAGCATCTGCTGCCCACCAAACCGAGCGAGTTGGCCAAAGAAGTCATCGCTGAGGGCACGAGGACCGTAGCCGATTCGAGCGAGCTGGGTGAAACTCCATAGACTATTGAGAGTATCTGCCACACCCTTG
>WNFN01222958.1_pt2 | contig 24618 bp, 24 predicted proteins | sample 5400161 | NCBI WGS metagenome assembly WNFN01 (sample SAMN13153353, study PRJNA577476) | soil metagenome | isolation source: 80 cm saprolite on Douglas fir-dominated hillslope | place: USA:California | collected 2013-09-17 | reverse complement strand
CACCGGGGAGCGCTTCGCCGACTCGATCGGCCGGCCCGCGCCGCGCACGATCCCGGATGCCAGCCACTTCCTGCAGGAGGATCAGGGCCCGCTGATCGGCAGCCTGATCGCCGACTGGCTCACCGCCGGCTGACGTTGCCGGAACGCAGCCGCTCGACGAGTCCGTCGATGTCGGCGACCGTGACCGTCAGCTCCGGGTGGCGGAGTATTCCCAGCGGATCGAGGCCGCGGACGGCTGAGTGGAACGAGATCAGCACTCCGCGATCCCCGTTGGTCGCGAACGTCAGCCCGCGGTCGGTGATCGCCAGGCGCGCCGGCCCGGCGGTCTTGAGGAAGGCATATGGCCCGGTGACAGCGACCCGGCTGATGTTCGCGAGCGTCGTCCTGACCCGCCACCGGCCGAAGCGTGCGTCCAGCGAGTCCTCGCCGACATCCACCCACGCGTTCTCGGGAGTGATGCCGAACAGACGGGCCGGACGCCGGTAGCTATCCGCGAAACGGAACGTGAAGCGCTCGGCGCCGGTCATGCGGGCGAGCCTATCGAGACCTCAGAGCATCGTCGTGTCGGCCGGCTGGTCGAGCAGGACCCGCCCCTGAATCTCCCGTGAGAGCGCCCCGACCTGGAAGTGCGCGGTCGCCGTGTGGGCGTCACGGAAGCGACGCTGAAGAGGCGAGCTGTCGTAGATCGCCGGGCCGCCGGCGAGCGCGAACAGCGAGCCGGTGACCGAGGCCCCGGTGCGCGCGGCGTGTGTTGCCGCGAGCCGCAGCGCGTTGCGCAGCCCGACGGGGACCGGCGGCTCGTCCTGGGCGGCCTGCCAAGCCTCTGCGATCGCCCGCTCGAACAGCGCTTCGGCGGCCGCGAGTGAGGCCTCGGCATCGGCCACCGCTGCTTGGGTCGTGGACCGCTCGGCGAGGGTCCGGGCGGAGCCCTGGCCGACCTTCACCGTCGCCAGATCGGCGAAGTCTCCGATCGCCCCCCGCGCATTGCCCAGCGCGGCCGCAGCCACCGACGACGCGAAGTATCCGAACACCGGAAACCGATACAGCGGACGATCGATCAGCGGCCCGTCGAACAGCGAGAAGGTCCGCCGCGCGGGGACGAACAGCTCGGTGGCGACGGCGTCGTGGCTGCCGGTACCGCGCAGGCCGAGCGTCTGCCACGTGTCGAGCACCTCGAGCTCCTCGCGGGGAATTCCCACGACGATCGGCAGCGGCTGCTCGTCCGTCCGCTGCCCCGAGCGCATGCAGCCGGCAAACAGAATGTCCGCGTGGGTGATGCCGCTGCAGTACGGCCAGCGACCGCTCACCGTGAAGCCCCCGTCGACCGCCTGCGCGGTCCCGCGGGGAGCGAAGATGCCGGCGGCGATCCCCTGCGGGTCGCCGAAGCACTCCTCGAGGCCGTCGGGCTGCAGGTAGCCGGCGAGCAGACTGCTGGTGGCCGCGATCGAGACGCACCAGCCCGCAGATGCATCCCCGGCAGCGATCATCGCTGCGTGGCGAAGCAGCTCTCCGGGGGGCAGCTCGAGGCCGCCCGCCTCGCGTGGTGCCCCGGCGTTCATCAACCCCGACGAGCGCAGCCTTGCGAGGAGGGCGTCCGGCAGGCGGCGCCCCTGCTCGGTCTCGCCCGCGTGCGCCCGCGCGAGCTCGGCAACCTCTTCTACGACCTCCTCCACAGCGATCGATTCTCTCGATTGAGCGAGCTGCTCTGAGCTCAGGGCTGCTCGTCGGTCCCCGCCGGGATCTGAGCGGCCTCGGCAGCGACCTCAGCGGCCTCGATCGCGACCTCAGCGGCCTCGGCAGCAATCTGGGCGGCCTCGGCGGGGCGCTCGAGCCCCGGCTCCGACCTCGAGGCCCGCAGTTCGTAGTCTCGCCGGCGGCTCAGATCGGCGCCGGCGAGCACGCGATCGGCCTTCATCGCGCGCGCCATCCCCTCCGACAGCGAGCGCGGAAGCACGTTGCCGAGCACGTTCGTGCGCTTCGCGGACTTCGGCACCCACACGTCGACCAGGCCGAGCTGAAGCGCCTCGACGATCGCGTCGGCGACGTCGGAGGGCTCGAGGCTGCTCATGCCCCGAGCCTCGCCGAGCCCCGAGCCGAGCTCGGTGTTGACGACGAACGGCATCACGTAGCTGACGTCGATGTGGGCACCCATCAGGCGCAGCTCCCCGCGGATCGCCTCCGTCAGGCCGACCACGGCGTGCTTGGTGGCCGAGTAGGTCGCGCCGCCCGGCGCGCCGAACTTGCCGGCCTGCGAGGAGATGTTGACGATGTGGCCGCGGTCGCGGGGGATCATCCGTGCGAGCGCAAGCTTGCAGCCCAGGATCACACCGCGCAGGTTGATGTCGATCATCCGCTGCGCCGTCAGGTCGTCCTCGTCGATGAACCTCCCGACCTGCATGATCCCGGCGTTGTTGACGAGCACGTCGAGCGGCCCGTGCCGCTCCTCCGCTGCGTCGAGGAAGGCCGTGAAGGAGGCTCGGTCGGTGACATCGAGCGGCAGCGCGACGGCGCTTCCCCCGAGCTCCTCCGCCGCCCGGCGCGCCGCCTGCTCGTCGAGATCGCCGATCGTGACCTTCATCCCCTGACGCATCAGCGCCTGCGCGGTCGCACGTCCGATCCCCCGCGCGGCGCCCGTGACCGCGGCCGTCTGGCCGGCGAGGATGCGGGGCTGCTTTGCCATCGGATCTCCCTCCTCGTGAAGCCTCTGAGTGCTCTGCAACGCTACCGCGCGAGGCGTTGGCGGCGCGGCGAGGCCGCGGGCTCGGGGCCGACGGGTAGTAACCTGCCCGCCGATGCCGTTCTTCAAAGTGGAGGGACAGCGGCTGGCCTACACGGAATTCGGAGGCGGGCCTGCGCTGGTGAGCGGCCCGGCCACCCCGGGGGCGCGCGGCCGCAGCGCTCGCGCGACGGGACGGCCCCTGATCCTGCTGCACGGGTTGCTGCTCTCGCAGGAGATGCACCGCCACCTCGCCGAAGACCTCGCTGCGCGAGGTAATCGCGTGATCACGCTCGACCTGCTCGGGCACGGCCGTTCCGACCGCCCACGCGACATGTGGCGCTACTCGATGGCCAGCTACGGCGCTGAGGTCGTCGCGCTGATGGACCACCTCGAGATCCCCGAAGCCGTCGTGATGGGCACGTCGCTCGGCGCGAACGCAGCGCTGGAGGTGGCCGCGCACAGCCCCGATCGCCTGCGCGGGCTGGTGATCGAGATGCCGGTCCTCGACAACGGCCTGCTCGGCAGTGCGCTGGCGTTCACGCCGCTGCTCGTCGCCCTCACCTTCGGGGAGCCGGTGATGAAGCTCCTCGCCCGCGCCACCCGCGCGGTGCCGAGGCGCCTGCTTCCCCATTACGGCAACGTGATGCTCGATGTCGTCCGCCAGGAACCTGGGCCGAGCGGCGCGCTGATGCAGGGCCTTTTCTTCGGCCGCGTCGCGCCGCCGCGCAGCGAGCGCAGCACCTTCACCGCGCCGACGCTGATCCTCGGCCACGGCCGTGACCCGGTGCACCCCTTCTCGGACGCCGGCATGCTCGCCAAGGAGATGCCACATGCACGCCTCATCGAAGCCGAGTCGCTCGTGGAGCTACGCGTTCAGCCGGAGCGGCTGACCAACGAGATCGCCGGCTTCCTCGATGAGGTGTGGCGTGGCCGGGGGGCGAAGTCCGGCTCGCAAGCCGCGAAGCCCAAGAAGCGCCGCAGCGGCGCTCGCGCCTAGCCCCGAGCGGGCAGCAGTTCGAGTTCGTCGATCGTGACCTTGCCCGGCGCTTCCGGCGTCCCGACCGACGAGGCCGGGGCCTTGCTGACCCACAGCGTCACGAATCGATAGGACTTCGTCTGGTGGCGCAGGCCGAGCCGCGCGTGACGCTTCTTGAGGGTGATCGAACGGCTCAAGGACACCCACGCAGGGTCCGTGATCGACGCGGGCAGCCGCTTCGCCGCCGAACCATAGACCTGGACGGTCATCCCCGGGGTCGATGTGACGAGCTTCACGGCCGAGAGCTTCTGCGCCGATTTGAGATCGATCACGAGCCCCTCTGCCAGTGCCGGCGCCGTCGCCGGGTTCACCTGGGCGCTCCAGCCGGTCGTCGTGTCGCCGTCGATCGCGAGGCTCGGGTCACCGAACCAGCTCGCGGGGTAGGAGTACGGGTCATACGTCGCGGCGGCGTTCGTGTCGACCAGCAGCGCTTCGGGCTGTTTTTCTTCGGACGGTTTGCTGCCACCGCTGCTGGAGTTGTTCTGGTTGCCGGTCCCGGTGGTCGTGGTGGGCGTCGTCGCCGGGGTCGGCGCTGCGGGCGTGGGGGTGACGGCTTTGACCGGGATTTTCGGGGGTTTGGCGACGGCGCCGGGTTGCGGTGTGGTGGGAGTCGCGGGGGTGACGGCGCCGGGCGTGGTACCCGCGGGCGGCGCCGGCGTAGCCTGCGCCACCGTCTGGGTCACGACCGGTGCGTGCCGGGTCTTCTTGCTGAGCGCCGCGTAGCCTGCCGCGGCGGCGCCGAGCAGCAACGCCGCGGTGAGGGCCAGCACTGTCGTGAGCGATCGCCATCCGCCGCTTCCCACGCTGCCCGGGGCGCCCGCGCCGCACTGCAGGCACCAGTCCTGGCCGCCCGCCATCCGCGCGCCGCATTTGGCGCAACCGTGAGAGCCCGGCTCAGGCGGCAGGGGTGGCGCCGGGGCCTCGGCTCCGGGCGTGGTCCCCGACGGCGCCTGCTCGGGCGGCGAATCGGCGAGCTGCGTTGCCACGAGAAGGCAGTCTAGATGGTTGATTCCACGGCGGCGGCCAGTCGGTTCCGGTGGTGCGGACGGTCGGCTCTGTTAGGACGCTTTACCGGCTCGCCTGCGCGGGACGCTCAGCGAGGCGCCGGCGGCCCGCCCGGCACGATCTCCCGACCCGTCGGTCGCAACAGCTCGTCGAGCTCGAGCTGCCAGTAGTAGCGGGTGAACGTCATGCCCGCGGCGAACTCCCCGACGTGGGGAGCGACGTCGCGGCCGGCGGCCATCGCGACGATCAGCTCCGGATAGGAGCGTCCTGGCAGCGCCGCGTACACGGGGGCCGGGAAGGCGCCGCCGAAGCGCGTGTTGACGTCGGTGATCCCGAGCCCGACGTCCGGATCGCTGAACACCTGAATCGTCGCGGGACCGCGCACGCCGAGCGCCTCGACGACGAGGCGGCCGAGCGCGATCATCTCCTGATCGTCGATCACCGCGCCCTTGATCGACTCGCCTCCCCGTGACTCCAGCATCGTGCGCGGGATCGCGTTCAGGCAGCGCCCGTCCAAGTCCCCGAGGCAGTCGATCGAGGTCTCGGCACCCGCCATCGCGCGCTGGACCATCACCGGCTCCTCTACATAGTCGATGAAGAAACGTGCCTCCCGCTCGTTTCGGGCGAGATGGATCGAGCGCGCGCCGGAGCCGCGCCGCGGCTTCACCATCACCGGGTATTCGATCGCCGAGAGGTCCTCGTCGGGCAGGACCGTCGGCGGCGAGGGCAACCCGAGTGCTCTCAGCAGCCGGTGGGTCTCGAACTTGTCGTAGGTCGCCGCCGCCACCTCGGCGGAGGGCACGAGCGCCGGAAGCGTTCCCGCCTCCCGTGCCCGGGCGAGGATCTCGATGTCGAGATCCGTCAGCGGCAGCACGGCGCCGACGCCATGGCGGGCGCAGAGCGCCGCGAGCGCGGGGACGTAGCCGGGGTCCTCCATCCGCGGGACCGTCTCGCGGATCTGCGCGGCGTACTGCGCCGGCGCGAGCGGAGAGGCCTCGGCGACGATCGTCGTCGTCAGCCGGGCGAAGCAGGAGACGATGTCGTAACGCTTCCCGGCGGCCGTCAGCAGGACCGCGGGAGGGTTCTGCGTGGCGCTCACAGCCTTCCCTCCCAGCCGCCCGCGGGCCCCTTGTAGAGGCCATGGCCGCCGAGCACCATCGCGACGGTGCGGACGAGGATCCGCAGGTCGAGCGCAAGCGAGCGGTGCTCGATGTAGTAGAGGTCGAGCTCGATGCGCTCGGACCAGGGCAGCGAGGCGCGCCCGTTGACCTGCGCCCAGCCGGTGATCCCCGGCTTGACGGCCAGCCGCCGGCGCTGGCGCTCGTCGTAGTGCTCGACCTGCGCCGGCAGCGTCGGCCGCGGCCCGATCAGGGTCATGTCCCCGCGCAGCACGTTGACAAGATTCGGCAGCTCGTCGATCGACGTGCGCCGCAGCAATGCCCCCACGCGGGTGACACGCGCGTCGCCCGCGTCGATCGCCAGCCCGGCGCCGATATGCTCGGCCCCCTCCACCATCGTGCGCAGTTTCAGCACATCGAAGGGAGCCGATTCGCGACCGGCGCGACGCTGGCGATAGAGGGCCGGCCCGCGGCTCTCGAGCTTGATCGCCAGCGCGGCGAGCACGAGCACGGGTGCGGCCAGCAGCAGGCCGAGAGCTGAGACGACGATGTCGAACAGGCGGCGGAGCACGGGGGGATCTTCTCAGCGCGTGCCCTCGGCGGCTTCCCAGGATGCCTCCGTGCCGTGCCGCAGCCAGTCCCACAGGCCGGCCGCCGGGGAGGCGGCGGTGAGGACGTAGTAACGGGCGATCAGCAGCGGCCGCAGCCGCACGGCTCCGGCGAGTGCCGCGGCGACGAGCAGCGCGAGCTGGGCCAGGAGCGTGACCAGGTAGAGGACCTGCGCGCCGCCGCTGCTCAGCGCCAGCAGCGCGACATTCGCGGCGAAGGCCACGGCGTGCAGGCCGGGCAATGCGTAGCGCAGCAGCCGGTGCGAGAAGATCATCGCCGCGTATCCAGGCGGGTAGCCGCGCGGCGAGAGCATGCCGCCCCTCAGCAGGATCGGCCAGGTGTGGCTCATCATCCGCCGCTTGCGCGCGAACTCCCCCTCGATCGTCGGCACCATCTTCTCGGTGGCCCTTGCGCTCGGCACGTAGACGGCCCGGAGGCCGCGCTTGACCATGTTGAACGGCAGCGACAGGTCGTGGCCCATCACGGGATCCACGATGATGTAGGTGTCGCGTCGCGTCGCATAGATCGCGCCGTTGCCGGCCGTGATCGAGGAGAGACGCGACTCCATCGCGCGGACAGCCAGCTCGTAGCGCCAGTACACCCCCTCCTGATTGCCCCCGTCGCGACCCGCCACCGCCTGCACGAATCGCACCTGCCCGCAGGCATAGCCCACGCGTGGATCGGCGAAGGCGCCCGCCAGCTCTTGGGCGGCGTCGGGTTGCCACAGCGAGTTGGCGTCGGAGAAGGCGACGAGCTCGCCGCGGGCGCGTTCGACGGCGGTGTCCTGCGCGCGGATCTTGCCGCCGCGGGGAAGCTCGAGCACGAGATCGGCTCCGGCCGCACGCGCCCGCTGGGCGGTCGCGTCGGTGCAGCCGTCGCAGGCGACGATCACCTCGAGCAGCTCGCGCGGATATTGGAGCGCGAGCGCGTTTCGGACCTTCTCCTCGATCACCCCCTGCTCGTCGTGGGCGGCGACGATCAACGTCAGCGAAGGCAGCCGGCCCTCGGGGGCGCGAGGCGCGCGGGAGCCGGCGCCGACCGCGCGGGCGAGCACGGCCAGGGCAAGCGGGTAGCCGAGCTGCGTCCACACGATCAGCGCCACGCACAGCCAGAAGATCACGGCTAGAACGGTCACGGATCGACCATTCTCGCGGCTCGCAGGCGGGTAGTAGGCTCGTCGCGATGAGCTACACGATCAAGAACCTCGACGAGACCAAGGACAGCGCACCGCAGTTCGGCTTCGGCGAGCTGGGCGAGGCACACTTCCCCCGCGAGGAGCTCGGCTGCGAGACGGTCGGCTTCGCCTACCACCGGCTGCGGCCGGGGAAGCGCCAGGCCTTCGGCCACCGCCATGAGAACGCCGAGGAGGTCTACGTGGTGCTCGACGGCGACGGGCACATGCGCCTCGACGACGAGATCCGCGAGATCTCCCGGCACGACGCGATCCGCGTCGCGCCGCCGGTCGCGCGCGCGTTCGAGGCGGGCTCGGAGGGACTCACGCTGCTCGTCTTCGGCCCTCGCCACGAGGCCGATGGGGAACTGCTGCACGACTTCTGGACCGACTAGCTCAGCCGAGCAGCCGCTCGTACAGCGCGGTCGTGCGGCGGGCGATCGACGCCCAGGAGTACTCCCCCTCCCCCGCCTGCGCCGCGCGCGCTGACATCTCGGCCAGCGCCGCCGGGTCGCCGAGCAGGGACGCCAAAGCGTCGTGCAGCGCCCCGGGGTCACCCGCCGGCACGATGGTCGCGGCGCCCGTCGCCGCGACCTCGGGAAACCCGCCGACGTCCGTGAGCAGCAGCGGCTTGCCGAACGCAAGCGCTGTGAAGAGCACCCCGGACTGGTCGATCTCTCGATACGGCAGCACCACGAGGCTGGCCGCCCGGAAGTAGGCCGGCAGCTCGGAATCGCCGATGAAGCGGGGCACGAAGCGGACCCCGGCGGGCGCGGCCGCCCGGAGCGGCGCGATGTCCATGCGCGGCATCCCTGCGATCCAGAGCTCCGCGTCCTCGATGCCGCGCCAGGCGTCGAGCAGCACGTCGATGCCCTTGTAGGGGCGCATCAGCCCGAAGCACAGCACGACCGGCTTGTCGGCCTCGAACGGCGGCGTCTCGGGCAGGCGCTGCTCGGCGAGATGCGCGAACACGCCGTGCGGGATCACGTGCACGCGGTCGCGCTCGACGCCGACCTCATCGAGCAGCCGGCGCCGGCCGTGCTCGGAGTGCACGACGACCGCGTCGAAACGCCCGTACAGCCGACGCTGGGCGGCGCGCTGCCCCCTCCGCGCCTCGCGGGGCAGGATGTCGTGGGCGGTCAGCAGCAACGGCCGGCGCGGCCCGCGGCGCGGCGGCAGCAGCGCTCCGTCGAGATGCTGCACGGTCAGCCACTGGAAGTGCACGACGTCGGCCGCGGCAGCGCGGCGCCGGTAGCGAAGCATGTCCGGGGGATGCTCTGCCAGCTTCACCAAGCGCCGGGTGCGCGGCTCGCGCAACCGCGAAGCGAGCCGGTAGAAGAGCTCCTCGCGGCGATAGGCGGTGGCGGGCATCACGGGGCCGTACGCAAAGCGGCTCGTGAACAGCTCGACCTCAGCTCCGTCGGCCGCCAGCGCGGTCGCGAGCGCGTGGTCGTAGGGCGGCGTGTAGGCGGACGGGTCGACGAGGTGAACGCGCACGCCGACGGACAATAGGCGGGCAGGCGAGAATAGGAGCATGGACGGCGCCGAGCAGCGCGACCGGGACGTCGAGGTCAGCTTCTGCGTCGTCAACACCTCGCAGCGCGAGCTGCTGCTGCGCGGACTCGACGCGATCGGCCGTGAGCGGGAGGCACTGCCGTTCGCAACCGAGGTGCTGGTGCTCGACAACGGCTCGCGCGACGGATCCGCCGAGGCGGCCGACGCACACCCCGCGGTCGACCGGACGATCGCGATCCCCGAGCGCCGCGGCAAGGCGCTCAACGACAGCGAGCTGCTGCGACGGGCCCGCGGCCGCTTCGGCCTGCTGCTGAACGAGGACTCGGAGCTGCTGGGAGGCGCCACGCTGGCGCTGTGGGAGGCCCTGTGCGACCGCCCTCGCGCGGCCCTGGCCGGAGCGCGGCTATTGCGGCCCGACGGCACACGGCAGGCATGCGCGTGGCGCTTTCCGGGCCCCGGCACCGCACTCGCCGGGGCACTCGGCCTACAGAGGCTCTACACGGTGCAGAGCCGCGGTGATCGTGTGCGGGAGGTCGACTGGTGCCAGTCGGCCGCGCTGCTCGTGCGCCGCGAGCCGGCTGCCGCGGTCGGCTACCTGGACCCCGACTTCTTCGTGTACTCCGACGAGGTCGACCTGGCCTGGCGGCTGCGTCGGGCGGGGTGGTCGAGTGTCTTCGTGCCCGGCGCCCGCGCGATCCACCACGAGCAGCTCGCGACCGCCGCCGTGCCCGAGCGAAGGATCGTAGAGCTGTCCCGCAACCGCGACCTGTACATGCGCAAGCACCACTCGGCCGTGGCCGCCGCGACGGTTCGGTGGCTGACCGCTTACACCTACGCGGTCCGCGCGCTCGCCGCGCTCGCGCTGCCCGGCCGCGACGCTCGGCGCTATTGGCGCCACGTCACTGCGAGCCTGCTGCCGCAACGCGGTGAAGGGCTGCGCGAGGCGGCCGAGCGGTACAACCGCGAGCGCTAGGGTCGCAGCTCGCCGATCAACGCCGCGACGACCTCGGGATCGAGCTGCGAGCCGGCGACTCGCTGCAGCTCATCGCGGGCCTCTGGACCGGACCGAGCCGGACGGTATGGCCGGTCAGTGATGATTGCGTCGTAGGTGTCGCAGGCGGCGATGATGCGCGCCGCCAACGGAATCTGCTCCCGCGTCAGGCCGTCCGGGTAGCCGTCGCCATCCCAGCGCTCGTGGCTCGCGCGCACAGCCGGGGCGAGGTGCGCAAAGGCGTCGATCCGGGCCACCAGATCGCCGCCGGCCGCAGCGTGGCCGCGCATCGTCACCCACTCCTCGTCGGTCAGCGGACCCGGCTTCAACAGGATCTCGCTCGGCACCGCGATCTTGCCGATGTCGTGCAGCATCGCCGCCAAGCGCACATCGCGCCCGTCGGGCTCCGTCAAGCCCATTCGAAGCGCCACGCGCTCAGCGAGCTCGGCGACATCGTCACAGTGGGAAGCGGTGTAGTCGTCCTTCGCCTCCACGGTGCTGGTCAGGAGCGCCAGCGTCGTCGAGAAGGCGCCCTCCAGCTCCGTGACCAGCCGCGCGCGGTGCAGGGCCGAGCCGAGGCTCGCCGCGACCGCCTCTACGAGTACCACGTCGGCCTCGGCGAACGCGTCGCGCTCGGCGCCCTCGATGTTCAGGACACCCCAGACGGTCCCGTCGACGAGGATCGGCACGCTCAGCTCCGAACGCGGGTCGGTATCGGGGTCGCGGACGATGTAGTCGGGGTCGCTGCGGGGGTCGCCGACGAGCGCCGTCATCCCGGAGCGGGCCACGCGTCCGTTTACGCCCCTGCCCACCGGCTGCTCGATCAGCAAGAACTCCTCCATCACGGCACCGAGCCTTCCCCGCGCCGCGACGAGCCGCAACGTACCGTCGTCGTGCAGCGACTGAATCGCCGCAAGGTAGAAGGAGAAGCAGTCGTGCAGCTCGTCGACAACCTGCTTTGCCATCTCGCGTGGCTCGCGGGCGGCCGCCAGACGGGTCGTCAGCGTCGCCGCGACGTGTAGCCCCGCCGCTCGTGCGCGCCTGCCAGGCGCGGCTTCGCCGTTGTCAGCTCGACCATGTTGGCTGATCGGTTTACGCTCAGCTCAGCTTGAGCCGGCGAGCCGCCTTTGGACGGCCCCGGCGGGTTCGCCCGGGTATGCCGGGCCTTATCGTTGGGGGGCTCGCCGCGCATCGCCGGCCGCTCAGACGTCGCGGAGGGGATCCTCGGCATAGGCCTCGACCTCGCCGTGCCTTGCGCGGAACGCCGCCACCCTGCCGCGCCCGTCGCGCCATAGTCGCCGCGCATGCTCGCGCTCGTGCGGGTGGAAGAAGCGCGTCGCGAGGAGCCCGGCGGGGACGAGCAGCAGCCACGCGGCCCGGCTCGCGAAACCTGCGAGCCCGTGGTCCGGTAGCAGCAACTCCCCGGACACCGCGATGCCGCCGAGCACCGCGGTCAGCTTCGCCAGACGCAGCCATTCGAAGCCAACGCGGAACAGGCCCCGCGTCAGCGCGTACATCACGACCAGCATCGCCGCGTAGGCGCCACACAGCGCCAACCCGGCGCCGGCGATGCCGAGCCCCGCGCCGCTCGCGGGCACGAGCACGAGCAGCAGAACGATGTTTACCGCCAGCCCGACGACCGCAGCCGGCAGGTTGCGCGAGGTCACCCGCGCGCGGCCGGAGATGGCGACGAACACGAGGTACAGCCCGTACAGCGCCCAGCCGAGCGCCAGCCACGGCAGCGCGCGATGCGCGTCGAAATAGCGCTGCGCCGCCAACAGCCGCACGAGCCACCGTCCCAGCAGTGCCACGCCGCAGACGACGACCCCGGTGGCGAGCGCATAGTAGGTCGTGACCAGCGAGTACAGCCGCGCCGCCTCCTCGTCGTCCTCGATCGAGTAGGCAAGCGGGGGCCACGCGTACTGGAAGCCGCGCACTGCCACGAACACGACCGTCGCGAGCTTGATCGCGACCGAGTAGCGACCTGCGGCGGCGTGCGAGTAGGAGCGGAACAAGTAGAAGCGGTCCACAACCTGCAGGGCGTAGACGCTCGCATCCGCCGCCACCGTCGGCAACCCGAAGACGAGCATCGCGCGCAGGTCGCCCCTGTCCACGCGCAGCGAGACGCGCCTGCGCAGCACCCACCAGAGCGCCAGCAGCACGACCGTGGAGGCGCCGAAGTTGCCGAGCAGCAGCCCCCGTGCCCCCTGGTTCGCGAACACGACGAGCGTCACCGTGAAAGCGACCGTCAGCAGCACGTTCGCGGCCGACGCCTTGATGTACGTGCGGGCGCGCTCGTCCACACGCAACTGCGCGTAGGCCATCTCGAGGTTCGTGAACGACCACAGGCCGAGTACTGCGCAGTCGAACAGCAGCGGATCGCGGAAGGCGAGGATCAGCTCCGAGAGCGGCCCGGCGAAGAGGAGCGCAAGGCCAGCGGCAATCGTCGACGTCCAGGCGACCGTCGCCGTCGCCGTCCGCGCGATCCGATCGCGCCGCGCCGCGTCCTCGTCGTTGTAGTAGAAGCGGACGAAGGCCTCGCCGACGCCGACCCGCACGAGGATGCTCGAGAGGATCACCGCCGTCAGCAGTGATTCGGCCGCTCCGTAGGCTTCGGGGTTGAGGTGGTGCGTGTAGAGCGGCAGCGTCAGCAGCGCCAGCCCCTTCGCCAGGATGTCCCCGAACTGGTACGCCGCCCCGGTCGTGACGAGGCGCCTGAGGTAGCCGAGCACGGCTAGACCGTAGTCGGGGCGGGCGTCGCCTCAGGCGTCGCCGCGCTCGCGAGCGGGCGACGCGCGAGCGCCACGCCGATCGCCAGCAGCGCCCAGGTGAAAGGGTCCTCGAGGAAGTCGGCGTAGGTCCACGTGTGCAACACCAGCGCCGCGAAGGCAGCCGCGATCGCGATCCGCGGCGGGGAGCGCCCGGCCCCCTTGAACAGCACGAGGAACGCGGCAGCGAGTAGCGCCGCATAGACGAACAGCCCGGGCAGCCCCTGCTCGGCGGCGATCGTCACGGGAATCGTGTGGGAGGCGGAGGTCGCGTTCTGCGCGGTCGCCTGGCTTCCGGTCTTGTGGAGTTTGTACTCCCGTTCGAAGGACCCCGACCCGTAACCCTCGAGCGGGCGGTTCGCGAACAGTTCCAGCCCCCCTTCGATCAGCGCCGTGCGCCCGCTCGTGGCGTTTTCCGCGGAGCCTTTCTTGCCTTTCAGCCCGAAGTGAGCGCTTTCCGGGGCGAGCAGGAGCACGACGACGGCCAGCAGTACGAGGCCCGCGGCGACGATCGCCGTACCGCGCACGCTCCAGCGCCAGGCGGCGAGCACGGTCAGGCCGAGCAACAGCGCGACGATGCTCGACTGCGAGAAGCTCGTCACCAGGCCTGCCAGCAGCCACGCCAGCACCGCCGCCCCGATCTGCGCCTCGCGACGGCCGCCCCACAGCACGGCGGTCGTGACCGCGATCATCACGAGCATTAGGAAGCGCCCGTAGATGCTGGGGTCGAAGAACAGCGAGTTGACCCGGAAGTAGTTGTCGTACTGGTTGGCCGCAACCAGCTTCGGGTTCAAGAACAGGCTCTTCCGGTAGTACTCGACGAAGCCGACGCCGGCCAGTACAACGGCGATCGCGACGAGCACGCCGACGCATCGCCGCAGCAGGCGCGGCGTCCAGCGCACATCGCGCAGCAGCACGAACAGCAGCCCGAAGGGCACGTAGAAGAACGCGAGGTTCTCCGCCGCCTTGACTCGATCGGCCGAGTAGGAGATCTGCAGCGCGTACAGTCCGACGGCGCCGAGCAGCAGCCACTGAAGCCACGCCACCTCGAGTGCTGCCGGACGCTCAGTTGCCACGCCGTCCGGCGAGGCAGCCCCTGGCACGGCCGCGGTTACGGTCGCCGCGCCGGCTCGCCGACGCTCGAGCAGACGTGGCACCAGATGCGCGACGCTGCCCGCGGCGATCACGAGGTAGAGGGGGATCAGCAGGTTGACCGTGCGGCCGTCGGCGGCCACGGGCACGCGGAACGGCAGGGCGCCGACGGCCAACAGGGGAAACGCTTCCGGCCACCGTCGCATCACCGCGACGAGTACCGCGACGAGCACGGCCGCCGCCGCAAGCAGCGCCACCAGCGTTCCGGCGGAGGGCAGGCTCGCCGCCGGCAGGGCGCTCATCTGCGCACCAGAGCGAAGCTGCGCGGGGAGAGCACCGGGTCGGCGTGCCTGCTGAGCGTCAGGCGCACCCGGTATTCACCTGCGGGCGCGGGGCGGCCGCGGTTTTCGGGCACCAGGTAGGGACGGCCCGCCGCAGTCGTGCGCCTGCTGTAGCCGTGGGCGGTTCCGCGGCGCCCGTTCCAACGCAGCGAGAGCTGTTTGTAGCGCGGCACGGGATAGCCGCGCAACAGCGTCGCGACGACGTTGTCCTTCGAGTCGACCACGGCCACCGTCGCTCGTTCGGCGTGGGAGAGCTTGAACGAGATCTGCTCCTGTTTGTGGTGCCCGGCGGGCGTCGGCGAGAAGTTCGAGGTCAGCTCGAAGGAGGGCACGACCTTTGCCGTGTGCTTGAGGCGCTGCGTCAGGAAGAAGGCGAGGAAGCAGGCGAGAACGAGTACTGCGAAGACGGCGCTCCCCAGCGGGTCCACGCCGTCACGGCGCCGGCCACCCCCACCTTCGGCGTCAGCTTCGGCACCCGCCGCGGCAGCGCTCAATCGCCGCCGCCCAGCGCGAAGCGCTCGACGGTGTCCGAGCGCAGCCCCAGTCTCAGCGTCTCGAGCGAGAGAACGTCGACGGGCGCGATGTTCCCGAGGTTGCACTCGGTGCCGAAGTGCTTCAGCAGCCAGACCTGCTGTGAGTGCTGAGGCGCGTCGAAGATCAGCCGTCGAGGGTCGATCGAGTGGGCGATCTCCTCGATCAGGCCGGTGCGCGGTTCGCCGTTGGCCCGGTAGATCCCGGCGGTGCCGGACTCCCGCGCCTCCGCGATCACCTTCCAGGCTCCAGCATCGAGATCGCGTTCGATCTGTTCGACCCACACGTAGGGGGCCATGATGAAGTCGACGTCCTTGCTGCCGACCTCGGCGAAGACCGTGAACTCGCCTGCCAGCCGTTCGATCAGCCCGCGCTTGACGTCCGGCTCGAGCTCGATCGTGCCGTCGGAGATCTCGACATGCCGCAGGCCCAGCTCGCGCAGCCACTCGACGAGGCCGTCCACCCGCCCCTGGCGAATCGCGATCTCGGTGAGGGTGCCGCCGAGCACGACCGGGATGTCATGGGCGGCGTAGCGCTCGAGCTTCTCGCTGAGGTTTGCCGCCACGACCGCAGTGCCCCAGCCGAGCTTGACGATGTCGACGCTCGGACCGGCGACCTCGAGCAGCCCGTCGACCTCGGCCACGGACAGGCCACGGTCGATCACATGTGTGATGCCGTGCTCGCGCGGCTTGGCCGTCCGCTCGGGGATGTCGAGGAAGTCGGCTATGGACCCGCGGTGGCCTTGTCGGCGCCGACGACGACCGCGACCTTCGCCGAGCCCGCCAGGGCCGAGACGCCCTGTTCCATCGGCTCCACGAGGCTGACCGACAGCGATCGCGCCACCTGCGACGCGTCAGGCTGATGGCCGGTGGCGTACTCGACGACCGTCACTTCGTTGGCTCCAGGCGGGCGGCCGAACTTGGCGGCTGCCTGGGAGTAGCCGCTCTGCTGGAGCTGAGATGAGACGCGCGACGCCAGCCCCGTGGTTTCGGTGCCGTTCAGGACCACCACGCTCGTTTCCGCCGGAGGCGTCGCTTTCGCCTGTGACGAGCCGCCTTTCGTGAGGAGCACCAGGACAAGCGCGACAGCCACGGCGAGCGCGATCGCCACGAGCACGATTCGCCGGCGCGAGCCGCCACGGGACTCGAGCCGCGAGCCGCGGCTCCGCCCTGGCACTTCGGCCCCATGACGCGACGCGGCCTCGCCCGCGACCCGCGATGCGGCCGGGGCTCCCGCCGCCGCCCCTGCTGCCGTCGTACGGCGTGGCGCCGCCGGCGCGGGAGGCAGTGGCGGGCGCTGCGGGGATGCGGCCGGGGCCTCAGCGCCTGGTTGCGGGGGTGCAGCGCCGGCCTGCACGGGTGGCGCGGAGGGTGGACTGGGAGAGCGCGGTGGCGCGGCGGCGGCGCCCGCCGGGGCGCCCGCGGCAGGCTGCCCGGCGGATGGCGCGGGCACCGGGGACGACGGGGTGGCGGGCACGCCCGCGGCAGGCGCCGCCTTCGCGCGGCTCGCAGCTCCGACTGCGGACGCCGCTGCGGCGGCAGCTGTCGCCGGCGCGGGCGGCGTCGCGGCCGGCGGCGCTCCGTTCTGCTCAGCCGGTTGTGCCTGCGTCCGCTGCGCGCCGGCGGCCGACGCCGGTGCACCCACCGGCGTTGCAGGCTGGGCCGGCCTCGGGGTCGCCGGCTGTTGCCAGGGGATCGGCTGCGGACCCTGCCCGTGCTCGCTCGCTCCTTTGGCGCCGGACGGCACCTGACCGGGCGAGGCGGACGGCGTGCCGCTGCCCGCGGCCCCGGCCCCGCCGGGTGGCGGGATCGGGGCGGCGGGAGCTCCGGAGGCGCTCACAGCCTGGCCCGCGCGCACCGCCGCGCCGGCGGCAGCCGGCCGCGCGTGGATCGGCTGGGCGCGCGGAACCGGCCGCACCGACTGCGGCGCCACCGCTCCGCCCTCGACGCGGGCGGCCGCAGCGGCGGAGACGCGCTGCTCCATGTCGGCGGCGCGCTCGGGCGCCCGTCCGGCCCACTCGCGCAGGCGTCTGATCTCGCGAGCCTGCGAGAAGACGAGCAGCGCGAGCACGGCGATTCCCAGCAGAGCGGCGAAGGCGACCACGGCGCCGATCTTGGTGAAGGTGCTCGATACCGAGAAGGCGAGCAGCGAGACGCTCATGAATCCGGTGAGTGTACGAGGGGCTCAGGCGCACCGCGCTGCGCGGGGGGAGTCACCACGGTCCCTCCACCGCCGATCTGCTCCGCCGGGGCAGCGGCCGGGGCGGGCAGCGGCTCTGTGCCGTGGCGCGACTCGCGCGAGAGCTCCGAGACCTTGGCCGCAAGGCCGGCGGCGTCTCCCTCGAGCACGAGCAGGCGGATCTCGGCGAACATCGACTCGACCGCCTGCAACCCGAGCGGCTCACGCTCGGCACGGAGGATCTTCTCCGCGTCGGTCGGACATGCCCGCTCGTAGCTGTTGAAAAGCTCCTCGTGCAGCTTCTCCCCCGGGCGGCTGCCGACGATCTCGATCTCGATGTCCCGCTCGGGGTCGAGACCCGAGAGCTCGATCATCGCGCGGGCCAGCTCGACGATCTTCACGGGCTCGCCCATGTCGAGTACGAACACGTCGGCGCCGCCCTGCGCGATGCGACGCCGCCCCGTGCCGTTGAGCGAGGCTCGGACCGCGGCCATCGAGCCCGAGCGGATGATCAGCTGAACCGCCTCGGGGATCGTCATGAAGTACCTGGTCATGCGCTCGTCGGTCACGGTCACGGGGCCGCCGCGCTCGATCTGACGGCGGAAGATCGGCACGACGCTGCCCGAGGAGCCGAGCACGTTGCCGAAGCGCACGGCCGCGTATCGCGTCTCGCCGAAGCGCGCCGCCGCCGCCTCGAGGGCGAACTCCGCGAGCGCCTTGGAGGCGCCCATCACGGTCGCGGGCGCAACCGCCTTGTCGGTGGAGACGAGCACGAAGCGCGCGGCGCCGCTGCCTCCGGCGACGTGGGCGACGACCTGCGTGGCGATCGCGTTGTTGCGCACCGCCTCGACGGGGTTGGCCTCCATCAGGCCGACGTGCTTGTAGGCGGCGGCATGGAACACCACCGACGGGCGGTGCTCGGCGAACACCTCCCGCATGCGCTCCTCTTCCTTGCAGTCGGCGAGCATCGCGGCGAGCATCGACTCCGGCACGTGGCGCTCGTCCTGCAGCTCGCGCAGAATCGAGAAGAGGTTGTCCTCGGCGTGGTCGAGCAGCACGATCCGATGCGGCTCGACGCGCGCGATCTGCCGGCACAGCTCCGCGCCGATCGACCCACCCGCGCCCGTCACGAGCACCACCTGGCCGGCGAGGTAGGAACCGACGCGCTCGAGCTCCATGTGCACCGGCTCGCGGCCGAGGACGTCCTCTACGCGCACCTCGCGAAACTGCCTGGTCACTGCTCCGCGCGTCTGCAGCAGCTCGAAGACCGTGGGCAATGTCCGCACCGGGATCGCACGCTGCCGGCACTCTTTGACGATCCGGGCGCGCGTCGAGCCGGGCGCCGAGGGGATCGCGATGATCACTTCGTCGGGCTCCGCGTCGTCGAGGATCCGCGGCAGGTCGGCTTCGGTGTCGCCCCGTACGCGCACGCCGTCGATCCGCAGCCGGTGCTTGGCGGGGTCGTCGTCGAGGAAGCCGACGGGAACCAGGCCCAGCTCGCGGTTGCGCATGATCTCTCGCAGCACCATCCGCCCGCCGTCGCCGGCCCCGGCGATCAGCACCGTGCGATCGCCCTTCCGGGACGCGCGGAAAGCGGCGAGTGGCCGGCGCTCGTAGATCGTCCGCGCGAGCCCTCTGATGCCGACGAGGAAGGCGAGCGCCAGCAGGGCGTAGAGCACGATCACGCCGTTCGGGAGCACCACCGCGACCGTCGCGTTGCCCGCATGACGCCGGCCGGCCAACGGCGGGTAGGCGTGGGTCGGGCGGAAGATCTCGATCGCGACGACGGTCAGCAGCACGATCACGATGACCGCGCGCACCACCGCCTCGTAGTCGCGCTGGCCGGCGTAGCGCCAGCGGCGCTGATAGACCCCGGAAAGCACCAGCACCGGCAGGCTGCCGGCGAGCACCCACCAGAGCGTCGCGGAACGCAGCTCGTCGTAATGCTTCGGCGGGCCGTTGTTGAACCGGAGCTGGAAGGCGAGGTAGTACGCGAGGGCGACCAGAGCCCCGTCCACTGCGAGCTGGGGCAGCGCATGACGGTGGATCGGGAAAGCCGCCGAGCGGATCCGTCGGCGCATTGTGGGGATTGTAAGCGGCCAGGGCGCGTACGTCGCTGCGGTGACGGCCGCCTTGCCGCGGGCGCGGCGCTGCGAGACGGAGCTAGCGGTGCAGCGGTGAGAGCAGCAGATCGATCAGCTCGCCGGGGTCGCGGCGAACTCGCGGAGTCCGTGCGCCGCCCCCGCTCGCCGGGATCGTCAGCGCCGCCGCGTCCTCGAGCATCCGCAAACGCCCTTCGGCGATCAACCGTTCATCGACCGCGCCCATCCGGCCCTGGAAGGTCGTGTAGACGGGCGTGCCGAGCGCGACCGCCTCGCGGTTCATCGTCCCTCCGGCGGAGATCACGAGCGCGGCCTGTGCGATCAGCGACTGTGCATCGATCGCGTGCTCGGGGACCACGAAGCCCGGGATGCCGGCGAGCTGAGCGCGCTGGGAATCGACTCGGGGTAGCACGACGGGCTGCAGGCCCTCGCCTTCGGCCGCCACCCGCAGGCGCTCCAGCACCGCGCCGAAGATGTCGCTGGCGAAGCGGTGGTAGAGCGCCACCTCCGGGGGCGTGCGCACGACCACGATCGGGCGGGCCGCGTCGAGGCCAAGCTCCGCGATCACGCCCGGGGCGGGCTCGAAGTCCGACAGGTAGTACTCCTCCTTGAGGCCCTCGTAGCGGTGCAGCTTGCCGGCCGCGCCATAGCGCCTCAGGCGCTCGGGCGGGATCGCGTCGGGCACGACGACCGCCCGTGCGAGCCGGCAGTTGACGTTGTGCTGCACCGAAGCCCACTCGTAGTCGAACATCGTCGAGCTCGGTATCCGCAGCAAAGCGGCCGCGACCGTGACGTCGTTCGATCCATGCCCGAGGGCGAGGTCGAAGGGGCGCTTCGAGGCCTCCCGTCCAGCTCCCGCCGGGCCGTTCGCGCGCGCCCAGCGCACGAGGGCAGCCGTCCGCGAAGCGAGCCCGGTCGCCTTTGCGGCCACGCGACCGCCGCGGTGATGGCCGATCGCCGTGTACTCGATGCCGAAGCGCTCGCACAGCTCGAGCGTCTGGGCGAAGTCCCGTGCGGTCACGGCGACGTCGTGCCCGTCGGCGCGCAGGCGCTCGATCACCGGGCGCATGACGAGCACGTGGGGGCTGTTCGTGAGGTCGATCCAGACGCGCATTCAGCGACTGACCGTAACGCGCAGCGCCGGCCGTCGCTGGAGCGCACGCAAGGGGATTCTCACCGCGCCCGGAGGGCCGACCGCTATCGTTGGCCCGCGCTTGCTGGTCCTGGCCTCGATATCCGAAACGCTCTTCAACGAAACCGCACACTTCGTGCGCGAAGGTGGCTACCCCGCGATCTTCGTGCTGATGCTGCTGGAGAGTGCTTGCATCCCGATTCCGTCGGAGGCGACGATGCTGTTCGCGGGCTTCGTGGTCGTCGATCCGAGCGCGAGCAGCGCCGAACACCACCTGACGCTGCTCGGCATTGTCACGGCGGGCGTGGTCGGCAACCTGATCGGATCGTGGATCTCCTACTGGGTCGGCCGAGCCGGGCGCATCGAGCTGATCGAACGGCACGGCCACTGGCTGCACATCAAGCCGAGCCACATCGAGACGGCCGATCGGTGGTTCGCCCGCTACGGCTCCGCTGCGGTCTTCTTCAGCCGCATGCTTCCAATCGTGCGAACGTTCATCTCGCTGCCCGCCGGCGTCGCGCGGATGCCGTTCGGTCGCTTCACGCTCTATACGCTCGCGGGGTGCATCCCCTGGGTGCTCGCGCTCGGGCTTGCGGGCGAAGCGCTCGGCAGCAACTGGACAGACGCGCGCAAGTACTTCGAGTACGTCGACTACGCGATCGTCGCCCTCGTCGTGATCGGCGTGGTCTACTGGATCGTACGCTGGCGCCGCGGGCGCGGCGAACCGGCTCAGGACGCGGCCGGCTGAGCCGGACGCTCCGCCTCGGCGGCGCCGCACCGCCGTTCGGCCGCGGCGGCGCACACAGGCCGGGCTCGTCCTCGGGCGGCCGCGACGCGCACAATAGGGACGGATGGCAGCGGTCGGCACCCTGATCGGCGGACGCTACCGGCTCGACGCGGTGATCGGGCGGGGCGGCATGTCAACGGTCTACAAGGCATTCGACACGGTCCTCGAGCGGCCCGTCGCGATCAAGCTGATGCACCGGGAGATCGCGACCGACTCCGACCAGCTCGAGCGGTTCCGCCGGGAGGCACGCGCGGTGGCCCAGCTGAACCACCCCAACGTGGTGTCCGTGATCGACGCCGGCGAGGAGCCATTGGCCGAGGACGAGCTGGCCGGGGACCACGGACCCGCCGGCACGCCCTACATCGTGCTCGAATACGTCGACGGCGAGACGCTGAAGAGCGTGATCCGGCGTTCCGGCCCGCTCGAGGTCCCGCAGGCGCTGGCCTACGCGATCGAGGTGGCTCGCGCGCTCGGCGCGGCCCACGAGCGCCAGATCGTCCACCGCGACGTCAAGCCCCACAACGTGCTGATCGACCCCGAGGGGGGCGCGAAGATCACCGACTTCGGGATCGCCCGCTCACTGAGCGAGGAGGGCCTGACGATGGCCGGGCGCGTGCTCGGCACGACCGATTACGTCTCGCCGGAGCAGGCCCTGGGGCAGCCGGTCACGCCGCAGTCGGATCTTTACTCGCTCGGCATCGTGCTGTACGAGATGCTGACCGGCGATGTGCCGTTCCACGGCGACTCCCCGGTGGCGGTCGCGATGAAGCACGTCCGCGAGGAAATCCCCGACGTGCAGGCGCGCCGGCCGCAGATCTCCGCCGCGACGGCATCGGTCGTCGACCGCGCCGTCGCCAAGGATCTCGCGCATCGATACCCGGACGCCGCCGCGATGACCGCCGACCTCGAAAACGTGCTGGCGATCGAGGCCTCCCGGACCGGGCAGACGACCGGTGAGGTCACGACCGTGCTGCGCAGCCTGCGGGGCCGGGCGCGGCGGCGGCTGCCGTGGCGCACACGCCACCCTGCTCGCTGGCTGGCCTCGCTCGCGCTGCTCGCCGGCGTCGTCGTCCTGGTCGTGTACCTCGCCGGAGAAAACGCGCATCGCGGCACCGGCACGGCGCCCGGAGCGTCCGCGAAGGCCGGCCTCGTGAACGTTCCGCTCGGGCAGTCCTCGGCGCATGACTACAACCCGTTCGGCACCGGGCCCGAAAACCGCGACCTGATCAGCAACCTCGTCGACAGCGATCCCTCGACGACCTGGAGCACGGAGAAATACTTCGAAGGCACCCTGCGCAAGGCCACCGGCACGGGCACGGGCATCTACCTGGACGCGGCCCCGGGCGTGATCGGGCGCGCCGTCGAGATCCAGACGCCCACCCCCGGCTTCTCCGTGCAGATCTACGTGGCCGACACGATCGAGCAGCTGCCCTACGGGGACTCAGCGTCGCTGGCCTCGCGCGGCTGGAAAGGGCCCGTCGGGACCAGCGCGGCCGTACGTGACGGCGAACGCATCCCACTGCTCCTCCCCGGCGGGCGCCACCGCTACTACCTGGTGTGGTTGACGACGCTGCCGCCGCACATGATGTCGGCGACGATCGCCGACATCACGCTCTTCCGGTGAGGCCCGCGGGCCGCGGGCGGCGGCGTCTTCAGTTCTGTCGGGCCGACTCGCGGGCATGGCGCGCGATCCCCAGCCGGCAGAGCCGGTCGACGAGCTGGGGGTAAGGCACCCCGCTGGTCTCCATGAGCTTCGCGTAGACGCTCGTGGGGGTGAAGCCGGGCATCGTGTTGAGCTCGTTCACGAGCACCTCCTCGCCGTCGACGAAGAAGTCGACGCGCGCGAGGCCCTCGCAGCCCGCCGCGCGGAAGGTCGTCACTGCCAGCTCGCGGACGCGCGCCCGCGCGTGCTCGGAGATGCCCGCCGGGATCACCAGCTCCATCCCGCCCGGCGTGTACTTCGCCTCATAGTCGTAGAACTCGCCCTCGTAGCGGATCTCGCCGGGCTCGGAGGCGAGGGGAATCCGTTCCCGCTCACCCTCGCCGGCCGGCGCCTCGAGCACGCCGCACTCAACCTCGACGCCGGGCGCGGCGCCCTCCACGAGACGAGCCGAGGCGGGCCGGCTTGACGAACGAGGGCAGGCCGACGGCCTCGGCGCGCGCAAGCGCCCCGATCGGATCCTCATGCCATTGCCGATCGCGGATCCCGGCGTAGCGGACCTGAGGGACGCGGAGCACCATCATCAGGTCCTTGAAGAGCACCTTGTCGATGCATACCGCGGAGGCCGCGACACCCGCGCCCACGTAGGGAACGTCGAGCGTCTCGAGCATGCCCTGGATCGAGCCGTCCTCGCCGTAGGGGCCGTGCAGCGCCGCGAACACGACGTCGGCGCCTCCGAGCCCCTCGCCGGGCGTGACCGCGACCACGGTGCCCTCGCGCCGCCACACTCCGTCGCGCCCGATCTCGATCCGGTCGACAGCGTGGCCCGCGGCCAGCAGGCCGTCGCGCACGGCGTCGGCGGAGGACAGCGAGATCTCGTGCTCGGAGGAGCGCCCACCCGCGAGGACCGCCACGCGAAGCCGTGACGGAGCGTCTGCCGCAGGCACCTCAGGGGCCCGCCGGCGTCGTCGGCGTCGTGGTCGTCGGCGTAGTCGTGGTCGGCGTCGTTTCTGGTCCGAGCACGTCGACGGCGATCGTCACGACCGAGCCCTTCGGGGCCTGCGCGCCAGCCGCCGGTGTCTGGCGGAGCACGATCCCCACCTGCGAGGGTTCGGCGGTCGCGACGGAGCTGACCTTCGGTTTGAAGCCCGCCTGGCCGAGCGTCACGAGGGCGAGCGTCTGGCTCTGTCCGACGACGTTCGGCACCGCGATTTCCTTCGGCGCCTGTGCGACCGTCAGGTTGACCTTGCTTTCCGCCTTGACCGACGTGCCGCCCTTGGGAGACTGCGCGAGCACCGTCCCCTCCGGCTGCGACGCGGACGTCCGCTTGGTGACCGCGCCGAGCTGCAGGCCGGCGTTGGTCAGCGTCGATTCGGCGGCGGACTGCGACTGGCCGACCACGTCGGGGACCTTGACCAGGGCGGGACCGCTCGAGACCAGCACCACGACGGGGCTGCCGAGCTGCTTCTCGGTGCCGGCCGACGGGTTCGTGCCGATCACCTTCCCGGCCGCGACGGCCGCGCTCGCTTCCTTCGTCGTTCGCGGCTTGAAGCCCGCCTTGCGCAGGCGCGCGATCGCCTGGCCGGCGGTCAGTCCTTCGACGTCGGTGACCGGCGCGCTGGCAGGGCCGCCCGAGACGACCAGCGCGACGTTGCTGCCCTTTTCCACCCTCGCGCCGGCGCCCGGGCGCTGGCTGATCACGAGTCTGGACGGGACCGTGGAGCTCGGTTCCAAGCGCGGAACCGGATTCAGCCCGACGCGGCGCAGCGTCGTCCCCGCCGCCTGTTCGCTCTGTCCGGTCACATCGGGGACGGAGACCTTGCTCGCGGGGGAGGTCAGGAGCACGACGGCGACGGCCGCCGC
>WNFN01049941.1_pt1 | contig 24628 bp, 22 predicted proteins | sample 5400161 | NCBI WGS metagenome assembly WNFN01 (sample SAMN13153353, study PRJNA577476) | soil metagenome | isolation source: 80 cm saprolite on Douglas fir-dominated hillslope | place: USA:California | collected 2013-09-17 | reverse complement strand
GATTTCACCAAGTTGCCGGTGCATCTGCAGCACAGCGAGGACGGCGGGCCGTACATCTCGGCGAGCATCGACATCACGCGCAGCCTCGATGGCACGAAACGCAACGTCGGCTACCGCCGCATGATGCTGCGCGGACGCACTGAGGCTGGTATCGATCTGATTGCGCCGAGCGACCTGCGCGCGCTCTACGCCGAATACGTGAAGCGCAAGGAGCGCATGCCGGTCGCGTTCGTGATCGGCTCGCATCCCGCCGACAGCGTCGCCGCGACCGCGATGTCGCCGATGGCGGACGAGATCGCGCTGATGGGCGGGCTGCGCGCTGCCGCGGTGCCGCTCGTCAAATGCGCCACCATCGACGCGATGGTGCCGGCAGACGCGGAGATCGTGCTCGAGGGGTATGTCGACGAGCGCGGCTGGGTGGAGAGCGAAGGGCCGTACGGCGAATACGTCGGCTACTACGGCCACATGAAGACCAACCCGGTGTTCCATCTGAGCGCGATCACCATGCGCAAGGATGCGCTGTTCCAGACCGTGACCATCGGTGGGCGGCGCCTCGACTGCACCGACACCGCACAACTGTGCGCGCTGCGCACCGAAGCCGCGGCGTGGAGCGCGCTGATGACCGCGGTGCGCGAACCGGTCGCGGTCTACGCCACCGCCTCGTGCGGCGGCATGTACAACCTGCGGCTCTCGTTGCGCCAGCGCGCTCCCGGCGAGGTGCGCAACGCGATCGCCGCGATAATGGGATCGAACGCCGACGTGAAGCATGTCTTCGTGGTCGACGACGACATCGACATCTATTCCGACGCGCAGATGGACTGGGCCTTCGCCACACGCTTCCAGGCCGACCGCGACCTGGTGGTCGCGAGCGGCTTCCGCTGCATCCCGCTCGACCCCTCGCTCGACGGCAGCCGCACCGGGGCAAAGGCGGGCTTCGATCTCACGTTTCCCTTCGGCTGGAACCGCGCCACCGACTATCGCGTGCCGGAGGCGCCGCAGCTCGCGGCGCGGCCGCGTGCGAGCGTGCGCCAGGCGCTGGAATCCGGACCGAAGAGCTTCCGCGAGCTGATGGAAGCCGCCGGCAGCCGCGACGGGCGCGATGTGCTGATCGAGCTCGACGCCGTGCGCAAGGAAACCGGAGTCGAGCGCGCGGCCGATGGCCGCTACCGGCTGGCCAGAGCGGGCTAGTCGATCAACGGGTACGCGGGCAGCGTGAGGAACTCGACGTACTTGTCGTCGGTGGTGATTTTCTCGAACAGCTTCGCGCCCTCGTCGTACTTGCCTTCGCTGTAGGCCGCTTTCACCTTGGCGAGCTCCTCGGCGAGGAGCTGCTCGAAGAGCTCGGCGGTGACCTTGCGGCCATCTTCGAGCACGCCCTTCGGCGAGCGCATCCACTGCCAGATCTGCGAGCGCGAGATCTCGGCGGTGGCGGCGTCTTCCATCAGGTTGAACACCGGCACGCAGCCGTTGCCGGCGAGCCAGGAGCCCAGATACTGGATGCCGACCGAGATGTTGTTGCGCAGCCCGGCTTCGGTGATCGGCTTCTCCGGCTGGAAGTTGAGCAGGTCCTTGGCCGTCACGTTGACGTCGGGGCGCTGGCGATCGTACTGGTTGGGCTGCGGCATGTGCTGGTCGAACACCTGCTTGGCGATCGGCACCAGCCCGGGATGCGCCACCCAGGTGCCGTCGCAGCCGTCGGTCACTTCGCGCAGCTTGTCCTGGCGCACTTTCTCGAGCGCCGCCTCATTGGCCGCGGGGTCGTTCTTGATCGGGATCTGCGCCGCCATGCCGCCCATCGCGGGCGCGCCGCGGCGGTGACAGCTCTTCACCAGTAAAAGAGCGTAGGCGCGCATGAACGGCGCGAGCATCGTCACCTGGCTGCGGTCGGCGAGGCAGAAATTCTTGTCGGCGCGGAATTTCTTGATGCACGAGAAGATGTAGTCCCAGCGGCCGATGTTGAGTCCCGCCGAGTGCTCGCGCAGCTCGTACAGGATCTCGTCCATCTCGAAGGCCGCGACCACCGTTTCGATCAGCGCGGTCGCCCGGATCGAGCCGCGCGGGATGCCGAGCTCGGCCTGGGCGGCGACGAAGATATCGTTCCAGAGCCGCGCCTCGAGGTGCGACTCCATCTTCGGCAGATAGAAATACGGTCCTGAGCCGCGCGACAGCAGTTCTTTGGCGTTGTGGAAGAAGAGCAGCGCGAAATCGAAGATGCCGCCCGAAACCGGCTTGCCGTCGACGATCAGGTGCTTTTCGTCCAGATGCCAGCCGCGCGGCCGCGGGATCAGCACCGCGGTCTTCTCGTTCAGCTGGTAGTGCTTGCCGCCCTGCTGGAACGTGATGCTGCGGCGCACCGCATCGCGCAGGTTGATTTGCCCGTCGATCATGTTGAACCACGTCGGGCAGTTGGCATCCTCGAAGTCCGCCATGAAGGTCGAGGCGCCGGAATTGAGCGCGTTGATCACCATCTTGCGATCCGTCGGGCCGGTGATCTCGACGCGCCGGTCGAGCATGTCCTTTGGCTGTGCCGCGATCTTCCAGTCGTTCTCGCGCACCTGGCGCGTCTCGGGCAGGAAATCGGGCAAGCGGCCGGCGTCGAAATCGCGCTGGCGCGCGGCGCGCTGCAGGAGCAGTTCCTGGCGGCGCGGCTCGAATTGCCGGTGCAGCTTGGCGATGAAATCGAGCGCTTCGGGGGTCAGGATCTCCGCAAACTGAGCCGTAACACGGCCAGTTACGGTGATGTCCTGCGGCTTAGGGGCGGAGATCGGCATTGGAACATCGTATGACACTGAATGCGGCACTGCAACATGAAATCGTGGGCCGTTCGGAGTAGGCTGTCATTTCTCATCCAGTAACGCGGCATTTCACATCGTGGAACCCAAAATGGCATACAACATCCTGATCTTCGGGGCTTCTTATGGCTCGCTGCTCGCGACCAAGCTGTTGCTCGCCGGCCATAACGTGAAGCTCGTCTGTGTACCCGCAGAGGTAGAACTCATCAATAAGGAAGGCACGCGCGTGCGCATGCCGGTGAAGGGCCGCGAGGGCCTGGTCGAAGTGGATTCGCGCAAGCTCCCAGGCAAGCTCTCGGCCGACGTGCCGACGGCGGTTAAGCCGGCCGGCTTCGACCTCGCAGTCCTCGGGATGCAGGAGCCGCAGTACCGCTCACCCGGCGTGCGCGAGCTGCTGGATGCGGTGGCGAAGGCGAAGCTGCCCTGCATGTCGATCATGAACATGCCGCCGCTGCCGTACCTGGCCCGCATTCCCGGCATCACCGCCGATGCGTTGAAGGGCTGCTATACGGATCCTTCGGTATGGGCGAGCTTCGATCCGAAATTCATGACGCTGTGCAGCCCGGACCCGCAGGCATTCCGGCCGCCGGAGGAAAAATCGAACGTGCTGCAGGTGAGGCTGCCGACCAACTTCAAGTCGGCGCGCTTTCCCTCGGACGCGCACACGGCGATCCTGCGACGGCTCGAAAAAGATATCGAGGCCGCGCGCTACGAGGGCCTGGAGCTGCCGGTGAAACTGAAGGTGCATGAATCGGTGTTCGTGCCGCTCGCCAAGTGGGCGATGCTGATCTCCGGCAACTACCGCTGCATCACCAAAGACGGTATCCGCTCGATCAAGGACGCGGTGCACACCGACCTGGAAGCTTCGCGCGCCATGTACAACTGGGTGGTCAAGCTCTGCGTCTCGCTCGGCGCGAATGAGAAGGACCTGGTGCCGTTCGAGAAATACGCCGCGGCGGCGCAAGGGCTGCAAAGCCCGTCGTCAGCAGCGCGAGCACTGCACGCCGGCGCGCCGAACATCGAGCGCGTCGATCGCCTGGTGCAGACCATCGCCGCCCAGAAGGGCATGCGCTCGGAGGTACTCGACGAAGTGGTGCGGCTGGTGGACGCCAAGCTGGATGCGAACCGGCGTGCCGCGGCAGCAGCGGGCGCAGCGGATGCCGGCGTAAAGGACAAGCGGGCGCAGCGCAGCGCCTAAATTCCGTTCTCGGGCTTCTCGCGCTCGGCGTCGTCCTCGATGCCGAGCTCCTGGATCTTGCGCGTGATGGTGTTGCGGCCCATGCCGAGGAGGTTCGCCGCCTCGATGCGCCGCCCGCCGGTGCGCGCGAGCGCCTTGCTGATCAGCGCGCGCTCGAACTGACGTCCCAGCGCATCGAGGATCCCGGTGTCGCCGCGCGCGAGGCGCCGCTCGGCCTCGTATTCCAGCGCTGACAGCCAATCCGAGGCAGCGGCAGCACTCTGGTCGCGGAACTCCGCCGGCAGGTCGCCGACGTCGATCACCTGGCCCGCGGCCATGACGGTGAGCCAGTGGCACAGGTTCTCGAGCTGGCGCACGTTGCCGGGAAACGCAAGGCGCGCCAGATGCGCGATCGCGTCCTCGGATATGCGCTTGGGCTCGACGCCGAGCTGCTTGGCGCTCGACGCGAGGAAATTCTTCGCCAGCAGTGGAATGTCCTCGGCACGCTCGCGCAGGCTCGGCAGGCGCAGCCGGATCACGTTCAGGCGGTGATACAGGTCTTCGCGAAAACTGCCGTCGCGCACGCGCTGATCGAGATTCTGGTGGGTGGCGGCGATGACGCGCACGTTCGCCTTGAGCTGCTGGTGCCCGCCGACGCGGTAGAAGGTGCCGTCCGAGAGCACGCGCAACAGGCGCGTCTGCAGCTCGGCCGGCATGTCGCCGATCTCGTCGAGGAACAGCGTGCCGCCCTCGGCCTGCTCGAAGCGGCCGCGGCGCTGCTGCTGCGCCCCGGTAAAGGAGCCGCGCTCGTGCCCGAATAACTCACTTTCCAATAAATCTTTGGGCATGGCGGCCGTATTGATGGCGACGAAGGGCTTCGCCGCGCGTGCGCTATGACGGTGCAGAGCGCGCGCCACAAGCTCCTTGCCGGTGCCTGATTCGCCGGTGATGAGCACCGTCGCGCTGGACTGCGACAGGCGGCCGATGGCGCGGAAAACCTCCTGCATCGCGGGCGCCTGCCCGAGGATCTCGGGGGTCTCGCCGGGCGCCTCTGCGGCCTCGGACTCGCGGCGGCTCTCGTCGAGCGCCCGGCGGATCAGCTCGACCGCCTGATCGATGTCGAAGGGCTTCGGCAGGTACTCGTAGGCACCGCCCTGGAATGCTGCGACCGCCGAATCGAGATCGGAATAAGCCGTCATCACGATGACGGGCACCGCGGGGTGGCGCTGCTTCACCGCAGTGAGTAGCTCCAGGCCCGAGAGGCCCGGCATCCGGATGTCGGATACCAGCACTTCGGGCGCACTCCCGGAGAGCGCGTCGAGCGCGTCCTGCGCGGAGGAGAAGGAATTGAAAGCGATGCCTTCGCGGCTCAGCGCTTTCTCGATCACCCAACGAATAGAGCGGTCGTCGTCGACTATCCAGACCGGTTTCATGTCAGCGGCAGCATGATCCTGAATGTTGTGCGGCCGGGGCGGGATTCGAACTCGACGACGCCCTGGTGGTACTGGACGAACGTCTGCGCGAGCGAAAGTCCCAAGCCGGTGCCGCCTTCCCTCCCGGATACAAGCGGATTGAAGATCCTGTCCTGGATCTCTTCCGGTACGCCGGGCCCGTCGTCGACTACCTGCAATTCTAATGCCAGCTTATGGCGGCGCCTGAGGATGGTGATCTGGCGCACGGCGCGCGTACGAAATGTGACATTCGCGCCTCCGGCCTGCGCGGCGTTGCGCGCGATGTTGAGCACCGCCTGGATCAGCTGCTCGCGATCGCCGACGATCTCCGGAATGCTCGGGTCGTAATCGCGCTGGATCTCGACGCCGAACTCGGCCTTGATCAGGCTTCGCACGCGCTCGAGCACTTCGTGCATGCCGAGCGGCTCGATGCGCGGGGTGCGATGCGGCGTGAGCATCCGGTCCATCAGCCGCTGCAGGCGATCGGCTTCCTTGATGATGACTTGTGTGTATTCGCGCAGCTCGGGCTTATCGAGCTCGCGCTCGAGCAGCTGCGCCGAGCCGCGCAGGCCGCCCAGCGGATTCTTGATTTCGTGCGCGAGATTGCGGATCAGCTCGCGGTTGGCCTGCTGCTCGAACACCAGGCGCTCCTCGCGCGCGTAGCGCAGCTGCTCCTCGATCGGGCGCAGCTCCGCGAGCAGCGCCAGGCCCTCGGATTCGATGCGTGTCATGGTGCACGCGAGCGGCAGGGGCTCGCGGCCCACCCGGCCGTACGTCACGTTCTGCGCCGAATAATCCCAGTGCGTGGTGAGCGCCTCGCCCAGCGCGCGTTCGAGCTCGGCGCGCTCGACAAAAAACTGCAGAAACGGCTGCCCGTTGAGGCTCTTCGCGCCGGTGGCGAGCAGGTTCTCGGCGGCGGGGTTGGCGTAGCGCACGACGAACTCGCTGTCGAGCGCGACTACTGCGGTGGCCAGCAGCTCCAGTCCGGCGAATTGCTGCCCTGGGGAGGCCACTTAGCGGTACAGGTTGCTCAGTTCACGCTTGAGCGCTTCGATGTTCTTTTCGTGCGTTTCGATGCTGTCCTTGTACGGCTGAAGGCGCTCGAGCACGCGCGCGTAATTGCGCTCGTCGCCGCTGCGCGTCTGCTCCTGCGCGGCAAGCTCCTCGCGTGCCTTGGTGAGTGCGGCCTGCTCGTTGTTGAGCTCGCTTTCCAGGATCAGGCGCTGGCGCTCGCGCGCGGTCTGGCGCTCAGAGGGCGATTCCTTTGGGAATTCCGAAGGACGCGCGGTTCTCGAAGCCGGCGGCGCGCTGCCCTGCTTCTGCGCCGGCGCGACGTTCACCTGCCGCGTGACGACCTCGCACTTCTGCTTCTCGGCTTCGCGCCGGTCGTTGGTGTAGGTCCAATGTCCGTCGCGACCCTTGCACTTGAAGATCTCGGTCACCTGCGGCTGTTGCGCGCGCGCCGGTCCCACCACAAGGGCGCCGATGACGAGGAGTATGGCGGCACGAAACATGAGCTAAGTCTATCATTCGAATGAAAAAGGGGCGCCGCACGAAAATGCGCCGCCCCTTCTTTAACGCGCGAGAAGCTTTGCGGACTACGACGCGTAATACATGTCGAATTCCACCGGATGGGTGGTCATGCGGAAACGCGTCAGCTCCTCATTCTTGAGCGCGATGTAGGACTCGAGGAAGTCCTCCGAGAACACGCCGCCGCGCGTGAGGAACGCATGGTCGTCCTGCAGGCAGGCGAGCGCCTGCTCGAGCGAGGCGCAGACGTTCGGCACCTTTTTCGCCTCCTCAGGCGGCAGGTGGTAGAGGTCCTTGTCGATCGGCTCGCCCGGATGGATCTTGTTCTGCACGCCGTCGAGCCCCGCCATCAGCATCGCGGCAAACGCGAGGTAGGCGTTGGCGGTCGGGTCGGGGAAGCGCACTTCGACGCGTCGCCCGTTGGGGCTCGACACGTACGGGATGCGGCAGGCGGCCGAGCGGTTGCGCGCGGAATACGCGAGGTTGATCGGTGCCTCGAAGCCCGGCACCAGGCGCTTGTACGAATTGGTGCCGGGATTGGTGATCGCGTTCAGCGCCTTGGCGTGCTTGATGATGCCGCCGATGTAGAACAGCGCGAAATCGGACAGGCCGGCGTAGCCGTTGCCGGCGAAAAGGTTCTTGCCGCCTTTCCACACCGACTGGTGCACGTGCATGCCCGAGCCGTTGTCGCCGACCACCGGCTTGGGCATGAAGGTCGCGGTCTTGCCATACGAGTGCGCGACGTTCCATACCGTGTACTTGAGGATCTGCATCCAGTCGGCGCGCTGCACCAGCGGCGCGAAGCGCGTGCCGATCTCGCACTGGCCGGCCGCGGCCACCTCGTGGTGATGCACCTCGACTTCGACGCCTTGCTGCTCGAGCGCGAGCGACATCGCGTTGCGGATGTCGCCCAGCGTATCGATGGGCGCGACGGGAAAGTAGCCGCCCTTCACCGGCGCGCGATGGCCCATGTTGCCCGACTCATAGTCGATGCCGGAGGACCAGGGCGCCTCCTCGGACTTGATCTTCACGGAGCAGCCCGACATGTCGACGTTCCAGGTGACGCCGTCGAAGATGAAGAACTCGGGCTCGGGGCCGAAGTACGACACGTCGCCGAGGCCGGTGGACTTGAGATAGGTCTCGGCGCGCTTGGCGATCGAGCGCGGATCGCGGTCGTAGGGCTTGCCGTCCATCGGCTCGTACACGTCGCAGCTGATGTTGAGCACCGGCTCGTCGGTGAACGGATCCATGCGCGCCGAGGAGGCGTCGGGCATCAGCAGCATGTCGGAGGCCTGAATGCCTTTCCAGCCGGCGATCGATGAGCCATCGAAGGCATGGCCCGCCTCGAATTTGTCCTTGTCGAAGTACTTCACCGGAACCGTCACGTGCTGCTCCTTGCCGCGCGTATCGGTGAAGCGAAGGTCGACGAACTTGACCTCCTTGTCTTTAATGAGCTTCAGGACGTCATCAGGCGTCATCGCCATCGGGGACTCTCCTCGCTGGGTTGGTGTAGGTGGTGTAGACGGGCGGGGGAGCAGTTTCCATGCCAAAGGATCCCCGCGGCAGTCCGGATTCTAACGGTCCAAGATGCACTGAAGGCGAGCATCGCGTTGCGATATGCACGTGGCTAGTGCATCTTGCCCCACGCCTATAATCGGAATCAAGCGATGGACGACATCAAAAAAACCGCGGCCGAGCGGGCCAAAAAGATGGGACTCCCCTACGCCGGGGCCTTGCTTCCGGCCGAAGCCCACAAGCTGATGCAGGCCGGGGCGAAGCTGGTCGACGTGCGGACCAAGCCCGAGCTTCTTTACGTCGGGGCCATTCCCGGCGCCGTGACCATCGAATGGCAGACCTATCCGGGCAGCCGTCCCAACCCGGAATTCCTGGGCGAGCTCGCCGCGCTAACCAAGAAGGACGAGCCGGTGATGTTCATCTGCCGTTCCGGTGCCCGCTCGCACGGCGCCGCCGAGGCCGCGCTGCGGGCCGGCTGGCGCGAGACCTACAACGTGCTCGAGGGCTTCGAGGGCGACAAGGACGCGGCGAGCCACCGCAACAGCGTCGGCGGCTGGCGCAAGGCCGGCCTGCCCTGGACCCAGTCCTGATTCAATCGGCCCAGCTCATTCTCCCCAGCTGATCCAGCCGCTGTAGTAGGTCCCGAGCACCAGCAGTCCGAAGACGATGCGGTACCAGGCGAACGGCTTGAAGTCGTGCGTCGCCACGTAGCGGATCAGCCAGCGGATCACCACGAAGGCGGAAACGAACGCGGTCAGGGCGCCGACGCCGAAGATCGGCACATCGTTCGCCGTTAGCAGCTCGCGGTTCTTCAGGAGATCGTAGCCGCCGGCGGCGACCAGCGTGGGCACCGCGAGGAAGAAGGAGAACTCGGTCGCCGCCTTGCGCGAGAGACCAAAGAGCATGCCGCCGATGATCGTCGCGCCCGAGCGCGAGGTTCCGGGAATCAGCGCAAAGCACTGGGCGATGCCGACTTTGAGCGCGTCGAGCCAGGTCATGGCGCGCGTGCTGTCCACCCTGGGGGTGAACGTACGCCGCTCCACGAGCAGGATGATGACGCCGCCGACGATGAAGGCGAGCGCCACCGGCACCGCGTGGAACAAAGTGCTCTTGATGTACTTCGAGAACGCGAGCCCCAGCACCGCCGCCGGAATGAAAGCCACCAGCAGATTGCGGTAGAGCACAACGTCGATGCGAAAAAACCGCGCGCGGTACTCCCATACCACGGCGAGCATCGCGCCGGTCTGGATCACGATGTTGAACACCTTCCAGCGCTCGTCGGTGGCACCGAGCAGCTCGGCAGCGACGATCAAGTGCCCGGTGCTCGAGATCGGCAGGAATTCCGTCAGGCCTTCGACGACACCGAGGATCAGCGCGTGGACGAGATCGAGCATCGGCGGATTCTAGCGGCCGGCGAGAAATTCCCGGATGCTCGGCCAGTAATCCGGATGGTTGTGGATGTCGTTGTGGCCGGCGGCGAGCGCGAGCCAGCGCTTCGGCCCGCGCCAGGCGTCGTAGAGCCGTTGCGCGTGTTGCGGCGGGATGATCGCGTCCTGCGCCGCGACGATGCAAAGCAGCGGCACGGTGATCTTGGGCGCGGTGCTCAGCGAATCGAAACGGTGCTTGAGCAGCAGGCCAACCGGTAGAAACGGGTAATGGTGTTTTCCGACCTCGAGCATGCTGTCAAAAGATGTCACGAGTATCACGCCCTCGAGTCGGCGCTCGGCGGCAAGGCGCACCGCGACGCCGCTGCCGAGGCTGCGCCCGAACGCATAGATGCGCGGGCTCGCGCTCGAGAACCGGTCGTACCAGGCGAGCGCATCGGCATGCAGCGCCTGCTCCGAGGGCGCGCCGCCGCTCGAGCCGTAGCCACGATAGTCGACCAGCAGCCAGCCAGCGCCTAGAGCGTGGCGCGGCAATTCGTCGAGCAGCCACGAAACTTCCTCGGCGTTGCCGCCGAAATAGAGCACCAGCGGCGCATCGGCTGCGCCTTTGACATGCCAGGCATGCAGCCGCGGGCCATCGACAACTTGCAAAAAAACGTCAGCGACTTCGCGATGCCGCGCAGCGATCACTTCGCGCTGCGCATCGCTGATCGCCTGCGGAAGAAATATCAATTTGTCCTGCAGCAGGTACGCCGCGAGCGGCACGCCGACCACCAGTGCCGCACCGACCTTAACCAGTCCGAGCAAGCTCCACTCCATGATTTCAGCGTGTGTTAAGCGAGAGTGAAAAAACGCATTCCCGTCAATGAGCTCCGCTTCGGCATGTACATCGCCGAGCTCGATCGGCCGTGGACCGACACGCCGTTCATGTTCCAGGGATTCGTGCTCGGCAACGAGCAGCAGCTCGATGCGCTGAAGAAGTATTGCAGCACGGTGATCGTCGACGTCGAGCGCAGCGTGCCGACCGAGCCGGCGCCGGTGCTGCGCATCGCTTATCCGCAAAAAGTGCCGGTCGAGGTCGAGTTCCGGCCCGCGCGCCAGGCGCACAAGAACAGCCGCGTCCTGATACGCGAGATAATCGCGGCGGCGCGCATCGGGCGCACGCTCGATGCCGAGCGCGTCAAGTCCGCGGTCACCAGCATGACCGAGAGCGTGCTGCGCAATCCCGATGCGCTGCTGCTCTTCTCGCAGCTGCGCGCGAAAGGCGAATACGCCGAGTCGCACGCCGTCGACGTCTCGATCTACATGATCACCTTCGGCCGCTTCCTGCAGCTCGAGCCGGGGCAGATCGAGTTCCTGGGTTACCTCGGCCTGCTTCAGGACATCGGAAAAGTGCGGCTGCCGAAGGAGCTGCTCGAGAAGCGCGGCCGCCTGACGATTCAGGAGTTCGAGCAGGCCAAGCTGCACGTCAATTATTCGGTGGAGATCCTGCGCGCGAGCCCCGGCCTGCCGGGCGACCTGGCGCGCGTCGCCGCCCTGCACCACGAGCGCCACGACGGCAGCGGCTATCCGAAGGGCCTGCGCGGCAACGAGATCGGCATGATCGGCTCGATCGCGGCGATCGTCGACACCTTCGACGCGCTCACCGTCAGGCGTCCTTACGCCGAAGCGGTTTCACCGTCCGCGGCGATCAGCATGCTGTACAAGTGGCGCGGCGTGTTCTTCGATGCGCACCTGGTGGAGCAATTCATCCGCTGCATCGGCATATTCCCGATCGGCAGCGTGGTCGAGCTGAACAGCGGCGAAGTCGGCGTGGTGATCGCGCAGAACCCGACCAAGCGCCTGATGCCGCGCGTGATGGTGATCCGCGACGCGCAGGGCCATCCGATGGTGCCGCACAAGAGGCTCGACCTCGCGCGCGAGCCGAAGGCGAAGAAAGACGAGCCTTACCGGATCCTCGGCACGCTCGAGCACGGCAGCGTGCCGTTCGATCCCGCGGAGCTCTTCGTGAACGCCCAGCCCTAGTCGGTGCGCTTCGGGTAGAGCTCCGAACCCTTCTTCACGAACTCGACCGCCTTCTCCTTCAAGCCCTGCTCGACGTAGTCGCGCACGTCCTGCGTGATCTTCATCGAGCAGAAGTGCGGCCCGCACATCGAGCAGAAATGCGCCACCTTGGCGCCGTCCTGCGGCAGCGTCTCGTCGTGGAACTCCTTCGCCGTGTCCGGATCGAGGCCCAGGTTGAACTGGTCGGCCCAGCGAAATTCAAACCTGGCCTTGGAGAGCGCGTTGTCGCGCAGCTGCGCGCCCGGATGGCCCTTGGCGAGATCGGCGGCGTGCGCCGCGATCTTGTAGGCCATGATGCCGTCCTTCACGTCCTTCTTGTTCGGCAGGCCGAGGTGCTCCTTCGGCGTGACGTAGCAGAGCATCGCCGTGCCGTACCAGCCGATCATCGCCGCGCCGATGGCGCTGGTGATGTGGTCATAGCCCGGCGCAATATCGGTGGTCAGCGGTCCCAGGGTGTAGAACGGCGCCTCGTCGCAATGCTTGAGCTGCAGCTCCATGTTCTCCTTGATGAGCTGCATCGGCACGTGGCCCGGGCCCTCGATCATCACCTGGCAGTCATGTTTCCACGCCACCTTGGTGAGCTCGCCCAGGGTTTTCAGCTCGGCAAACTGGGCCTCGTCATTGGCATCGTAGATCGAGCCCGGGCGCAGCCCGTCGCCGAGCGAGAACGACACGTCGTAGGCCGCCATGATTTCGCAGATCTCTTCGAAATGCGTGTAGAGGAAGCTCTCCTTGTGATGCGACAGGCACCACTTCGCCATGATCGAGCCGCCGCGCGACACGATGCCGGTCATGCGCTTCGCGGTGAGCGGGATGAACGGCAAGCGCACACCCGCGTGGATGGTGAAGTAGTCGACGCCCTGCTCGGCCTGCTCGATCAGCGTGTCGCGGAAGATTTCCCAGCTCAGCGCCTCCGCCTTGCCGTCGACCTTCTCCAATGCCTGGTAGATCGGCACGGTGCCGATCGGCACCGGGCTGTTGCGGATGATCCACTCGCGCGTCTCGTGGATGTGCTTTCCGGTGGAGAGGTCCATCACCGTGTCGGCGCCCCAGCGGATCGCCCAGGTCATCTTGTCCACCTCTTCGCCGATCGACGAGCTGACCGCCGAGTTGCCGATGTTGCAGTTGATCTTCACCAGGAAGTTACGCCCGATGATCATCGGCTCGGTTTCCGGGTGGTTGATGTTCGCCGGGATGATGGCGCGGCCGCGGGCGATCTCGTCGCGCACGAATTGCGCTGTTACGAGCTTGGGCAGCGCGGCACCGAAGGATTGACCGGGGTGCTGGAACGCGAGTGCCTCGACCAGGCGCTGGTTCTCGCGCAGAGCGATGAACTCCATCTCCGGCGTGATGATTCCCTTACGCGCATAGTGCATCTGGGAAACGTTGTTCCCCGGCAACGCGCGGCGCGGCTTGCGATGCAGGTCGAAGCGCAGCTCGGCGAGCTTGGGGTCGCTCAGTCTTTGCCTGCCAAACTCCGAGGAAGGGCCGGGGAGTTGCCGGCTGTCGTTGCGCTCCGCGATCCACTTCTCCCGCAGCGCCGGCAAGCCCTTGCGGATATCGATGCGCGCCTCGGGGTCGGTATAGGGCCCTGAGGTGTCGTACACCATGATCGGCGGATTGGCGCCGCTTTGCGTGATCTCGCGCATCGGCACGCGCAGCTCCCCGACATAGACCTTGCGCGAATTGGGCAGCGGGTGGATCGCCGCGTCGTCGACGTGAGCGGTGGCGGCAAGAAACTTCGGATTGGCGTTCATGTGCGCTTCCCTACGGCGGGATGACCCGCATCAGGTTCGAAGGGTGTCTCTCACCCGCGGCGCTCGGCTTCCATTGCGCGCGGGACCCCCAACGCTAAGGCGATGATTATAATGCCGCTCGCCAATGGATCTCGAGCAAGCACGCACGAATATGGTGGAGCAGCAAATCCGTACCTGGGAGGTGCTCGACCAGGACGTGCTCGATCTGCTCTATGTGGTGCCGCGCGAGGAATTCGTGCCGCAGAAGCACCGCGCGCTTGCCTTCTCGGACCTGCAGATTCCCCTAGAGGATGGCGAGCGCATGTGGGAGCCCAAGCTCGAGGCACGCGCGCTGCAGGAGCTCGATGTGCACAAAAGCGACCGCGTGCTCGAAGTGGGCACCGGCAGCGGCTATTTCACCGCGCTGCTCGCCCACCGCGCGGCGCATGTGGTTTCGGTGGAGATCAAGCCGGCGCTCGCCGCGTTCGGCCGGAGCAACCTCGAGCGCCATGGCACGGACAATGTCACTCTCGAGATCGGCGACGCTGCCCGCGGCTGGGAGCGCCACGCGCCTTACCACGTCATCGTCCTGACCGGATCGACGCCGGTGCTGCCACGCTCCCTGCTCGAGCAGCTCGAGGTCGGCGGGCGCCTGTTCGCCGTGGTCGGCGAAGCCCCGGCAATGACCGCCTGCATCGTGAGCTGCACCGGGCCGCAGGCGTATCACAGCGTCGAGCTGTTCGAGACCGTAGTCGCGCCGCTCGTCAACGCCGAGCAGCCACCCCGTTTCCGCTTTTGAACCGATGAGAGAGATCAGCGCGACCGAGCTGGCCGCGTGGCTCGCCGATGCGGGCCGCGCAAGACCGCTGCTGCTCGACGTGCGCGAACCCTGGGAATACGAGAAGGCGCGCATCGCGGGCGCTCGGCTCGTGCCGCTGCGCGAAGTACCGGCACGCCTGAGCGAAATCGAGCAGGACCAGGACGTGGTCGCCATTTGCCACCACGGCGGGCGCAGCCGCCAGGTCGCGCTGTTCCTGGAAAAAGCGGGCTATTCGAAAGTCCATAATCTCGCGGGAGGCGTGGATGCCTGGTCGAGAACGATCGACCCGTCGGTGCCGCTTTATTAGAATTCTGGCCTTCTCGCTGGCCGCCGTCGCATTGCCGGCGGCTGCGGAAGATCTGCTGCAGATCTACCGCGATGCCCAGCGCTACGACGCCGTCTACACCGGCGCCCGCTATACGCTCGAGGCCGGGCGCGAGCGCATCCCGCAGGCGCGCGCGCTTCTCCTCCCGTCGGTCAACCTGAGCGCCAACGCTGCGAGGCAGGACATCGATGTGGTGTCGACGAATACGGTCGTGACGCCGAGCTTCCACAGAAACCCCACTACGGCCGGATACTCGCTCAACCTGTCACAGCCGTTGTACCGGCCGCAGAACTTCGCGCAATGGCAGCAGGCCGATTTCCAGGTGCGCCAATCGGAAGCCACCTACGGCCAGGCGGCGCAGGACCTCGCGCTGCGCGTCGCCCAGGGTTATTTCGACGTGCAGGCGGCGCAGGACACGCTCATGCTGGTCGGTGCGCAAAAGGCCGCCATTTCGGAGCAGCTCGCCCAGGCGAAGCGCAACTTCGAGGTCGGCACCGCGACGATCACGGATACGCACGAGGCGCAATCGCGTTACGACCTGACCGTCTCGCAGGAAATCGCTGCGCAGAACGACCTGGAAACGAAGCGCAGCGCGCTGCAGGCCATCACCGGCAAGGCATACAGCCAGCTGAAGCCGCTGCGTCCCGACGTGCGCCTCTCGCCGCCCACGCCCTCGGACATGCAGAGCTGGGTGGAGATCGCGGAAAAGCAGGCCTACCCGGTGCTCGCGCAGGAAGCCGCCACCGAGGTGGCGCAACTCGAGTCCAAGCGTGCGAGCGGCGCTCATTGGCCAACGCTCGACATCGTCGGCAGCTACGGCACGACGCGCGACACCGGTTCCCTGCAGCAGTCGGTCGGCCGCGACATCAGCACTGGCCAGATCGGCCTGCAGTTCGCCATTCCGCTCTACCAGGGCGGCGGCCTCAGCTCGCGCGAGCGCGAGGCGGCAGCAAACTACCTCAAGTCGCGCCAGGACCTGGAGAATGCCCGCCGCACCGCAGTGCTGACCACGCGCCAGACCTATCTCTCAGTGATCAACGGCATCGCGCAGATCGGCGCGCTCGAGCAGGCGCTCATCTCATCCCAAAGTGCGCTCGACTCGAACCGCCTCGGCTACGAGGTCGGCGTGCGCATCAACATCGACGTGCTCAACGCGCAGCAGCAGCTCTATTCGACGCGGCGCGATCTCGCCGTCGCGCGCTACAACCTGCTGGTGAACCAGCTTAAGCTCAAGGCCGCGGTCGGCAGTCTGCGCGACGAGGACCTCGAGGAAGTGAACCGCGCCTTACAGCCCTAGCAGGCGGCGGCAAGCCGCAAGATGGCGCGCCGTGGCGCCGCGGTGCGCCGCGATCAGGCTTTTCCCGGCTTCGCTGATGCGGCGCCTGTGCTCCTCTTCACCCAGCAGCCGCAGCGCGGCCTGCATCGCAGCACCGGCATCGGGCACCTGGATCGCCGCGCCCGCCTGCAGGGCGAGCTGCGTGGCGTCGGCGAAGTTGTACATATGCGGGCCGAGCACCACCGGTGCGCCGGCAGCCAGCGCTTCGATCAGATTCTGGCCGCCGAGCGGTGCGAACGAGCCGCCGATGATCGCGACATCGCAGGCGCCGTAATAGAACGCCATCTCGCCCATCGTGTCGCCGAGGTGCACGCGATCGCCCGGCGCGGGCAGCGGCTGCCGGCTGCGGCGCGATTGCGCGAGCGGCGCCACTTCGTCGAAGCGCCGCGGGTGCCGCGGCACGACCACGATGAGCGCGCGAGCGGCGGCGGCAGCATCGAGGAGCGGCTTCTCTTCACCCTCGCGCGTGCTCGCGAGCAGGATCACCGGCCGCGCCACTTGGCTGCGCCAGGCGCGACCCGCGGCGAGCTGGACAGGATCCGGCGCGATGTCGAACTTCAAGTTGCCCGCGACTTCCACTCCTCGAGCGCCCAGGGCGCGCAGGCGCTCTGCGTCGGCAGCGCTCTGGGCGCATACCGCGGCGAGCGAGCGGAAAGCCGGGCCGGCGAGTGCTCGCCAGCGCCGATAGCCGCGCGCCGATTTTTCGGACAGGCGCGCATTGGCAAGCATCACCGGCATCCCATTGCGCGCGCACTGCGCCAGGAGGTTGGGCCAGACCTCGGTTTCCATGAGGACGCCGAGGCGCGGCCGGAAGTGTTCCAGGAACGCCTGCACCGTTTCCGGGTAGTCATACGGTAGCCAGGCACGCAGCACCGCATCGCCATAGAGCTGCTCGAGGGTCTCGCGTCCGGCGGCCGTGGTGCAGGTCACGAGGATGCGGTGATCGGGAGCCGCGCCCGCAAGCGCGCGCACCAGCGGCTCGGCGGCACGCGCCTCGCCTACCGACACGGCATGAATCCACAATAGCGCTGTGGGCAGCGCAAGCCGCAGCAGTACTGTGTATAGAACTCTCACTGCAAAACTCGCAGCACCTCGTCCGCGCTTGGCGCCACACCAAGCGCGCCGACGTTGGTCGCGCGCGGCGCGCCATAGATTCCAGTGAGCGCCGGGTCCGAGCCGCAATAAATTCCCACCGTGCGCGCGCCGAGCGCGGCGGCAAGATGCGTAAGGCCCGTATCGACCCCGATGACCCTCTGCGCCCGCACAAAGAGCCGCGCGAGCTGCTCGAGCGTCATGCGGGATGTGACTTGCGCCTGCGGCAACGCAGCGGCGATGCGCGATGCGCGCGCGCGCTCTGCGTCACTGCCCCAGGGCAGCCGCACCCGCATGGCGAGCGCGCGGCCGATTTCAACCCAGCGCTCCTCCGGCCATAGCTTGTCGGCGCGGCTGGTCATCGTCAGGAACACCGCATAGGGTGCGTCGTGAGTCTTTTCGCCGATCGGCGCAAAGCCATAGTCCAGCGGAAGATCGAGGCTGTAGCCGAGCGCCGCTGCAGTCAGGCGCCGGTTGCGCTCCACGGCGTGCAAGCCGCGCGGCACGGCGTGCCGATGGTTGTAGAAGAGGGCGGCAAAGGGCTCGCGCGCGCTTGCGCTGTCCATGCCGTGGCGCTCGCCGAGCGCGCAGCTGGCGATGAGCGCGCTCTTCATGAGCGACTGCGTGTCGATCACGGCGTCATAGCGCTCTGCGCTCACGCGGCTGCGGAACTCGCCGATCTCCCGCCAGGTCGAGGATCGCCACCATTGCCGGCGCCAGCGGCGCAGCGCCACCGGGATCACGCGGCGCACCGCGGCCTGCATGGCGGCGATCGCGGCGAATGCCTCTTCGACCACCCAGTCGATCTCGGCGCCGGGCAGCTTGCGCGCGGCATCGGCTACCGCGGGACAGTGGTGCACCACGTCGCCGAGCGAGGAAGTCTTGACGAAGAGGATCTTAAGCGTCGGACAAAGCCATTTAGAATTGTCGGCCGATTGTATGGGATAAATTCGGGATCACAATTTGAACGCCCCGTCCCGCGCGCCGCTCTCGGCCGTGCTGATCACGCGCAATGCCGCCGCGGTGCTCGACCGCTGCCTGGAAAGCCTGAGCTTCGCCGATGAAATGCTGATCGTCGATTCGGCGTCGAGCGACGGCACGCTCGACATCGCCGCGCGCCGCGGCGCGCGCGTAGTGCAGAAGGAATGGCTCGGCTTCGGTCGCCAGAAGCAATTCGCCGTGGATCAAGCAAAAAACGACTGGGTGCTTTGCATCGACGCAGACGAGCGCGTCTCCCCCGAGCTCGCCGCGAGCATCGCCAAAGCGCTCGCCGCTCCGGTCTCGCCGGTCTACCGCATGCCACGGCGCAACCGCTTCCTTGGACGCTGGCTATCGCACGGCGAGGGCTACCCGGACTGGAGCCCGCGGCTTTTCAACCGCATGAACGCGCGCTGGAGCGACGACCTGGTGCACGAGAAGGTGCTGTACGCCGTGACGCCGGGCACGCTCGAGGGCGACCTGATGCACGACTCCTCGGACGATCTCGCCGCCTATCTCGACCGGCAGAACCGCTACACCACGCTCGCCGCGCGCCAGGCCCATGAGCTGGGCCGCAGCTCGGGGGTGTTCCACCTGCTTCTGTCGCCGGTGGTGCGCTTTTTCAAGTTCTACGTGCTGCGCCTGGGCTTTCTCGATGGCGTGCCGGGCCTGTTGCATATCTCCATCGGCTGCATGAACAGCTACATGAAGTACGCCAAGCTCATCGAGCTGCGCAAGGCCGAGACGCGTTGAAGGTCCTGGTCACCGGGGTCGCGGGCTTCATCGGCATGCACTGCGCCGAGCGGCTGCTCGCGCGCGGCGACGAAGTCGTCGGCGTCGACAGCCTGTCGACCTACTACTCGGTGGAGCTCAAGAAAGCGCGTCTCCAGCGCCTGCAGAACGCGCGCTTGCGCTTCCATCACCAGGACATCGTGGACGCCGGCGCGCTGCAGAGCGTCTTCGCGAGCACCAAGCCGGACGCGGTGCTGCACCCTTCGCCAACATCCTCGACGCCTGCCGCGCCTATCCGCCGCGGCACCTGGTTTTCGCCTCGAGCTCGAGCGTCTACGGCAGCAATCCGAAGCTGCCCTGGTCGGAGTCGGACAACGTCGACCATCCGATCAGCCTTTACGCCGCGACGAAAAAGGCCAACGAGCTGAGCGCGCACGCCTATAGCCACCTTTTCGGGCTGCATACCACCGGGCTGCGGTTTTTCACCGTCTACGGTCCATGGGGGCGGCCCGACATGTCGGCGTTTCTCTTCGCACGCGCGATCCTCGAGGGCAAGCCGATCCAGGTCTTCAACCACGGCGACATGCAGCGCGACTTCACCTACATCGACGACATCGTCGAGGGCACGCTGCGCGTGCTCGACCAGCCGGCGCGCTACGCGATCTACAACATCGGCAACCATTCGCCGGTGCGGCTGCTCGACTACATCGCGATCCTCGAGCGCGCGCTCGGCAAGAAGGCGCAGCTGGAAATGCAGCCGATGCAGCCCGGTGATGTGCAAGCCACCTACGCCGACACCACGGCGCTGCAGCGCGCCGTCGGCTTCGCGCCCGCGACGCCGCTCGAGACCGGCTTACAGCGCTTTGCGGACTGGTTCCGCAGCTACCACGCCGGCTGAAGCCGGCGCGTATTCCGGCACCCAGCGCCGCAGCTGCGCGCGGACGGCGGCGGCGCTGGCATCGCCGGGATGCGCCAGCCAGCGCCCGAGCTCATCGAGCAAGGCGGCGTTTTGCGGTGCGCGCGCCTGGGCTACGCGCAACTTGGGATGCGGCGTAGCCAAGGTTCGCTCGGCGTCGGCGAGCGGCTCTTCGTATAACTTCTCGCCGGGGCGCAAGCCCGTGTACTCGATGCGGATTTCCTCTTCCGCAAATCCGGAAAGGCGAATCATCTGCCTGGCGAGATCGACGATCTTCACCGGATGCGCCGCCTCGGGAATCGACATGAAATAGCGCTGGATATCCGGATGCGTCACGGTCACCGGCCCGCCGTGGGCAATCTGTTGACGAAAGCGCGGTACCACGCTGCCGGTCGAGCCCAGCACATTGCCGAAGCGCACCACGACCAATTGCGTGGCGCTACCCGTCTGCAGCGCCTGGCACGCGAGCTCGGCCAAGCGCTTGGAGGCACCCATGACGTTGACCGGATTGACTGCCTTGTCGGTCGACACGAGCACGAATTTATCGGCCCGGCAGGCCTGGGCAGCGCGAGCGGCCACGACTGTGGAGAGCACGTTGTTACCCACCGCCTGGAAAGCGTTGTCCTCTTCCATCAGCGGTACATGCTTGTAGGCCGCGGCATGGAAAACGACATTCGGCCGGTAGCGGGCAAAGACTTCCCCTACGCGGGTCGCATCTTTGGCATCGCCGATGACCGAAGCCGTGCTGATGTGCGGCAGGCGGTCGCGGAACTCCTGCTCGATCGCGTAGAGGGCGAGCTCGGACAATTCGTACAGCACCAGATGCGCAGGAGAAAAGCGCGCGATCTGCCGGCAGAGCTCCGAGCCGATCGAACCGCCGGCGCCCGTCACCAGCACCGTGCGGCCTTCGAGAAACCCCTGCAGGCCATGCCTATCGAGCTGTACCGGGTCACGCCCAAGCAGATCGTCCAGCTCGATGGCGCGCAGCGCCGAGACGCTCACCCTGCCCGAGACGATGTCGCTCAGCGCGGGTACCGTCATCACCGCAATTTCGGCTTTGCTGCAGAGATCGACAATCCGCTTGCGATCCTCGTGGCTCGCATCCGGCATGGCCATGATCACCTGCGTCACATGCAGTCGCTCCGCGATTTCGGCCACCCGGCGCGTTTCGCCCAGCACGCGAATGCCAACCAGCTCGGCACCGCGTTTCGCCGGGTCGTCATCCAGCACGCCGACAATGCGCCATTGCGGGCTGGCGGCAAGGTCCTTGATGAGCTGCGCGGTAACCGCACCCGCGCCGAGCACCAGCACCGGACTCGCTTGCGGTCGCGCGACGACGCCAGCGAGCCGGCCTTCGCGCCATGCGCGGTAGGCCAGCCGGCTGCCGGCCATCGCCGCCAGGAGCAACAATGGCGTGGTGAGATAAGCCGAGCGCGGCACGACCTGCCCGATACCCAGGATCGCAAAGAGCGCCGGCACCGCCAGAGCCGCGACGCCCACCGCCACCAACAACCGCTGGATGTCCGGCAGGCTGGCATAGCGCCACATCCCCTTGTAGAGGCCGAGAGCCCAGAACACGAGCGCGTGCACGCCGATGACCAGCGCCAGCCGATTGAGCATGATGTCGGCGTATTCCGGCGGCAGATCGAGGTTGAACCGCAACCAGAACGAGATCACCCACGCCAGCGCCGCAGCGACCAGGTCGTGGACAAAGATGATCAACCGGCGAATCACGACGATCGCCCCTGGGTGCGCTGGTGTCGCAACCACAGCCAATCGACCGCAATGGCGGCGACGGCAAGAAACGCCGAAGCGCACGCGAAAGCTGCCGCCTGCAACAACGGGGGTTGGGTCCGCCCGTACAACGCAGCGGTGGCGCAAACGAGCATCAGCGCATAGAGAATCAGCGCGGTACGCCGGTGTCCCGCGCCCAGTCGGACCATGCGCTGGTAGTAGTGCTCGCGATGCGCCTGCCAGACGCGTTCGCCTCGCAGCAAGCGGCGGATGAGAGTAACGGTCGAGTCGGCGATGAAAGGACCGAAGACCAGCACTGGAAACCAGAGCGGCCAAAGGTCGTTGCGCCAGCCGATGATGCCGAGAGCGCCCGCCAGGAAGCCCAGCGGAATGGAGCCGACGTCGCCGAGAAAGATGCGCGCCGGGTGAAAGTTGTGGACCAGGAACGCGAGCGCGGCCGCGGCGAGCGCGAGGCTGAGCGCCGCGATCCCGGCGTCGCCCTGGCTCACCGCCGCGAGCGCGTAGGCACCGAATCCGATGACGCTCATGCCGGCGGCAAGTCCGTCCGCGCCGTCCATAAAGTTGTACACGTTCGTGATCCACGCTACGCCAAGGCCGATCAGCACCAGCTCCAGCGGCTGCATCGGAGTCAACACATACCAGACAAGGACCGCTGCAGCCACGACATGGCCAAGCAGGCGCAGTGCGGTCGGCAGGCCATACAGATCGTCGGCAAACGACAGTGCAGCGAGGCATAGCGCGACCGTCACGGGAATCCCCAATGCCGCGGCGCCGAAGGCCAAACTGGTGAGGGCACCGAAAAGGACCGCCAGCCCGCCGGTGCGTGGCACCGGATGCTGGTGCAGCGAACGCGGGTTCGGGCGGTCCAAGGCGACGCGTCCGAAGCGCGAAATCAGTACACGCACGGCGGCAAAGGCGACGACGAACGAAATCACCGCCAGGACTTCAAGCATCGGCGCATTCTAGCGGGCGCGATACCAGGCGGCGGTCGCGCTAAGTCCTTCGGCAACGCCGAACGGTGCACGCCAGCCCAAATCGCCGCGCAGCGCCGCGTCATCGACTTCGAGCGATCGAGTGAGGCGCTTCGCCCCGGGAAGGAGCTCGAGCAGCGCGCGAGGCGCCGCGAACAGACGAGCAGGCCGCGCAAGCGCGGCGCCGATCTGCCGGCAGAGCTCCGGCGTCGAGAGCGCGGCACCGTCCGAAAGCAGGTAGCAGCGGCCTACCGCCTGCGCGCTGCGCATACAGAAGAGGATCGCGTCGACGAGATTGCCGACGTAAATGAGGCTTCGACGATTCGCGAGCGCGCCGAAGGGTAGCGGCATGCGCCGGTCGATTCCTTTCATCAAGGCGAGGAAATTCGCGCGCACGCGCGGTCCGTAGACGAGCGGCGGGCGCAGCGTGGTCAAGCGAAGATCGGCGACGCCGGAAAGCCGCTGCTCGGCAAGCGCCTTCGATTGCGCATAGGGATCGCGCGGCGCGATGGGCGAGCCCTCGCGCAAGGGTTCGACCGACTCCTCGCCATGCACCTTCACGCTGCTGAGAAACAGCATGCGTGCCCCGGCTTTCGCTGCCGCCTCGCCAACCCTCACGGCAAGGTCGACATTCACGGCGCGCAATGCATCCCGCGAAACGCCGCGCGCATGGGCGATCGCGGCAAGGTGGACCACGCTGTCGCCAGCGCCAAATGGCAGCATCTGCGAATCCGTGCGAAGCTCGAGCGCCGCATATTGGCGTCCGGCGCGCGAAAGCTCGGCGCACAGCGCACTGCCGATGAAGCCGGAGGCGCCGCTCACATAGATCATGGCGCGAGGAGCGATCGATAGAAGTCCGCGAGCGCCGCCGTGAGGCGCGACTCCGCGAACATACCGAGCGCCCTGTCCCTCGCCGCGTTGCCCAGCGCTGTGCGCAGGCGTTCGTCCTTCAGCAAGACCCCGAGCTGCACGGAGAGATCGGCGCTGTTACCAGGGCGGAAGAGAACGATAACTCGGCAGGCAGAGCATATCGGCCGCGGCGAGATAGCGCTCGGGCGCAGCCGTGTAACCGACGATGCGTAGCTTTCCTGCAGCTTCGCCGGCAGCGCTCAGGAGAGCCGGGCCCAGAGCATCCTCGTCGTGGCCGACGAGGAGCAAGGCGGCGCGCGGAAATTGAGCGCTGAGCGCGGCAAACGCCCCGGCGAGATCGATGACGCCTTTGTCGCGCGTGATGCGCCCGATGTAGACGATCACCAGGGCGTCGCCGTCGAGCTCGAGCTCCCTCCTCACCGTCGCGCGCGCCGCGGCATCGGGTCTGAATCGCGCGGTGTCGACCCCGCTGACCGACCCATCGGCCAGCACCCGGCATTTCCAGTCGGGCACGATGCCTTCGCCGACGAGGAAATCGCGCTGCGATGCGCTATCGGCCAGCAGGTGGGTCGCAGCGCGCGCGGTCAAACGGTCCGTCGCGCGCAGGACCTGGCGCATGAGTCCCCTGCGCGAGGCCCACACCTGGCCGGTGAAGGTATGCACCCGCTTCGGAACGCCGGCTGCCTGTCCCGCCCACGAAGCGAGCAAGCCGGCTTTCGGCGCGAAGGAATGGACCAGCGCGAAGTGCCGCCGGGTAAACAATGCGTAGAGCTGCCGCAGGGCGAGGACATCCTGCAGCGGCGCGATGGGCCTTCGGATCGGCAAAGAGAGCACTTCGACCCCGGGCAGCGGGCGCAGCGGTACTTCTCCGGGAAGTGTTACCGCCAGGGACACGGCATACCGGCTGCTCAGGTGGCGCAGGTGCGGCGCGAGAAATGCATTGACGATCAGCGGGCTAGTGGTGACAAAGCAAATCGGCGTCATCGGCGCGTCCGCCAATCCTGCACCAGGCGCCGCAATCCGTTCTCGATCGATACCGCGAAGCGATAACCAAGCTCCTGCAGCAAGCGGCGCGACGGATAACGAACGCGGCGCGTCAAGGCATCGAGGCGCGACTCGGTCAGCGGAAATCCCGGCAGCTTGCCAAAGGTGCCGGCGACCCAGCGCAAAGGACGCTCGGGCA
>WNFN01207367.1_pt1 | contig 24676 bp, 23 predicted proteins | sample 5400161 | NCBI WGS metagenome assembly WNFN01 (sample SAMN13153353, study PRJNA577476) | soil metagenome | isolation source: 80 cm saprolite on Douglas fir-dominated hillslope | place: USA:California | collected 2013-09-17 | reverse complement strand
TTCTCGGGCGTTTGATTCATGAGACACCTCCTAACGATCATTAGGGAGTAGCTTTGGGACCCTATGACAGGATCGTGCCATGAAAGGCCGCTCTGGGGTCAATTCGCGACTACGCTCACCGCTCTCTCGGTGGTCCCAATTGGGATCGGGTCCGGACATCAGCTGGACGCGACCTTCTGTTCATTTATGAGTACACGTCCCAGGCAGGAGCGCACTGCCGATAGGCTTTGGGTCTGCAAAATCCCACATCGCGAAAAATCAAAGGTCGTGTGGCTGCCGCTTGACCGACGCACCGGTCCGGCCAATATAGGACTGTACGCAAACAGCGTTCATCGGGGAGGAGTTATGGTCGATGGCGAGCGCGGCACAGGAGGCGAACCACCGGAGCGTACAGGATGGCGCGGCGCGCCGGCCGGCAAAGATTAAAATTACGAAACGAAGCCAATTCCGCCGGGCGTGGGAGGAGGGGCGTTGCGCGCCGATCCAGCCCAAAGCGATGGCGCCGCCCGCGAGGGCAGGGGTGGAGGCGCGCGTGCTGGCCAGGGGTATGCGCGGCCGGCGAAACGCACTATCTATCGCCCATCCATGCCCATCCTCTTTCTGATCGTCTTCATCGATCTGCTCGGCTTCGGCGTCATCATCCCGCTGCTCCCGTTCTACGGCGTGCATTTCGGCGCGTCGCCGACCGCGGTCACCTGGATGATGGCGTGCTATTCGCTGGCGCAATTCTTCTTCTCGCCCATCCTCGGCCGGCTCAGCGACAGGCTCGGGCGCCGGCCGGTTCTGCTCGCCAGCCTGGTCGCCTCGGTCGCCTCCTATCTCTGGCTCGGCTTCGCCGATGCGCTGTGGATGCTGTTCGCGGCGCGGCTGCTCTCGGGCGCCGGCGCGGGCAACCTCGCGGCGGCGCAGGCCTACATCACCGACATCACGCCGCCCGAGGCGCGCGCCAAGGGCATGGGCATGCTCGGCGCCGCCTTCGGCCTGGGCTTCACCATCGGCCCGGCGCTGGGCGGCCTCGTCGCCGGCAGCGATCCGAGCCAAACCGACCTGTCGCGGCCGGCTTTCGTCGCCGCCGCCCTCTCCGCGCTCGCCTTCGTCCTCGCCCTGGCGCTGCTCAAGGAAAGCCTGCCGCCCGATTCGCGCAAGGCGCGGTCCGGGCCGAGCCGGCTCCAGGCGGCGCGCGACGTGCTGCGACGGCCGCTGCTGCGCCAGCTCATCCTGCTGTTCTTCGCCGCCATCAGCGCCTTCGCGGCGATGGAGACGACCTATGCGCTGTGGACCAACAGCGCCTTCGGCTGGGGTCCGGCGCAGGTCGGGCTGGTCTTCCTCTATGTCGGATCCGTGCTCGTGGTGGTGCAGGCCGCGCTCATCGGCCGATTGTCGCGCCGCTTCGGCGAGGCGCGGCTGGTCGCGGCGGGATCGGCGCTGATCGCGCTCGGGCTCATCGGCCTGCCCTTCGCGCTGACCCTGCCGCGGCTGATGCTGGTCAACACGCTGCTGCCGCTGGGCATGGCGCTGCTCAGCCCGTCGATCAACAGCCTCATCTCGAAGCAGGCCGCCGCCGACGAGCGCGGCGGCGTGCTCGGCGTCGCGCAAGCGGCCGGCAGCCTCGCGCGCATCGTCGGGCCGGGCTTCGCCGGGCCGCTGTTCTCGGCCTTCGGCCGCGACGCGCCCTATTACGCGGGCGCCGCGGTGATGGTGCTGGCGGTGGCGATGGCGCTGCGCCTGCCGCGGCCGAAGATCGAGCGCGGCGCCGCGGCGCAAGGCAAGGCCGTGCGCGGCCTCGCCCCCTATCTCTGGCCGCGCGACTGGGATTTGCGCGCCCGGGTCCTGGTGTCGCTCGCCTTCCTCATCGTCGCCAAGCTGGTCAATGTCTACGTGCCGCTGCTCTACAAGGGCGCCATCGATGCGCTGTCGCCCGGAATCGTCACCGCGACGGCGGCGGTGCCGATCGGGCTCATCGTCGCCTATGGCGGCGCCCGAATCGGCGCGCAGCTCTTCGCCGAGCTGCGCGATGCGGTCTTCGCCAAGGTCGGGCAGCGCGCGGTCAGGCGGGTCGCGCTCGCCACCTTCCGCCACCTGCACGCGCTGTCGCTGCGCTTCCACCTGGAGCGGCAGACGGGCGGGCTGTCGCGCGCCATCGAGCGCGGCATCCGCGGCACCGAGTTCCTGCTCTCCTACATGCTCTTCAACGTCGTGCCGACGCTGTTCGAGATCCTGCTGGTGTGCGGCATCCTCTGGGGTTTCTACGAGGCGAGCTTCGCCCTCGCCACGCTCGCGACCATCGTCGCCTACATCACCTTCACCTTCACGGTGACCGACTGGCGGGTGAAGTTCCGCCGCGAGATGAACGAGCGCGACAGCGAGGCCAACACCAAGGCGATCGACAGCCTGTTGAATTTCGAGACGGTCAAGTATTTCGCCAATGAGGAGCATGAGGCTGAGCGCTTCGACAAGGCGCTGCGCGCCTATGAGCGCGCCGCGGTCAAGAGCCAGACGACGCTCTCGGCCCTCAATATCGGCCAGGGCGCCATCATCGCCGCCGGGCTGGTCACGGTCATGCTGCTGGCGGCGCGGGGTGTGACCCGGGGCACCATGACGGTGGGCGATTTCGTGCTGGTTAATTCCTACCTGGTGCAGCTCTACTCGCCGCTCAACGTTCTCGGCATGGTCTATCGCAACATCAAGCAGTCGCTGACCGACCTTTTATCGGCGGCGAGATCGTCTTCGACCACGTCTCCTTCAGCTACGATCCGCGCCGCGCCATCCTCGAGGACGTCTCGTTCCGCGTGCCGCCCGGCGGCACCGTCGCCATCGTCGGCCCGAGCGGCGCCGGCAAATCGACCATCGCCCGGCTGCTGTTCCGCTTCTACGACGTCGACGAGGGCGCGATCCGCATCGACGGCCACGATCTGCGCGACGTGACGCAGGAGAGCGTGCGCCGCGCCATCGGCGTCGTGCCGCAGGACACCGTGCTGTTCAACGACACCGTGCGCTACAACATCGCCTATGGCCGGCCCGGCGCCGACAAGGCCGAGATCGTCGACGCGGCGCGGCATGCGCGCATCCACGATTTCATCTCGGCACTGCCGGACGGCTATGCCAGCATGGTCGGCGAGCGCGGCTTGAAGCTCTCGGGCGGCGAGAAGCAGCGCGTCGCCATCGCCCGCGTCATCCTCAAGGAGCCGCGCATCCTCGTCTTCGACGAGGCGACCTCGGCGCTCGACACCAAGACCGAGCAGGAGATCCAGGCCAATCTCGACGAATTGCGCGCGCAGCGCACCACGCTGGTAATTGCCCACCGCCTCTCGACGGTGGTCGGCGCCGACGAGATCCTCGTGCTCGACCAGGGCCGCATCGTCGAGCGCGGCGACCATGCCTCGCTGCTGGCGCAAGGCGGCGTCTACGCCGCCATGTGGGCGCGCCAGCAGGAGGCGGATGAACGTGCCGCCGCGCTCGCCGCGGTGGCGGAGTGAAGGTGATGGCCAAGACCAAGACCGCAGACGATACGCGCACCGTCAATCTCGCGCTGCAGGGCGGTGGCGCCCACGGCGCCTTCACCTGGGGCGTGCTCGACCGGCTGCTCGAGGACGGCCACATCCGCATCGAGGGGATCAGCGGCACCAGCGCCGGCGCCATCAACGCGGCGGTGCTGGCGCAGGGGCACATCAAGGGCGGCGCCGCCGGCGCGCGCGCCGAGCTCGACCGCTTCTGGCGCCGCTTGAGCGAGCTCGGCTGGCTCTCGCCGGTGCATCGCGGCTGGTACGAGCGCGCGATGGGCACGTGGAACCTCGACGAATCGCCGAGCTCGGTCTGGCTCGACCAGCTGAGCCACATCGTCTCGCCCTACCAGAGCAACCCGCTCAACCTGTCGCCGCTGCGCGATTTGCTGGCGAGCATGCTCGATTGGGAGGCGCTGCGGGCGCCCGACGCGATCAAGCTCTTCATCACCGCGACCAATGTGCGGACGGGCCAGCCGCGCATCTTCGGGCGCGCCGGCCTCACCCTCGACGCGCTGCTGGCCTCGACCTGCCTGCCGCAATTCTTCCAGGCGGTGATCATCGACGGCGAGCCCTATTGGGACGGCGGCTACATGGGCAATCCGTCGCTCTGGCCGCTGATCTACAAATGCGTCTCGCGCGACATCGTCATCGTCGAGGTGAACCCGCTGACGCGCGAAGGCGTGCCGCGCACCGCCGCCGAGATCACCAACCGCCTCAACGAGATCACCTTCAACGCCTCGCTCATCCGCGAGCTGCGCGCGATCGCCTTCGCCGCACGGCTGGTCGACGGCCAGGCCAGCGGGCCCGAGATCGACCGCCTGAAGAAGATGCACGTGCACATGATCGAGGCGGAGGAAGCGATGGAGACGCTGGGCGTCGCGAGCAAGCTCAACACCGATCTCGATTTCCTGCTCTACCTGAAAGAGCTCGGCCGGCGCACCACCGGACGCTGGCTCGAGCAGAATTTCGCTGCCCTCAACCACCGCTCCAGCATCGATATCGGCAAGACCTTCCTCACCGACCCGCTCGCGGACTGAGGCGCGCGCCTATCCGGCGCCGCCGCTTCCATGCTATTGACGCGGGCCATGGGGGAAGCCGCCATCGACGCCCGGAAGCTCGCCGCCGCGCTCAGGGCCGGCGATCGGCGCGCGCTGGCGCGGGCGATCACGCTGGTCGAATCGACGCGCGAGGATCACCGCGCTGAAGCCGAGGAGCTGCTCGCCCGGGTGCTGCCGGCGTCCGGCAATTCGCTGCGCATCGGCGTCTCCGGCGCGCCCGGCGTCGGCAAGTCGACCTTCATCGAGGCGTTCGGCCTCACCGTCACCGGCGCCGGCCACCGCGTCGCCGTGCTCGCCGTCGATCCCTCCTCGAAGCGCGGCGGCGGCTCGATCCTCGGCGACAAGACGCGCATGCCCGAGCTGGCGCGGCGCGCGGACGCGTTCATCCGCCCCTCGCCGGCGGGGAAGACGCTGGGCGGCGTGGCGCGGCGCACGCGCGAGGCGATCCTGGTCGTCGAGGCGGCCGGCTTCGACGTCATCATCGTGGAGACGGTCGGCGTCGGCCAGTCGGAGACCGCGGTCGCCGACATGGTCGACCTGTTCCTGCTGCTGCTCGCGCCCGGCGGCGGCGACGACCTGCAGGGCATCAAGAAAGGCATCGTCGAGCTTGCCGACCTGCTGGTGGTCAACAAGGCCGATGGCGACTTGAAGCCGGCGGCGCTGCGCGCGGTCGCCGACTACCGCCACGCTATGCGCATGCTGCGCCCGGCCGCGGCCGAAGGCGATGCGCCGGTGCTCGCGGTCTCCGCCCTGGCGCGCGAGGGCATCGACAAGGTATGGCACACGGTCGAGCGCGAACTCGCGGCGCAGCGCGCGAGCGGCGCGCGCGACCGCCGCCGCGCCGCCCAGGCGCGCGCCGCGCTGTGGAGCGAGATCGGCGAGGGCCTGGTCGACCTCTTCAAGGCCGATGCGCGCGTCGCCAAGCGCCTAGGCGAGCTCGAAGCCAACGTCGCCGCCGGCGGCGTGACCCCGACAGCCGCCGCCCGCGCGGCGCTCGCGGCTTTTCGGGGACGGTCGCGCGCGACTTGACGGCAGCAGGGCGGATGGCCTAGAAAGCCGCCTTTCGCGCGGTCCTTCCGGCCAGGAGGGGCCGTGCCGCGTTCCGAGGATGGGTCATGGCCAAGCGGTGCATCGTTTCCGGCAAGGGCGTTCAGGTCGGCAACAACGTCAGCCACGCCAACAACAAGACCAAGCGGCGCTTCCTGCCCAACCTGCAGCGCACCTCGCTGCTGTCCGATGTCCTCGGCGCCTCCATCCGGCTCCGCGTGTCGACGCGCGGCATCCGCACCATCGAGCACAATGGCGGCATCGACGCCTGGCTGCTCGGCACCTCGGACGCCAAGCTCAGCGCCGAGGCGCGCCGCCTGAAGCGGCGCATCGAAACCGCCGCGGCGCGCAAGGCGGCCACTGCGGCCTCCTGATCCGCCCACCGCTCATCCGGATATGCTGAAGAGGGTCTAAGCCGCCGAGCCGCGCGACAACCCGGTCTCGGCCGGCTCGTCGCGATAGTAGAGCGCGCCCATCAGCATCGAGATCGTGCTGCCGTCTTCCGCCAGCGGCAGCCAGAGCACCTCGAACCAGAGCGTGCTGCGGCCCAGCAGGCGATTGTCGGTCATGGCCAGCGGCCGGCGCTGCTCGACGACGGTGCGGCAGCGCTCGATCAGCATGGCTCGGTTCTTCGCGTTGGGCAGCTCGTCCGCCAGTTTGCCGGTCATGTCGTAGCCGGCGCGCAGCGTCAGCGCCGTGCCGTGCAGACGGAAGCGGAAGCGCAGCGGCTGATGGAGCACGTCGAGCAGCATGACGTGGCCCAGCGCGTAGCGAAAATCGAGCGGATCGATGTCGCGCCGCGCCGGGAATTCGCGCCCGCGACGCAACCCTTCCCAATAGGCGTAGAGCCGCTGCAGATCCGGCGTTTCGATGTTGTCGGTCAGGCTGTGCATGAGGCCGGCGATCATGTGAGGGGTCAGCATCATCGCCGAAAGTCATGAAATGAGCATGAACGGGTGGGCACCCGTCGTGCCGCAATTGAGGCGAATGTGCGGGATCGGGCTCCGCTTGCGAGCGGAGCGGATGCGGCGCACGTCTCTCCGCCATAGTGCTCGCGGAAGGCGCCGTCCGCACCGGACGCGTTTTGCGAAAATTGCACCAAGCATTCACCGGCGATTAACGCCACCGCGTCATGCTACGCGGTACGGGGAATTCGGCGAATCGCAGGTCGCACGATGGACGAGGAATCAATCGGCTTGCTGGGCGTGCTGCTGATCGTCACGGGTCTGGTGCTGACCCATCAGGTCCAGACCAGCCACACGCTGCCGCACCTGAACGACATGCACTGGCCGGATGTCGTCGAGGTTCTCGGCTGCAGCAACGAGGCGTCCGAGCGGGGTTGCACGGTCGCCCAGGCGCGCTGACGCGGCGCCGCTTTCCTCAGCGTCCCGACGGATAATCCAGCTGATAGCCCAGAGCCGCGCCGCCCGCAGCGCCGAGCGCGCAACCCAGCATCATCGCATTGGGCGTCGCCGCGATCGTCGCGCCGCCGGTCGGCACCGCCAGCGCCATGGTCGAGCCCATGCCCGTCGCTGCACCCAGCGTGCAGCCGACCGCACCACCGCTGATGGCGTTGCGGTTCTGCGAGACGATGATGCCGCCGATGATGATCGCGTCATGCGCCGCCGCCGCGAAATCATCGGCGCGGTCGGCGAGCCGGTCCGCCCAGCCTTCGGCTGCGGCGAAGGCCTGGTGGATCAGGTCGTGCGTATCGGCCCTAGCCTGCGCCGCCGACAGCGGCAGCAGGGTGGCAAGCGCGAGCGGAACGGCAGTCAACCAACGCATCACATAACCTCCCACAATCTCACGGGCCTACTAACACGCGCGCCCACGGATCGGATCACGCGTGGGCCGACCCGACACATATCCGCGTAGCGGATCGACATCACGCCATCTTACTCCGATACTGGGGCGCGACATCCACCAATATCCTCGTCCGACCAGCGCGAGAAAAAAGCATGCGCATCCTCGACGTCCGCGAGAAAACCGTCTCGATCGCCTCGCCGATCGCCAACGCCTATGTCGATTTCTCGAAGATGACCACCTCGGTGGTGGCGGTCGTCACCGATGTCATCCGCGACGGCCGGCGTGTCGTCGGCTACGGCTTCAATTCCAACGGCCGCTACGGCCAGGGCGCGCTGCTGCGCGAGCGCTTCATCCCGCGCCTGCTCGCCGCCGCTCCCGACGCGCTGATCGACGCGGCGCACGGCAACCTCGATCCCTTCCGCATCTGGGCGGCGATGATGAGCAACGAGAAGCCGGGCGGCCACGGCGATCGCTCGGTCGCGGTCGGCACCGTCGACATGGCCGTCTGGGACGCGGTAGCGAAGATCGAGGAAAAGCCGCTCTACCGCCTGCTCGCCGAGCGCTATCGCGGCGGCACGGCCGACGACAAGGTCTGGGTTTACGCCGCCGGCGGCTACTACCAGCCGGGCAAGGATTTGTCGGCGCTCAAGGCGGAGATGAAAAGCTATCGCGAGCGCGGCTATCGCGTCGTCAAGATGAAGATCGGCGGCGCGCCGCTCGCCGAGGATATCCGCCGCATCGAGGCGGTGCTCGAGGTGGTGGGCGACGGCAAGCATCTCGCCGTCGACGCCAATGGCCGCTTCGACCTCAAGAACGCGCTCGCCTATGCCGAGGCGCTCGCGCCCTATGGCCTTTTCTGGTACGAGGAAGCGGGCGATCCGCTCGACTATGCCCTTCAGGCCGAGCTGTGCCGCCGCTACGCCGGCGCCACCGCCACCGGCGAGAACCTGTTCTCGCATCAGGATGCGCGCAACCTGCTGCGCTATGGCGGCATGCGCCCCGACCGCGACTTCCTGCAATTCGACTGCGCCCTCTCCTACGGGCTGGTCGAGTATCTGCGCACGCTCGAGGTGCTGGCGGAGCACGGCTGGTCGAGCCGGCGCGTCGTGCCCCATGGCGGGCACCAGATGTCGCTCAACATCGCCGCCGGGCTCCATCTTGGCGGCAACGAATCGTATCCCGATGTGTTCGAGCCCTTCGGCGGCTTCGCCGAGAAGCCGCTCGCCGCGTAAGGGTCGAGGCGGCGTCGGCCGCTACTCCGCCGCGACGCGTCGCGCCCCGCGCCGCTCGATCTCGGCCAGCGTCTGTTCGAGCCGCTCGCCCTCGGGATCGGCCAGCGCCGCGGTGCGCGCGGCGGTAACGGCGTCGATCGCGACGGGAATGGTGTAGCTTCCGGCGAGCGCCGGGCGAATGATTCGCGTTTCGATCTTGCGGTAATTGGCGCCGCCGCGCGCGTGGGTCGCGCCATAGCCTTTGATCAGTCGCGCGCAGTCGGCGACCTCGAGCGCGAGATCGGTTGACTGCGTCGCCGCGGCGCCGACGAGAACGAGCCACGCCTTGATCGCCGCCTGCTCCTCGGCGAAGCGATGCGTGAATCGCCGCCACCGCCGCAATTTGGCGAGCAGCTTGAGGCGCAGAAAGCCGGCGACGGAATTGCTGCGCACTTCCATGCCCCAATACACCTTGCCCAGCCAGCCGCGCCGCGCCGACATGGCGAGGATCGGCCGCGCCAGGAAGGGTGGCAGGATCGAACAGAATTCCTCGATGCCCGGCTTGAAGAAATCGATGACCGCGAGCGGCTCGTCGGCGGCGGGCTGCATGTCCGCGCGGATGCGGGCGAGGCGCGCTGGATCGGTCTTGGCCTGCGCGACGCGGATCACGTCCTCGAACGACATGCGCACGGCGAGATGCCGCGCCGTCTCGCGGAGCAGCTTGCCGCCGGCGGCGGCGCCGAGATCGGCCTCGCGGATCGGCGCGAGCCGGTCGAGATAGAGCTGCGCGTAGGCGAGATCCTGGTAGGCGGCGAGGCGCCGCACGCCCTCGAGGATGATCTCGATCGCCGCGCGCGGCATCGTCTCGATCGCTTGGCGCTCCAGCTCTTCCAGCGTGGCGCGCGCCGGCTGGCGGCGCTTCTCCCAGGGCGCCGGCTGGCTCGCCTCCGTCCCGCGCCGCACGGCCTCGAGCCCGGCGGTGAAGCCGCGCAGATTGGCGTCGACCGCCTTGCCTTCGGCGCGGATCGCCGCGGCGAAAGCCTCCGGCGGGATCGGCAGCCGGCCGGTGCCGGCGATGGCGCCGAGCATGACCGCGCTAATCACGCTGCCGGACTGCCGCGCTGTGTCCTCCATGTCGAACAGCACATGGGCCTGCGCATGCTCCTCGACCGCCTTGAGGAGGCGGCCGATATCGAACTGCCCATCGCCGCCCGCCATTTTCTCGGTCATGGCGAGGATGCGATGGGTCGAGGCGATGAGCGTCGTGCGCTCGGGCGTGACGAAGGCGCCGGCGATGGCGCGGCCGGCCTCGAGCAGCTCGCTCGCCACCATCACGTCGATATCGCCGGCGCCGGGCACCAGCGACAGCACCGGCCGCCGCTCGCCGAGCTCGCTCCAGCGCGCCGGCAGGATCTCGATGTAGTAGGTGGTGGCGCCGGTGCGCTGCGCGACGCCGGGGATCGAGGTGCTCTGCACGGGAAGACCCAGCGCGCCCGCGGCGTCGACGATCCAGCCGGTGAGCACGCCGCCGCCCTCGCCGCCGAGCGCGGCGATGAGCAGCGTCAAGGGCCGCGCCGGCGCGCTCACGCGGCAGCCTCCGCACCGCCCAATGCGGCGATAGCGCGGCGGCGCACGCGGTCGAGCGCGCGGTCCCAGCGGTTCGGGTTGCGGATCACCTCGGCGCGGTAGAAGGAAGGGCAGAGCACCGCGGCATGGGCGACTTCGCCGCACAGGCCGCAGCCGACGCAGCTCTCGATGACGCTGGCGACGGGATCGGTGCGCAGCGGATCGGGATTGGGCTTGACGGTCAGCGACGGGCAGCCGGAGAGGCGGATGCAGGAATGGTCGCCGGTGCAGATCTCATCGTCGACGCCGTAGCGCACCTTGACCACGCGCTCGCCGCGCGCCAGCTTGCCCGCATCCTCCGCGCGCACCCGGCGCTGGCGCGCGAGCTGGCATTCGCCGTCGGCGATGATCACCTTGAGGCCGCGCTCGGCGGTGCTCATCGCCTCCTTCAGCGTCTTCAACATGGCGGCGACGCCGTAGGTGCGCACCTTGCGCAGCCAGCGCACACCCATGGCGCGCAGCGTCGCCTCGATGCTCATGCCGGGAGCCGCGCCGTTGCGGGTCGTGCTGCTCGATGGCATGAATTGCTGCCCGGTGGCCGAGGTGTAGCCGTTCTGCATGATGACGAGCACGCCATCGCCCTGGTTGAAGAGGTTGCTGGCGACTCCGGTGATGACGCCGTTGTGCCAGAACCCGCCATCGCCCATCACCGCGATCGGGCGCGTGGCAAGGTTGGGCCCGACGCCCGCGGCGCTGGCGAGGCTCATGCCGTAGCCGAGGATCGAGTTGCCCATCGCGAAGGGCGCGAAGGTGGCGAAGGAGTGGCAGCCGATATCGGCGCTGATATGCGTCGGCCCGATCTCTTGCTGCATGAGCTTCAACGCGCTGAACACCGGCCGCTCCGGGCAACCCGTGCAGAAAGTCGGCGGTCGCGCCGGCAACTCGCCGACCGCGGCAGCCGCGGCCCGCTTCAGCGCGGCGACACGCTCGGCCGCCGCCGCGACCGGGGCCAGATCGAGCCCGGTCGGGCGTGCCTCGGCCAGGAAGGACGCGATGCCCGCGAGCAGCACCTCGCCGGTATATTCGCCGACATCGGGCAGCGCGCCTTTGCCGAGCACGCGCGTCTGCAGATCGGCGCGGCGCAGCAAGACGTTGACCTGCTGCTCGATGTAATCGGGATAGCCCTCCTCGACGACGAGCACGGCGCGCTTGCCGGCGCAGAACTCGGTCACCTCTTCCGGCACCAGCGGGTAGACGACGTTGAGCACGTAGAGCGGCACGCGCGTCGTGCCATAGGCGTCGGCGAGGCCGAGCCGTTCCAGCGCGCGCAGCACGCTGTTGTAGAGGCCGCCCTGGACGATGATGCCGATATCCGCGAGGTCGCCGGCGAAATGCTCGTTGAGCGCGTGCGCGCGGATGAAGGCTTGCGCCGCCGGCAGGCGCTCGCCGATCTTGCGCTTCTCCTGGGCGAAGGTCGCCGGCGGATGGGCGAGGCGGTCGTAGTTGAAGCGCGCCGGCGCGGCGATCGGGTCGAGATGCGAATGCGCGGCGCGGACGTTGTCCTTGGCGATGAACGCGCCGCTGACATGGCAGGCGCGGATGCGCAGCTCCATCATGACCGGGGCGTGGGTCGCCTCGGAGAGCTCGAAGCCATTTTCCACCATGCGCACGATCACCGGCAGGTCGGGGCGCGGATCGAGCAGCCAGATCGAGGATTTCATGGCGAAGGCGTGCGAGCGCTCCTGGATCACGCTGGCGCCCTCGCCATAATCCTCGCCGACGATGATCAGCGCGCCGCCCATGACACCGGGCGAGGCGAGGTTCGAGAGCGCGTCCGAGGCGACGTTGGTGCCGACGATCGATTTCCACGTCACCGCGCCGCGCAGCGGGTAATTGATGGAGGCGCCGAGCATGGCCGCCGCCGAGGCCTCGTTGGTGCAGGTCTCCAGATGGACGCCGAGCCCGCCGATGATATCCTCGGCTTCGACGAGCACGTCGAGGAGATGCGACACCGGTGCGCCCTGATAGCCGCCGACATAGCTGACGCCGGACTGCAGCAGCGCCTTGGTCACCGCCAGGATGCCCTCGCCGCGGAACATTTCGCCGTCGCCGAGCTTCAGCGCCTCTATCTCCTTCTTGAACGACCGTTCCATGGCGGGCCTCTTTCAGCGATCTCTAGCGCATGTGCTCGGGCAGGTAGGTGGCGATGACGGGGAAGGCGATGAGAATGATCAGGCGCAGGATGTCGGTGGCGATGAAGGGGAGCACGCCGGTGAAGATGGTGAGGAAGCTCACTTCCGGCACCACCGACTTGATGACGAAGACGTTCATGCCGACCGGCGGATGGATCAGCCCCAGCTCCACGGTCATCACGATGATGACGCCGAACCAGATCGGGTCGAAGCCCAGCGCCGTGATCACGGGAAAGATGATGGGCACCGTCAGGATGATCATCGCCAGTGCGTCCATCAGGCAACCCAGCGCGAGATACATCAGCATGATCAGGGCGAGCACGCCGTAGCGGCCGAGGCCGAGGCTGGTGAGGAACGCCGTCACGTTCTGCGGCGTCTGCGTCACCGTGAGGAAATAGCCGAACAGCAGGGCGCCGATGAGGACGGTGAAGATCGCCGCGGCGGTGCGCGTCGCCTGCAGCAGCGACTGCAGCAGCTGCGCCGGCGACAGGCGTCCGCGCAGCGCGCCGATGATGATGGCGCCGCCGGCGCCGACGCCGCCCGCCTCGGTCGGCGTGAACACGCCGCCATAGAGCCCGCCGATCACCAGCACGAACAGCAGCAGCGGCGCCCACACTTGGCGCAAGGCGGCGAGGCGCTCGCTCCACGAGCTGCGCCGCCCGGCCGGAAGAAAGTCCGGCCGGACGAAGCCGATGACGGCGATGGTGGCGATGTACATGGACACCGCAAGGAGGCCCGGAAGAATCCCGGCGATGAACAGCTTGCCGATGTCCTGCTGCGTGATGAGGCCGTAGACGGCGAGCACGGTCGAGGGCGGGAACATGGCGCCGAGCGTGCCGCCGGCGGCGATGACGCCGGTCGAGAAGGATTGCGGGTAGCGGTATTGCCGCATCTCCGGATAGGCCACGGTCGAGAAGGTCGCCGCCGTCGCCACCGACGAGCCGCTGATCGCGGCGAAGCCGGCGCAGGCGGCGATCGTGGCGATGCCGAGCCCGCCCTTGAAATGCCCGGTCAAGGTGTTGCCGGCGCGGAACAGCTCGCGGCTCATGCCGGAGGTCGAGACCACCGCGCCCATCACCAGGAACATCGGGATGATGCCGAAGGTGTAGTCGGCGACCGTGCGTATCGAGGTCTGGCCCGAACAGCACGACGAAGCCGATGACGGCGGTGGCGTCGGCGCCCATCGCCGCTCACTCGACCATCTTGATCGGCATTGCCGCGAGCGACTCGGGCCGGACGATCAGGCGGAAGGTGCGCACGGCGATGAGCAGCACCGCCGAGACGTCGCCGAGCCAGGCGACCGCGAAGAACGGCCATACCGGCAGGTTCAGATCGTAGGTCAGCACATGGTCGGCGCGCGTCAGGCGCACCTTGTCGAACAGCATGATGGTCTGCGTCGTCACCACCAGCAGCAGGACGAGGGTGGCGAACACGTCGATCACCCGCTTCCAGCGCGGGCTTGCCACCGACCACACGAGGTCGACGGTGATGTGCGTGCCGCGGTAGCTGGTCGCGGCGATGCCCCAGAAGATCAGGATCCCCAGCAGCAGCCGTCCGAAATCGTAGCTGTCGGGGATCGACACGCTGAAGAATTTGCGCAGCACGACCGAGACGAAGATGTCGATGGCGACGATGCCGACGAAGATCGCCGCCAGCAGTTCGATCGCATCGATGAACCGGTCCATGCGATTGCGCCGCGGGGGGCTGCTGCCCCCGCGCGCGCTCGGCTCGGCCACCGTTTCGCTCACTCAAGCGGGCCTAGTACGCCGATTGGTACTGGGCCAGATCGGCCTTGAGCGCGGCCAGCGTCTTGTCGGGATCGACGCCGGCGCGCTTGGCGCCCTCGGCCCATTGCGCGGTCAGCGGCGCCGCCGCCTTGCGCCAGGCGGCGAGCTGCTCGGCGGTGAGCTGATAGACCTCGTGTCCCGATTCTTCCTTGATCTTGGCGCGGCCGGCCATTTCCCATTCGGCCCAGGGCGCGGCGATCTTCTCGGCCCAGGCGGTGTTGCAGTGATCGTCGATCACCTTCTTCTGCGCCGGCGACATCGCGTCGTATTTCGCCTGGTTCAGCACCCAGACGAAGGTCGTGACGTAGAGCGCCGAATCCATATGGTACTTGGTCGCCTTGTCGATGCCGAACAGAACGGTCGAGTTCCACGGAAAGGTGATGGCGTCGGCGACGCCGCGCTCGAGCACGTCGCGCGCCTCGGGCGCCGAAGCCTGGACGTTGGTGCCGCCGAGCAAGCTCACGAGCTGGCCGATCGTCGCGTCGGCCGGGCGCACCTTGAGGCCGCTGATATCGCTGGGCAGCACGATCTTCTTGCTGCGCGAATGGAGGCCGCCGGGATCGTGCACGAAGGCGAAGCAGAAATGCACGTCCTTCATCTCCTTGGCGGCGTAGTAGCGGTACCAGGCGTCGAGCGCCTCGGAACCACCGATGCCGTTGGCCATGAGGAAGGGCAGCTCGCCGGCGGCGATGATCGGAAAGCGGCCGGGCTGGTAGCCGGGATTGACATAGGCGCCGTCGGCGATGCCGTCGCGCACCATGTCGTAATGGTCGACCGCCTTGCCCAGCTGCTGCGCCGGGAAGAGCGTCGACTTGATGGTGCCGCCCGACTCCTTCTCGATATCCGTGGCCCAGGCCTGGAACGCCGGGTGCAGCGGATGCGCCGCCGGGACCCAATGCGACAGCTTCAGCTGTACCGTCTGATCCGCCGCCAGCGCGCTCCCGGCCAGCAGCGTCGTCAAGGCAAGTGCGATCCCCAGTCTCTTCATGGCGTTCTCCCGACGCGGTCGTTGCCGATAATGGTTTGTGTTCAAACTAATTTACCGCAATGCGCCGCAGGGCGGCAACATGCGACCCCGCCGCCACTCATACTAACGCCATGGCGATGCGGCGCAGAGTGCGGATGAACTCCGCCTTGTTGCGCATGCCGACGATGGCGTCGAGCCGGCGATCATGCGCGCGCGCATGCGCCAGCAGCGTCGCCAGCAGACGCTCGCCCTTGGGCGTCAGCGACAACGCATAGCTGCGCCGGTCGCGCGCGACACGGCGGCGATGGATGAGGGAGCGGCCGGCGAGATCGTCGAGCGCCGGCGTCAGGCTCGACTTGTCGCGGCCGCTGGCGCGCCCGAGCGCCGTCTGCGAGATCCCCGGGTTCTCGCCGATCAGCGCCAGCACGGCGAAACGGCCAGGGCGAAGATCGAGATCGCGCACGCGGCGCGCGAAGGCCTGGAACGAGGCCTCCTGCGCCAGCCGCAGGTGAAAACCGACGAAATCGGCGAGCGGGCCGAGGCGCAGCGGCTCCGCCGCCGGAATCGTCTTGTGCCGCCTCGCCTTGGCCAGGCTTGCCGTCATCCGCGTGCCTTCCGCTCCCGCTCGAACCTATCACAGCTCCCGGCCGATGCGACGGGAGACTCCTAGCGATCGTCGTCCGGGCCCGGCACCGGCACGATGCTGTCGAGCCGCCGGTCGATCTCAGCATCGGGGAGCCGGCGCTCAGCGCGGGCGAAGCCGGGCTCGGCGAGATGCGCCAGCGGCGGATAGGCGAGCGTCAACCCGAGCACCAGCAGCTGCAGGGCGAGGAATGGCAGCAGCGCCGTCGTGAGCCGACCCAGCCGCCCGGCCTCTCCCGTCGCGCTTCGCGCCATCATCACGGCATAGCCGAAAGGCGGGATGAGGAAGCTCGCCTGCAGCGCCAGAAGGGTCAGCGCCGACACCCAGACCGCGTCGGGCTCGCGCATCAGCAGCGCCGGCATGAGCAGCGGGATGACCACCAGGATGATCTCGAAGGCGTCGAGCACGAAGGCGCAGAGGCCGAGCACCAGCAGCACCGCCGCCACCGCCCCGGCGCCGCCGCCAGGGATGGCCTGGACCAGCGCCGCCAGCAGACGGTCGCTGCCGAAGGCGCGGAACACCAGGGTGAAGGTGGTGGCGGCGATGAAGAGCGCGAACAGGGCGCCGGTCACCGCCATGGTATTGCGCAGCACCAGCGCCAGCACCGGCGGCGTGAGCGCGCGCGTGGCGAGGCCGAAGGCGAAGAGCGCGACGGCGCCGGCCGCCGCCGCCTCGACGGCGTAGAGATAGCCGGCAGTGACCGCCGACAAGAGGCCGAGGATCAGGACGAAGGTCGCGCCCGCCGCCAGCCAGCCGCGCGCGCCGACGCGCTCCGCGCCGGCCGGTGGCGCGCGCCGTCCCGTCCACCACGCCCAGGCAAAGCAGGCGAGCAGGAAGATCGCGGCCGGGGTGAGCGCGCCGCGGAACACGTCCTGCGTGTTGATCACCCGCTCCAGGCGCCCCATCTGGGTGACCGCCTGGGTGTGGGCGCCGAGCATGGCGTCGCCGAGCAGGATCAGCACCAGCGAGGGCGGCACGACGACGCCGAGGGTGCTGGCGACGCAGACGATCGCCAGGCTTTGCTCGGCGCCGACGCCGCGGGCGAGGAGGCGCGGATGGACGACGCGCGACAGCGTCGCCACCCCGGCGCCGACCGAGCCGTTCATCGGCGCGAGGAGCGCGCCGAGGCCCAGCGCCGACAGCAGCGGCGCCGCGGGCGTGCGCGCGAAGAGGGCATTGCCGGCGCGGAACAGGATGTCGGCCAGCGGCAGCCGGTTGAGCAGCGCGCCCATCAGCACGTAAAGCGGCAGCGCCTGCAACAGGTCGTTCTCGAGCAGGCCGAGCACGCGCGGCGGCAGCGCCGTGAACAGCGCGTAGGGCAACGCACCGGTGGCGATGCCGATGATCGCGAACAGCACGGCGACGCCGATCAGCGCGACGAAGGCGGGCAGGCCGGTGGCGATCATGACGACCGCGACCAGGGCCAGCATCCACAAGCCCGCGCCCGCCATGCGCTAGGTCCCGTTGTCCGACATCCGTGCTGCCGCTGCACCCCCCTCCCTACCCTCCCCCTCAAGGGGAGAGGGGGAACTCGGCGCGCGCCCTCCCCCCTTGAGGGGGAGGGGTGGGGAGGGGGGTGAGACACGCACCGTGTTTCCTAGCGTGGCCGCGGGCGCAGCAGATCGAGCATCGCCTGGACGAGCATCAGCAGCGCGAGGAGACAGACGCTGCCCTTGATGATGAAATAGCCGGGATTGTAGGTCTCGGGGAATTGCTCGAGCCCGCGCACCGATCGCCACAGCGTCGGCGCCCCGGCGACGAGCACGAAGAGCGACCACGGCAGCAGGCACAGCGCGGCGCCCGCGCGCCCGATGCGATCGCGCCACGCCGGCGCATAGCGCTGGGCGAGGGCTCCCGCCGCGAGATGCGCGCGCTCGCGCGTCGCATCGGTGAGGGCGACGCTGACATAGAGGGCGAAGAGCCATTGCGCGAGGTCGTTGGCCTCGCGCGACCAGGCGTGCAGCAGATCGCGCAGCGGCCATTGCAGGAACAGCAGCAGGCTCACCGGCAGCACCAGCCAGCGCGCCGCGGCGATGATGGCGCCGACGGCGCGATCCGCCTGATCGAGCAGGCGCGCGCGCATGCCCGCGCTCAATCGAGCGGGCAGAGCGGCGGCGGCGCGCTCCGCTCGTAAGCCCGCGCCGCGCGCAGCACCAGCGCGTCCTCATGCATGCGGCCGACGATGTGCAGGCCGATCGGCAGCCCGGCTTCGGTCAAGCCGCAGGGCACGCTCGCCGCCGGCTGGCGCGTCAGGTTGAAGGGATAGCTGAAAGGCGACCAGTCGATCCATTCCTGCTGCGTCGCCGGATCGGCGACGAGCTCGCCGACTTTGAGCGCCGGCACCGCCACGCTCGGCGTCACCAGCAGATCGAAGCGGCGATGGAATTTCGCCATGTGCAGCGACAGCGCGGCGCGTGCCTGGTCGGCGGCGAGCCAATCCATGGCGCTGAGCCGCGCGCCTTTCTGCGCGGATTCCTCGAGGCCGGGGTCGAGCCGCCGGCGCTCCGCGGTCGAGAACACGCTCATCGCCTTGGCCGCGCCCGCCCACCACAGGGTGAGCCAGGCCTGCGCGGGGTCGTCGAAGCCGGGATAGCCCAGCGCCGGGCTGAAGGCGATGCGCAGGCGCTTGACCCCGTCATCGAGCCCTTGCGTGTAGTCGCGCCCGTCGGGCGGCAAGCCGTAGACGTCGCGGTCGTCGGCGCCGGCGATGACGTTCAGCAGCAGCGCCAGGTCGGCAACGCTGCGCGCCATCGGCCCGTTATGCGCGACAAGGCCGAAGACGCTCGGCGGGTAGGCCGGGACGCGGCCGAAGCTTGGCTTCAAACCGGCCAGGCCCGTGAAGCCGCAGGGAATGCGGATCGAGCCGCCGCCATCGGTGCCGAGCGCCAGCGGGCCGATGCCGGCGGCGAGGGCGGCCGCCGCCCCAGCGCTCGATCCGCCCGGCGTGTGGGCGAGATTCCAGGGGTTGCGCGTGATGCCCGTGAGCGGGCTGTCGCCCAAGGCCTTCCAGCCGAATTCCGGCATGGTGGTCTTGCCCAGCAGCACCGCGCCGTGCTCCCGGAGCCGCGCCACCGGCGGCGCGTCCTCTTCCCAGGGCTGGTCGCGCTTGACCAGGGTCGAGCCGCGCAGGGTGGGCCAGCCCTGGGTGAGGAAGAGATCCTTGATGGTCACGGGCACGCCGTCGAGCAGGCCCATCGGCGTGCCCTTCATCCAGCGCGCCTCCGCCGCGCGCGCCTCGTCGAGCGCGCTCTCCCGCGCCACCAGCACGAAGGCGTTGATCTTGGGCTCGAGCCGCTCGAGGCGCCGCAGCAGGGTCGTCGTCACCTCGACCGGCGACAGGGTCTTGCGGCGATAGGCGGCGACGAGCTCGGTCGCCGAGAGGAAGGCGACTTCGCGATCCGACGATGGGCTCAAGGGCATGCTCCGCGGCTCGGGCTTTCGCCCACTATCCGGCAAAGAGGCGTGCGGCGACAAGCGGGCTTGGCCATTGTTGCCGGGCGGCGCCATGGCGTAAGGTGCCCGGCACCGAACTTGCAAAAGACTGCGGGAAATCAAAGCCGCGTGGGACGGGAGGCGGGATGATGACGAAGGTTTCGGCGAGGTTTGTGCGCGTGGCGGCGGCCGTTGCGCTGGCGGCGCTCGTGGCCGCGCCGGCGGCGCATGCCCAATATTCGGGCAAGACCATCAAATTCATTCCCGAAGCCGATCTGCGCAGCCTCGATCCGATCTGGACGACGGCCTACATCACGCGCAATCACGGCTACATGGTCTATGACACGCTGTTCGCGCTCGACGAGCATTTCAAGCCGCAGCCGCAGATGGTCGACACCTGGAAGGTCAGCGACGACAAGCTCACCTACACCTTCACCTTGCGCGACAAGCTCAAATTCCATGACGGCCAGCCGGTGCGCTCGGCCGACTGCATCGCCTCGCTCGAGCGCTGGATGAAGCGCGACATCCTCGGCCAGTCGCTGCCCTTCATCATGCCGGAGCGCATCGCCAAGACCGACGCCAACACGCAAATCACCGATCCCACCGGCTCCGGGCCGTTCAAATTCGTCAAGGAGGAATGGGTCCCCGGCAACAAGGCGGTCTACGTCAAGAACCCGGATTACGTGCCGCGCAAGGAGCCGCCGAGCTGGGCCGCCGGCGGCAAAATCGCCAAGGTCGACCGCGTCGAGTGGGTCTACATCCCCGACAGCGCCACGGCGGCCGCGGCGATCAATGCCGGCGAGGTCGATTGGTGGCAGCAGCTGCCGCCCGACCTCGTGCCGCTGCTGCAGAAGAACAAGGACGTGGTCGTCGCCAGCGTCGATCCGCTCGGCAGCATCGGCATCATGCGCTTCAACCACCGGCAGCCGCCCTTCAACAACGAGAAGATGCGCCAGGCGCTGCTCTATGTCGTCGATCAGAAGGACGTGATGACGGCGCTGGCCGGCGACGAGAAGAACTGGCGCACCTGCTACGCCTACTATACCTGCGGCACGCCGATGGCGAGCGAGGCGGGCGCCGACGCGCTCAAGGGCAAGCGCGACGCCGCCAAGGCGAAGGCGCTGCTCAAGGACGCCGGCTACAACGGCGAGCGCATCGTCATGATGACCGCGACCGACCAGCCGATCGTCAATGCGCAGGCGCAGGTCGTGTCGGAAGAGCTGCGCCAAGCCGGCGTGAATGTCGATCTTCAGGCCATGGACTGGGGCACGCTGATCACGCGCCGCGCGTCGAAGGAGCCGATCGACAAGGGCGGCTGGAACATCTTCTTCACCTGGTTCATCGGCGCCGATCTTGCCAACCCCGCGCTCAGCCTGCCGCTGCGCGGCAATGGCGAGAAGGCGTGGTTCGGCTGGCCGACCAACGAGAAGCTCGAGGCGCTGCGCACGCAATGGTTCGCCGCTGCCGACCTCGACGCGCAGAAGAAGGTCGCCGCCGAGATCCAGACCGAGGCGTTCCAGGGCGTGCCCTATATCCCGACCGGCCAGTTCGTCATCCCCACCGCCTACCGCAAGAACCTCAAGGGCGTGACGGTCGCGCCGGTGGTGTTCCTGTGGAACGTGGAGAAGGAGTGAGCGGGTCGATGGAGTAGCGCCCGCGCGCCGCCATGTTCGCCTACATCATCCGCCGCCTCGTCGCGACCATTCCGGTGATGGGGGTGGTGGCGATCTTCGTCTTCTCGCTGCTCTATATCGCGCCGGGCGACCCCGCCGCGGTGATCGCCGGCGATCTCGCGACATCCGACGACATCGCCCGCATCCACGCCCAGCTCGGCCTCGACGAGCCCTTCCTGTGGCGCTTCGGCCATTGGCTGTGGGGCGTGCTGCATGGCGATCTCGGCACGTCGATCTTCACCAACCTGCCGGTGACGCAGCTCATCGCGCAGCGGCTCGAGCCGACCATCGCGCTGACGCTGACCACGCTGCTCGTGACCATCGCCTTCGCCATCCCGCTCGGCGTCATCGCCGCGTGGAAGGTCGGCACCTGGATCGACCGCCTGGTGATGCTGATCGCCGTGCTGGGCTTTTCGCTGCCCTCCTTCGTGCTGGCCTATGTGCTGATCCTGGTGTTCTCGGTCGAGCTCGACCTGCTGCCGGTGCAGGGCTATGTCAGCATCCGCGAGGGCTTCGTCCCCTTCATCCAGCATCTGATCCTGCCCAGCATCGCGCTCGGCCTCATCTATGGCGCGCTCATCGCCCGCATCACCCGCGCCAGCATGCTCGAGGTGCTGAGCCAGGATTACATCCGCACCGCCCAGGCCAAGGGCCTCGCCAGCAGCGACGTGCTGATCCGCCACGCGCTCAAGAACGCGGCGGTGCCGATCGCCACGGTGATCGGCATCGGCCTGGCGCTGCTCATCAGCGGCGTCATCGTCACCGAGACGGTGTTCGCCATCCCCGGCATCGGCCGGCTCACTGTCGACGCCATCCTGCGCCGCGACTACCCGATCATCCAGGGCGTGATCCTGCTGTTCTCGGCGGCCTACGTGCTGGTCAATCTCGCGGTCGACATCAGCTACACGCTGCTCGATCCGCGCGTGAGATATTGACGTGGCCGTCGCACCCATCGACATCGCCGTCCCCGTCGCGCCGCGCCATTGGCTGCGCGAGGCGGTGCACCGCCACCCGACGGTGATCGCGGGCTCGCTGCTGCTGCTGCTCATGGGCGCGATGGCGCTGCTGGCGCCTCATCTCGGCACGGTCGATCCGCTGGCGGTGGCGCCGATCAAGCGGCTGCGCTTCCCGTCGGAGACCTACTGGTTCGGCACCGACGCCTATGGCCGCGACGTCTACAGCCGCACGCTCTATGGCGCGCGCGTGTCGCTCGCGGTCGGGCTCGGCGTCGCCTTGCTCAGCACGGTGATCGGCCTTGCCATCGGCCTCGTCACCGGCTTCAGCCGCCTCGCCGATGCCATCATCATGCGCGTCATGGACGGGCTCATGTCGATCCCGCCGGTGCTGCTGGCGATCGCGCTCATGGCGCTGACCAAGGCGAGCCTCGGCAACGTCGTCCTCGCCATCACCATCGCGGAAGTGCCGCGCGTTGCGCGCCTCGTCCGCGGCGTCGTGCTGAGCTTGCGCGAGCAGCCCTTCGTCGAGGCGGCGATGGCGGCGGGCACCGGGTTCTTCCGCACGCTGTGGCGCCACATCCTGCCCAACACCCTCGCGCCGGTGCTGGTGCAGGCGACCTATATCTGCGCCTCCGCCATGATCACCGAGGCCGTCCTGAGCTTCATCGGCGCCGGCACGCCGCCGCAGATCCCGAGCTGGGGCAACATCATGGCGGAGGGGCGCAGCTATTTTCAGATCAAGCCCTACCTCATCATCTTCCCCGGCATCTTCCTGTCGCTCACCGTGCTCGCGGTGAACCTGGTCGGCGACGGCCTGCGCGACGCGCTCGATCCCAGGCTCGCGCGGCGCATGTGAGGGCGCCTCCCGTGAGCGCACCGCTCCTCGCCATCGAAGATCTCAGGACACATTTCTTCACCCGCGACGGCGTCGTGCGCGCTGTCGACGGCGTGTCCTTGAGCGTCGCCGCCGGCGAGACGCTGGCGGTGGTCGGCGAGTCCGGCTGCGGCAAGAGCGTGACGGCGCTCTCCATCCTGCGCCTGGTGCCGTCGCCGCCCGGCCGCATCGTCGGCGGCGCCATCCGCTTCGACGGCACCGACCTGCTGACCTTGAGCGAGGCGGGGATGCGGCGCATCCGCGGCAACGCCATCTCCATGATCTTCCAGGAGCCGATGACCTCGCTCAATCCGGTGCTCACCGTGGCGCGGCAGATCGGCGAGACCGTGGTGCTGCATCAGGGCCTCGATGCGCGCGCGGCGGGGCAGCGCGCCGTCGAGATGCTGCGGCTGGTGCGCATCTCCGAGCCGGAGCGGCGCGCGCGGCAATACCCGCACGAGCTCTCCGGCGGCATGCGGCAGCGCGTGATGATCGCCATGGCGCTCGCCTGCCATCCCAAGCTGCTCATCGCCGACGAGCCGACGACCGCGCTCGACGTCACCATCCAGGCGCAGATCCTCGACCTCATGCGCGAGCTCAAGACCAGGATCGGCGCCGCCATCATCCTCATCACGCACGATCTGGGCGTCGTCGCCGAGATGGCCGCGCGCGTCGTCGTCATGTATGCCGGGCGCAAGGTCGAGGAGGCGCCGGTGCGCGATCTCTTCCGCCGCCCGCGCCACCCCTACACGCTGGGGCTGCTCGCCTCGGTGCCGCGGCTCGGCGCCACTCTCGGCCGCGCCGACCCGCCGCGGCTCGCCGAGATTCCCGGCACGGTGCCCTCGCTGCGCGAGCCGATCACCGGCTGCGCTTTCGCGCCGCGCTGCGCCTGGGCCGTCGCGCGCTGCCGCGCCGAGGCGCCGCCGCTCGAGGCGAAGGCGCCGGAGCATTTCGCCGCCTGCTTCGAATCCGACCGGTTGCCGCTGCCATGAGAGCGCCGCCGCCGCTGCTCGAGGTCGACGGCCTCAAGAAGCATTTCCCGGTGCGCAAGGGCTTGCTGTCGCGCACCGTGGGCCAGGTCTACGCCGTCGATGGCATCAGCTTCCACATCGCTGCGGGCGAGACGCTCGGCCTCGTCGGCGAGTCCGGCTGCGGCAAGTCGACGGCGGGCAAAACGATCCTCAAGCTGATCGAGCCGACCGCCGGCACGATCAAGCTGCGCGGCGAGCGCATCGATCATCTGCGGCCGCACCAGATGCGGCCCTACCGGCGCGAAATGCAGGTCGTGTTCCAGGATCCCTACTCGTCGCTCAACCCGCGCCTCTCCGTCGGCGACATCGTCGCCGAACCGCTGGTCAACTACGACGTGGCGCGCGGTGCCGTGCTGAAGGAGCGCGTCGCCGCCATCCTCGCCAAGGTCGGCTTGCGCGCCGAAGCGATGCGGCGCTACCCGCACGAATTCTCGGGCGGGCAGCGCCAGCGCATCGGCATCGCCCGCGCGCTCGCGGTGAACCCGAGCCTCATCGTCTGCGACGAGCCGGTCTCGGCGCTCGACGTCTCCGTCCAGGCGCAGGTGGTGAACCTGCTCAAGGATTTGCAGCGCGAATTCCGCCTGTCCTACCTCTTCGTCGCGCACGACCTCGCGGTGGTCGAGCACATCAGCCACCGCATCGCCGTCATGTATCTCGGCAAGATCGTCGAGATCACCGACAAGGATTCGCTGTTCCGCGCGCCGCTCCATCCCTATACCGAGGCGCTGCTCTCGGCCGTGCCGCTGCCCGACCCGGACGCGCAGCGCAAGCGCATCATCCTCGCCGGCGACGTGCCGAGCCCGATCAACCCGCCGTCGGGATGCCGCTTCCACACCCGCTGCCCCTACGCCGAGGCGCGCTGCCGGGTCGAGGAGCCGGCGATGCGCGAAGTGCGCCCCGGCCATTCCGTCGCCTGCCACCTGCGCGACG
>WNFN01091799.1_pt1 | contig 24782 bp, 24 predicted proteins | sample 5400161 | NCBI WGS metagenome assembly WNFN01 (sample SAMN13153353, study PRJNA577476) | soil metagenome | isolation source: 80 cm saprolite on Douglas fir-dominated hillslope | place: USA:California | collected 2013-09-17 | reverse complement strand
CGCCTTCTTGCGGCAGGATCCTAATATTATTCTGGTCGGCGAGATTCGCGACTTTGAAACGGCAGAAATTGGAGTCAAGGCCGCGCTTACGGGCCACTTAGTGCTCTCCACGCTGCACACCAACGACGCGCCTTCGACCATCAGCCGCTTGATGAACATGGGCATCGAACCATTTCTCGTGGCCACTTCCGTTAACTTGATTTGCGCGCAGCGTCTTGTCCGCCGCGTCTGCAGCAACTGCAAGGAAGAGTTGGACGTCCCGCAGCAGGCCTTGATCGACGCCGGCTACACCGCCGAAGAATCCAAGACCACCAAGATTTATCATGGCAAGGGCTGCACGACCTGCAACAAGCGCGGCTATAAAGGCCGCACGGGCCTTTACGAGGTTATGGAAATCAACGATGAGCTCCGTGAATTGATTCTTGTCGGCGCTTCGGCCTTGGAATTAAAGAAGAAGGCTATCGAGCAGGGCATGATCACGCTGCGCCGCAGCGGTTTGATTAAAGTTGCGCTGGGGCAAACCACTATGGAAGAGGTCCTGCGCGAAACGGTTTTGTAGAATTGAGGGTGAGCGATGGCTGGAATCACGCTAAGTGAACTACTGAAGAAGATGATCGAGATGGGTGGCAGCGACCTCCACATTACGACGAACAGCGCCCCGCGCGTGCGCGTGCACGGCCGCCTCCGGCCGCTGGACATGCCCCCTCTCACGGCGGCAGACACCAAGTCTCTCGCGTACAGCGTCTTGACGGATGCCCAAAAGCACCGCTTCGAAGAGAACCTGGAACTGGACTTCTCCTTCGGTTTGAAAAACTTGGCGCGTTTTCGCGGTAACGTTTTCAATCAGCGTGGCGCCGTCGGCGCCGTTTTCCGTACGATTCCTTGGGAAATCAAGGGCTTTGATGCCCTGGGACTGCCGCTGGTCGTGAAGGGTCTATGCGATAAGCCTCGCGGACTCGTCCTGGTCACCGGACCAACCGGTTCCGGGAAGTCCACCACGCTCGCGGCCATGCTCGATAAGATCAACAGCGAACGTGAAGAGCACATGATCACCATCGAGGACCCCATCGAGTTTCTTCACAATCACAAGAAGTGCCTGGTGAACCAGCGCGAAGTGCACGCCGACACCCATTCGTTTGCCAACTCGCTGCGCGCCGCCCTTCGTGAAGACCCCGACGTCGTGCTCATCGGCGAAATGCGCGACCTTGAGACCATCGAATCGGCTTTGCGCATCGCGGAAACCGGCCACTTGACCTTCGCCACCCTGCACACCAATTCTGCGGCTTCCACCATCAACCGTATTATTGACGTTTTTCCTTCGCACCAGCAGCCGCAGATTCGCGCGCAGCTCTCTATGGTTATGGAAGGAATTCTTTGCCAAGCGCTTCTCCCGCGCGCCGATGGCCGTGGGCGCGCCATGATTATGGAAGTGCTCGTGCCGACCCCCGCGATCCGCAACCTGGTCCGCGAGGACAAGATTCACCAGATTTACTCCGCGATGCAGACTGGCACGACTCAAACGGGAATGCAGACCTTTAACCAGGGTCTGGCGAACGCTTACTTCCAGAAGATGATCACGCTGGATATGGCCCTCTCGCGTTCCTCCAATGCCGATGAATTGCAGGACATGATCAATCGCGGTGTTTCGTCGCCGGGAGGCGGGACTAAGGCTCCCCCGGTGCCCAGCAAGCGCTAGGTGCAACGATTTTGGCTGAACGGCCACAGGTCCAAGGAATCGAAGAACTAAGGAGGTAATGCAATGCCGGATTATAAATATCAGGGAACCAGCCGCTCAGGCGGCAGCGTCAGCGGGGTGATGACCGCCTCGAACAAGACCGAACTGGCGAGTCTGCTGAAGCGTCAGCAGATTACTGCCACCAAGATGACCGAGAAGGGCAAAGAATTCAACATGCCCCAATTCGGCGGTGGTGTGAAGGCCAAGGAACTGGCAATCTTCACCCGCCAGTTCTCCGTCATGATCGACGCTGGTCTTCCACTCGTGCAGTGTCTCGAGATTCTCGCTAGCCAGCAAGAGAACAAGTTTTTCCAGAAAGTCCTGATCAACACGCGTAGCCAGGTCGAAGGCGGCGCGACGCTCTCGGCCGCCATGCGAGGCTCGCCAAAGGTATTTGACCCCTTGTACGTCAACATGGTCGAGGCGGGCGAGACCGGCGGTATTTTGGACACCATTCTGCAACGCCTCTCGACCTACATCGAAAAGAACGTAAAGCTGCAGCGCGCCGTCAAGTCCGCCCTGGTCTACCCGGTAGGCGTCTTGACCGTCGCGGGCGGCGTTATCACCCTGCTGCTCTGGAAAGTCGTGCCGATTTTCGCCACTTTGTTTGCCGGCCTTGGCGTAGATCTTCCTCTTCCCACGAAAATCGTCATTGCTTTGAGCAATTTCGTCGGCAGTATTTTTGGTTTGCTCATCCTGATCGCTCTCGGTGCCGCTATTTTTGGAATGAAGGTCTGGTACGGCACTCCGCAAGGGCGCTTTGTGCTCGATACCATCGTCCTGAAACTTCCCGTTCTTGGCCTCCTGATGAGAAAGATTGCCGTGGCGCGGTTTACGCGAACCCTCGGCACGCTGATCTCCAGCGGCGTGCCTATCCTTGAAGGCTTGGATATTACTGCCAGGACTGCCGGCAACGCGGTCGTCGAAAGGGCTTTGCAAAAAGTGAGGAGATCGCTCGAAGAAGGCAAGTCGCTCACCGAACCTTTGAAGGAATCCGAAGTGTTCCCGGGCATGGTCACGCAGATGATCGCCGTCGGCGAGCAGACCGGCGCGATGGATGCCATGCTTCAGAAGATCGCCGATTTCTATGAAGAAGAAGTTGACGCGGCGGTGAAAGACTTGCTGACCGCCCTCGAGCCCATCATGATCGTGTTTTTGGGCGTGGTGGTCGGCGGCGTGGTCATTTCGATGTACTTGCCGCTGTTCTCGCTCATCGGCAAGCTGAGCTCGATGCACTGATCGGGGCGCCGTCCGCTTGGCATCGTCCATTTTCCGGAAGGCGGGGAACAATCCCCGTCTTCCGCAGTTCCTGCCTGGACTTGGGGATGCCCTAATGCCGGCATGAAGGCGCGGGCCAGCAATGGATAAGAGCTTTGCTACACGGGAATGGCTGGACTGGTTGACGCGTGTCCGTCTGCTGACGATCACGCTCATCCTGACCATCGGCGTGGTTTGGCCGCAGTATATTCCCGGCTTCAGCACCAACCGCTTTTTTCTGCCGCTGATTATTTTCTGGATCACTCTCGGAATCCTGCACCTTATTTTTTTGCGGTGGCTCCCCAACGCGCGGTGGCATGGCGGTTTTCAAGTTACCAGCGATGTGCTGATGGTTTCGCTGCTGGTATATGCCACGGGCCTGCAAGAAAGTTATTTCATCTCTCTTTATCTGCTGGTGATCATCGTCGCCAGCATCTTGTTCTCCAGGCGGATTGCTTTTCTAACCGCCGCAGCCTGTTTTCTTCTGCTTGTGGGTATGACCATGCTGGCTTACGCGGAGAAGATTCCGCGCACGTTCTCCGCTCCGTCTTCGACGGAGAGCCTTCGCACCTGGCTGGTCATGAATCTCCTTGGATTTATGGCTGTGGTCTATTTGGCAAGCCTCCTCGCTCAATCTCTGCGAAAAAAAGGCGCGGAGTTGGAAGAGAAGCGCGAGGAGCTACTCAGCCTCCAGGACTTCACCGAAGATATCATTCACTCCATGCGCGGCGGTTTGATCACCACGGATCTGGTGGGACGCATCTTACTGCTGAATCGCACTGGCGAAGACATCCTCGGACATCGTTTTGCTGATTTGCGCGGAAAAAAGCTGCAAGAGTTGAATGACGAATTCTGGCTGCCCGGTCAGTATCAAAACTGCGAGCGGCTTTCGCTCCGCAAAGAAATTGATTTCCGCACACCCTCCGGCGACGTCCGCTATCTGGGCATCAGTATTTCGCCTTTGCGCTCCCGCGATTCCGAACGCGACGGCTACGTTTTCAACTTCCAGGACCTCACCGATCTTCGCCGCCTGGAGCAGGAAGTAGCCACCAAGGAGCGCATGGCCGCCCTGGGCCGTCTCTCCGCCGCTATCGCCCATGAGATTCGCCAGCCCTTGACAGCCATGGCCGGTGCGGTGAAGGAGCTGGCGCGGCTCGTGCCTCTCGAAGAAGACGAAAAACATCTTGTCAATATTGTTAGCAGGGAATCCGAACGTCTCAACAATATCATCACCGACTTTCTCAACTATTCGCGTGAAAAAACCTACGAGTTTCAGCAAGCCGATGTCCGCGGCTTGCTGGATGAAACGCTCATGCTCATGGAAAAGAAACCGGAGATCGGTTCCAAATACCAGATTGTGCGTGCTTTCAACGGGCACGAGTTGCGCGCGCGCGTGGACTCCAACAAAATCAAGCAGGTATTCTGGAATCTCTGCGACAACGCGCTCCGCGCCATGCCCGAAGGCGGGACGCTGACCGTGAAACTGGAACAACGTCCCTTCTGGCTGCGCATCGCCTTTCAGGACACCGGTATTGGCCTCGACCCCAAGCAACGCGCCAAGATTTTTGAGCCCCTGCAATCGGGTTTCGAGGGCGGCACCGGGTTGGGGCTCTCGATTGTCTATCAGATTGTTCAAGCTCACAGTGGGAAGATCAGCGTAGTATCCGAGAAAGACCGCGGGGCTGAATTCATCGTCGAACTGCCGCGAGTTGCGTGAGGCATTATGCAAGGCACAAAAGCCGCAGTCAAAGAATTGGGACGCGAGATGCCCCATATTCTCGTCGTCGACGACGAAAAATCCATCTGCGAACTGCTGGAAATTACCTTCCGAAAGGAAGGTCACCGCGTCGAAGTGGCGCACAATGTGGAAGCCGCCAAGCGCAAGCTCGAATCGCAGATCTTCGACATCATCATTTCGGATATCCGCATGCCTGGTGCCGGCGGCGTGGATCTCCTCAAATTTGCCAAGGAAATTGCTCCCGGCTCCTTCTTTCTTCTAATCACCGGTGTACCAACCATTGAGACCGCCATCGCCGCGATCAACTCCGGAGCAGACCGCTACGTCATTAAAGACCACGAACTCGTTGACCAACTACGCCGCGCCGTCCATGAAGTCTCCGAGAGCCTCAAGTGGAAGAAGGAAGCCGGGTATCTCCGGCGAGAACTCCGCCGTCTCACCGGCCTCGACAACATCATCGGCCAAAGCCCGAAGATGCGCGCCATCTTCGACATGATTCAAACCGTTGCTCCTCAAACCAGCCGCGTCCTCATCACCGGCGAGAGTGGCACCGGTAAAGAACTCGTGGCCCGCGCCATCCATGAAAACAGCGCGCGCGCTCAGAACCCGTTTATCACCATCAACTGCGGCGCCTTCCCCGAATCTCTTCTGGAGTCTGAATTATTCGGCTACATGAAGGGCGCCTTCACCGGCGCCAACGAAAACCGCCAGGGCCTCTTCCAGGCTGCTCATGGAGGCACGCTCTTCATGGACGAGATCGGCAACATGAGCTTGACCATGCAGGTGAAGCTCTACCGTGTCCTGCAGGAAGGCAAAGTCCGCCCCATCGGCAGCACCGAGGAATCCGACGTCGACGTCCGCATCATCGCCGCTACCAACAAGGAGTTCGAGAAAGAGATTGCGGAAGGCCGCTTCCGCGAGGACCTCTACTACCGCCTCAGCGTCATTCCCATTCAGGTTCCCCCTTTGCGCGAACGCCGCGAAGATATTCCGCTTCTCGCGCGCCATTTCCTAGAGAGCTTTCGCAAGACCATGGAAAAGCCCATCGAGGCCATCTCGCCAGAGGCCATGACTCGACTGGAATCCTACGATTGGCCCGGCAACGTCCGCGAGTTAGAGAACACCATGGAACGGGCCGTGGCCTTGGAGTCCGGCAGAGAGATATCTCTTCGCGTGCTACCTGATAGGATCGCCGGCTATTCCGGTACCCCTTCCTCGGGAGCCCCTGGGTTTCAGGCGGATGGTTTTCCCTCCGAAGGCGTGGATTTCGAGAAAGTTATCGCCGAAACCGAGCGCAGATACCTGCAGTTCGCATTGGATAAGGCCGAAGGGGGTCGCACCAGGGCTTCCGAACTCTTGAAGATTAGCTACCGTTCTTTCCGGCACTACGCCAAGAAGCACAACCTGTAGATGGAGCACCTACCTTGGGTCGATGACGCTTTATGTAATTTGGGGGCGACAAAAAAGGTCACTTTTATGAGAAATTGCCCATTGTTGGCCACAGCCACCCATCAGGTACCTGCATCGAGAATCCTGTAACATTTGTATTATCAATAACATGCAATAATAGAGACACTTCTGGGTCTTTTTTGCCGCATTGGTCTCCCGCTTGCGATAGGTATGGTGTGCTCTGGCACCAAAATAAAAATTTTCAAGGAGATCTAAGCATCATGAAGAAGCAAAAGGGTTTCTCTCTTATCGAGTTGCTGATCGTCGTGGCGATCATTCTGATCATCGCGGCTATCGCTATTCCGAACCTCCTCCGGTCGCGTATGGCCGCCAATGAGGCTTCGGCTGTCGGTTCACTCCGCACCATTAACACTGCGGAAGTAACCTATTCTACGACCTACCCGACGCAGGGTTTTGCTTCTCTCACCGCCCTCGGCGGCGCGGCTGCGACCTGCGCGACGGCCACTGGTGCAACCTCCACTGGCGCCTGCTTGATCGATAACGTTCTCGCAGCGACGGCAGTGAAGAGCGGTTATGCCGGTTGGCCAGAGCGGCCAGCGCGCGTTCTGCTCCGACCAATCCGGCGTCATCCGCTACAACGCGGGCGGCACGGCTTGCGCGAACACGGACAACGCACTGTAAAGTGCTCCTGCGGCCTGCTCTTGGCCGCAGCCGGTTTCGAAAAGCACGGGACTTCGGTCCCGTGCTTTTTCTTTTGTACACTTGAGTTCTTCGACCGTCGCCGCACTCCCGCTGAAGTCTCCGACTCTCCAGCGACGCTTAGTGTCTTCGATTTAAGATTTAATTTACGTGACGTTTTTTGTCAGCGGAACGCATGAAGTGTCAATTTGGAATCCTTGTCCTGACTCAACATGCGCAGAATCAATGGTTTACGAGGAACCTACCGCCAACGGATTGGCCAATAACATGCTCTCCTTACCTGGGTGATTCTTAAACGTTCTTTCGCTGGAGATAGCTGAGTTAGGTCGGAAACTCAAATGAAGAAAACAACACAATCCGGGTTCTCACTGATAGAACTTCTGATCGTCGTAGCCATCATTCTGATTATTGCCGCGATCGCCATTCCTAATCTCATGGCTTCGCGCATGGCTGCCAATGAATCCTCGGCAGTTCAGCAGAGCCGGAATATCACTACCGCCGAAGTGGTCTACTCAACCCAGTACAACATCGGCTTTGCTGCCACGCTCACGAATCTGGGTGATTCTGGCGGATGCGGCACGGGTTCGGTATCCTCGACGAATGCTTGCTTGATTGACTCAGTCCTCGCTTCCGGTTCAAAGAGTGGGTACACCTTTACCTATGCTCCTTCGAATCCTGACGCGGCCAGCCGCTATCAGAGCTTTTCGGTGAACGCGAATCCGGTGAACCCTGGCTACAGCGGCCGCAAGTATTACTTTACCGATCAGACCGCGGTCATTCGAATGAATGTCTCGTCCCCCGCCGCGGTTACGGATCCGGCTATTTAACGCCGTCGCTATCGGCGCTTTGAATTTGGTGTCTCTCCTCGCGGGGAGTGGTAAGCATCGCCCGCTGTTCCTGCTAGAATCATGTGATGCCCCGGCATTTCCTGCTTTGTGGTTCGTGGCTCGTTCTGGCTAGTTGGCTCAGCTGCTATTTTGCCTTTGCCGGCGTCACGCCAGACGTCAAGCCATTCGTTGATCGATTCGAATCGCGCTATCGCGCCGCGCGCACTCTCCAGGCTACTTTTCTGGAGCGCTACACCGAGAACGGCCGCGTAGTTCGCGTGGAATCCGGCACCGCCTACTTCCGGCGTCCCGGCAAAATGCGCTGGGAATACCAGGCCCCGGAGAAGAATCTATTCCTGGTCGACGGCAAAAACGCCTGGTTCTATGTTCCCGCCGATCACACCGCCACCCGCGTTCCCGCCAAGGCCAGCACGGACTGGCGCACTCCGCTGGCCCTCCTCGCCGGCGAAATGAAAGTATCGCGCGTCTGCGCCCAAGTGCGGGCAGCTCCTGACGAGAAAATCGAGTCCCCCGACGACGTCATGCTGCGTTGTGAACTCCGCAGTTCCGGCACGGAGCCGCAAGATTCTCCTGCTTCCGGCGCTCAGCCTTCATCGCGAGAGCCTCGCGAGTCCGTGTATCTTGAAATCGTCAGGAAAACTGGTGAACTTGCTGGCGTGATCGTTAGAGACCCGGGCGGTGTGGGCATCGAATTTCGTTTCACTAACTGGCAAGCCGATCCCCTCGTCGACGATTCCTTGTTCCACTTTCATGCTCCCTCCGGGGTTGCCATCGTGAATGGAGAATTACCCGCCGGTAATGCAGGCGTAAACCCTTAGCTTTTCGGGCACTTCGCTCCTCTTTCCTGACACGAACAGCCAACCTCCCGGGCCTTTCCCGCATATCAACTATCTGAGGTAAACTAAGGGTATGGGTCAATTCCTCTGCCGAGTGGCGGATGCTGATGGACGTGTCTTCTCCCACGTGGAACCAGCGAGTTCCCTGGATGAAGCTCGCCAGAAGCTTGTGGACCGGGGACTATTTGTTTACTCGGTGGAATCCCGTGGCGGACGTCTAGTTGATCTGGTTCGCCGGAAGAGTGGGCGCCAGGTTGGCGGCTCGGAATTCCTCATACTCAACCAGCAGTTCAATACCCTCATCAAAGCCGGTTTGCCGATCTTGAAATCGCTGGATCTTCTCGCTACCCGCGCTTCCTCGCCCAAGCTTCGCCCCGTCATTGCCCAGATTCGCGACCGTGTCCGTGAAGGCAAATCTCTTTCCGAAGCTGTCACTGAAGCCGGCGTGTTTTCCAAGGTCTATTCGACCGCCATTCTTGCAGGCGAAAAGAGCGGAAATCTGTCAGGTGTCTTGGACTATTACATCGCCTATCAGCGTGTGAGCACCGGCGTTCGCAAGAAAATTCTTGCGACGCTGGTCTATCCCGTGTTGCTGATCAGCGTGGCCATCATCATCGTCACTTACTTGGTCACTGCTGTAATTCCCAAGTTTGCTCTGCTTTACCGCGACTTGAACGTCGAGCTGCCCGGCCCCACCAAATTGTTGATAGCCTTGACCGTCGACTACCGCTTCGTTGTTCTCGGAGCTGTTCTGCTCTTGGCCGCGTCGGCGGTGGGCGTGTTTGTCTGGTCCCGCACCGAAGAAGGTGGAACGGCCTTCGATCGCTTCAAGTTTCGGCTTCCCGTGATTGGTGACACGCTCCTCAAATTCCAAGTTGCGCAGTTCTCCCGCACCCTTTCGACACTCTTGACCGGCGGAACACCTCTGGTGGCCGGTTTGCAAACCGCCAGCGATGCCATCACCAGCAAATTGCTCCGTTCCACGGTCAGTCAGGCTACCCAAATGGTGCGTGAAGGAGAATCTCTGCATGGCGCTCTGGCTTCGAAAGGCGTCATGCCGGAGCTAGCCTTGGATATGATCGAGGTCGGCGAATCGAGCGGTGCTCTCTCTCCCATGCTGGTCAGCGTGGCGGAGTTTTATGAAGAAGAGGTAAACCTGCGTTTGACCGCACTGGTTTCCCTTATCGAGCCAGTTCTATTAATCTTTATGGGACTGTTAGTTGCCTTTATTCTGATTTCCCTGTACCTGCCCATATTCTCTTTCTCCATGATGGGAGCGACAAAGTAAGGATCCATGGCTACTACGGAACAACTTCCTCCAGCCCCAGGGCTGCCCGGCGGCGGTGATGAACAGAACGAACGCGAGTTTGCGCGCAAGCTCGCGGAAAGGTACCGCTTTGCTTTCATCGATCTTCGCGAGCAGCGCATCGATGCGGAACTCTTCCGCACCATTCCCGCGGACCTGATGTTCCGTTACAATTTCGTCCCGCTCGAACTTCAGAACAACGTTTTGGCCATCGCCGCCGCAGACCCCGGCCAGGTGCAGATGAGCGATGAGCTTCCCCTTCTGCTCGGCAAAAAGCTGTTGATTCGCGTCGCCACCGCCCGCCAGATTGGCGACATTCTCAAACGCACCGAGCAATCCCAGCGCGTCCTCGAGCAAGCCACCGAAGCCTTCGCTCTTCAGACTTCCAAGGACGATGACGAAGCCGACGAGACCATTTCCGGCGATCGTTTGACTCGCGATAGCACTGCCAGCCCGGTCGTTCGCCTCGTCGAGACCATCATCTTCACCGCCCTCGAACGCCGCGCCAGTGACATCCACATCGAAGCTCGCGACTCGGAAGTCGCCGTCAAGTACCGCATCGACGGTGTTCTCCAGCACGCCATGCAGCCCATCGCCAAGGAATGGCATTCCACCGTCCTTTCGCGCATCAAAGTCCTCAGTGATTTGGATATTGCCGAGCGCCGCGTTCCCCAGGACGGCCGCTTCCGCGTGAAATACAAGGGTCGCTTCATCGACCTGCGCGTCTCCATCATGCCTGCCAGTCACGGAGAAGACGCCGTTCTCCGCGTCCTCGACAAAGAAACTCTTTCAGAGAAATTTTCGAGCCTGACTCTGGACGTGGTCGGTTTCTCTGCGGAAGAAACCCGCAGGTTCCGCCGCTATATTCGCGAACCGTATGGCATGGTCCTGGTCACCGGTCCCACGGGTTCCGGCAAGACCACCACGCTCTACGCCGCCATCAACGAAATCAAGACCGACGAAGACAAGATCGTCACCATCGAAGATCCCGTCGAGTATCAGCTCCGCGGCATCACTCAGATTCCCGTTAACGAGAAAAAAGGCCTTACCTTTGCGCGCGGCTTGCGCTCCATCTTGCGCCACGATCCCGACAAAATTATGGTCGGCGAAATCCGCGACCAGGAAACGGCCCAAATCGCTATCCAGTCGGCCCTTACCGGCCATCTCGTTTTCACCACCGTCCACGCCAACAACGTCACCGACGTCATCGGCCGCTTCATCAACATGGGCGTCGAGCCTTACAACTTTGTCTCCGCTCTAAATTGCATCATGGCGCAGCGCCTCGTTCGCGTTATCTGTCCCAACTGTAAGAAGCCCAAGCGCTATTCTCCCGAGGAATTGAAGGAGGCCGGACTTGATCCCGCCGTGTGGGCCAACGTCACGTTTGCCGAGGGCGCCGGCTGTCTGGAGTGCTCGGGCACCGGTCATCACGGCCGCACCGCCATTTGCGAATTGCTCGATTTGACCGATCGCATCCGCGAAATGATCGTGGATCGCCGGCCCACTTCGGAGATTAAGCGCGTCGCTTGCGAAGAAGGCATGATCACTTTGCGGGAAAGCGGTCTGGCCAAGATTCGCGCCGGCATTACCACCGTCAAGGAAATCAACAAGGTGACTTTCGTTGAGTAGCTCCAGCGCATTCCGGCAGGGAATTTACCAGTTCGAATGGGTCCGCCGCGTCGCGCTCTGGCTCGATGCCATGCCTTATGCCGCCGTGGCCATCGAGTTTGCTCCGGACCGCATTGCTGCCGCGCGTTGGAGCCGCACCGGGTCGCTGGATGGCTATGCGGTCGAATCTTTGCCGGGGGGCGCGCTTGTTCCCTCCGCCGTTGAAGCCAACATTGTGAACGTCGCCGCCGTCAAAGCTGCAGTCGCCACCGTCTGCGAGCGTTTGCGTGCTCGCGATGAAGATATCGCGATGATTCTTCCCGATACCGTGATTCGCGTTTTCGTGCAACACTTCGAGGAATTTCCGCGTTCCGCCGCCGAAGCCGAGCCCATGTTGCGCTGGAAACTTAAAAAAAGCGTGCCCTTCGAAGCCGATGAAACGCTCATCTCCTACATGCGTCAGGCACCCCGCGAGTCGGGCATCGACGTTGTAACCGCTCTCGCGCGCTTGCGCATCATTCGGGAGTACGAATCCCTCGCCGAGGTTATTGGCTTGCGCCCCGGGGTGGTCATGAGCTCTTCTCTCGCTGCCATCTCGCTGCTCGAAGATGAGAAACCGACGCTTCTGGCGCGCGTCTCCGGTTCCGCCCTTACCACTGCAATTGTCCGGCGCGGTGTCTTATGCGGCTATCGTTGCACCGAACTCCCGGCGCAGGGAGCAAACCTCACGCCAAAGATGCTTCTCGAAGAAGTTTTTCCGGTCGCCGCCTATTATCAGGATACCTGGCAGGAGACCATCCAGTCCGTCCGCGTCGCGGGGTTTGGCGCGCGCCTCCCCGACTTCATACGGGCTTTGGAGGATGAATTCGGTTGCGAGGTTCGTTCGTTGCTGCATTCTGCGGTCTCGGATGGACGCATCAAAGAAGATGCGCGTCCGCTGGCCGATCGTGAGTTGGAAGGGTTGATTGGGTGGATGCTGCAGCGTGGCTAGCATCAATTTTTCCGGAGTAGGGCAGACGAAGCGATGAAAGTTCGGCTCAACTTATCGACTAAGCCGCTGGATACACACAGACGGTTCCTTGCAGGTTCTAGTATCACTGCGGTGATCGCCGGTTTTGTATTCTTGGGGCTGGGTTGGCACGTGTACTCTGCCCGCAAAGTGAACGCGGAACAGCGCGTTCGCACGGAAATCATGCGCCAGGAAATGGCCAAGCTCGAAGTGCAGCGAAAAGACCTGGAGCGTTATTTCAGCAAGAAGGAAATCGCCGAATTGCACGACCGCGCCGCGTACATCAATAACATCCTGGATGCCCGCAGCTTCAATTGGACCCTCATGTTCATGGATTTGGAGCACATCCTTCCGGGCGGCGTTCGTGTCATCTCCATCGAGCCCAAGCAAGTGGGCGGGCACGTCGAAGTGAAATTAACTGTCGGCGCCAGTAGCGACGAAACCGAATTGAAATTCATCAAGGCCCTCGAAGACTCGAAAGAGTTTTCGGAAGTGCAAGTGACCAGTGTCCACAGGCCCAATTCTGTTACGAGCGGCGACCAAGAGGTCGTGCAGTTGACCACCGCTTATTCGAGAAGCTAATGCGTCGCGACTTCACATGGCGGAGACGAATCATCCTGGTCGGCGTGGTTCTTCTTGTGCTCGCGGATATCGGCCTGGCGGCTTACAGTTGGCAGCTGGCCTCGGCTCCGCGCGCGCCCGAAAAGCAGCTTGCCGTGGAAACCAAGCAGCGCGATCTCCTCAGAGCCGATATTAAGCGCGCCCAGCAGATTCGCGACAACGTCCCTGCCACCCAAAAAAATTGTGTCCGCTTCGAACAATCGCTGTTTCCTGCCAGCGCAGGCTATTCTGCCGTCATCTCCGAACTGTACGACGTGGCCAGGAAGAGCGGAATTCAGGTCGAAGATCTCGCCCACAAACAGACGGAGATTCCCAATCGCGGCATGACCGAGGTCAGCATCGATGCCACCGTCAATGGCAACTATAAGAGCGTCATCGGCTTCTTGAACGGATTGCAGCGTTCCGCGAATCTTTATTCCGTGGACTCTTTGACCCTGGGCTCCGATAACACCAATCAGACGTCAACAAGTACTATTAAGGTTTCCTTGCACCTAAAGACCTATTTCAGGACCGCGGCATGAAACAGAAGAAACAGCTCCTCATGCTCGTCGTGCTTTTGCTGATCCTTGTCGTCGTTGGTTATTTTTATTTCGATAGCGACAAGCCCGTCGTAACCACCGATGCCGGCTCCGCGGCCCAGAATTATCATTTACTTGCAGTGGACACTCTCGATATCCATACTGACGCAGTCGAAAAGGCCCGCAGAACCGATTACAAAAGCAGTGGCCGTAACATTTTCAGTCGCACCACCCCCACCGCCACCACCTGAAAAAAAGGTCTCTCCGCTTCCAGTAAAGTACTTCGGCTACGGCACCATTCCCAACGGCACCGCCCGCGTCGCCTTCTTCAGCGACAGCGATAACGAAGTTATCGTCGTCAAAGAAGGCGAACTCTTGATGAACCGCTTCCGGATTCTTAAGATCGGCAACGCCAATCTCGATTACGAAGAAGTTTCCTCCGGCCTCCGCGGCACTGCCATTCTCGAAGAGCAGGCAGGACCGCCCTCCGCATGACCGCTCGACGCATGAACGCTCGACGCCTTCGAACGGCAGGGAAGCCGGGCGAGCGCGGCTATGCCCTGCTCCTCGTGCTCTTCCTCGTCGCCCTTCTGGTCATTTCTACAGCGGCGGTCGCACCAAACATCCTCACCGCGGGACGCCGCGAAAAAGAAAAAGAAATGATCTGGCGCGGCAAGCAATACACCCGCGGCGTAAAACTTTATTACCGCAAGATGGGACGCTTTCCGACTTCTCTCGACGATCTCACCAAACCCAAGCTCGGTTCTCTCCGCTTCATGCGCCAGCAATACAAAGATCCCATGAACAAGGAAGACGGCGCCTGGAGATTTATTTACGTCGGTCCGGCGGGGCAGCTGATCGGCAGCCTGAAGCCTCCGCAGCAAAACCTCGCCCTTCCGCAAATTGGCACCGCGATCGGCACCCCGGCAAGTGCCTTGAACGGACCGAATGCGCCGGGACGGCCGGGCGGAATTGGCGGTCAGGGGGGGCTACTGCCTAGCGCGAGTTCCGGCACGACTGCGTCGGGTGCCACGGGAACGCCTGTATCGGCCGATCAGGGCACTCCTGGTTCGAATGGGCAGGCCATTCCATCCGGTGATACGCCGACCATCGTCGGTGGCAACATCATCGGCGTGGGAAGCAAGATCGACAAGTCTTCCATCATCGTTTACGAGAAAGCAAAGAATTATCGCCTCTTCGAATTCGTCTGGGATCCTTCCAAGGATCGAATTGGTGCGGGACAACCAGGTCTGCAGACAGGAACGGGATTGGGTCAGCCGATCGGTCAGCCCATCGGCCAGCAGCCCGGACAAAATTCCGGCAATCCACCGCAGAATCCTCCGCAAAATCCGCAACAGCCGCCACAAAATCCGCCGCAGCAATTTTAGTTTTTATTGAGAAGGACTTGTGCGAGGAGGGGAAGCGGCAGGCGTGTCTGCGGTTGCCGGTGCTTTCGTCGCCGCGGCTTTTGCGGCCGAGGATTTCGTCACCGTTGTTTTCGTCGCTGGCGCACTTGCGGCTGGCATTTTTTTCGACGCTTCCGATTTGCTCTTCTCGTAGCCCCGCTTGACGCGGCGCACGTAGGAAATCGTTTCGGCATAAGGCGGAACGGCGCCGTATAGCTGGACTTTTTCTGTTCCTGCGTTGTAGGCGGCCAATGCCAGCGTTAGATCGTTGTTGTACTGCTGCAACAGGCCACGCAGGTAGCGGGTACCCGCGTCGATATTTTCCGCAGGGTCATCGATATTTTTTACGCCGAGTTGCGCGGCGGTTTCCGGCAGAAGCTGCATCAGCCCGTGCGCGTTCTTGCGTGACACAGCTTTTGCGTCGAAGTTGGACTCCACCGCGATTACGCTGGTGATCAGGTCGGCGTCCATGTCGTAGCGTTTTGCCGCGGCTTCCACCAAATCGCGGTAAAGTGGTTGGGGATCCAGTTGCACCGTGGCCGGTGGCCCAAAAGTGTCTTCCGGCTCGATGGCCACAACTTCCACGGCGGCGACCTCCACCTTGCCTCCGTTCACTTGCAGCCGATACTTGTCTCCCACAAGCTGGTAGCCAGTCACTCTCAGACGCAGGCCGTTGCGCAGCACCACGTACTCCGCGCGCAGCGCCGGTGCCGCCAGCACCACAAACGAGAGCAAGAATGCCGCTCGTCCCGCAATATTACGGGCGGCGCGAAAGGCGCGCATCAGACGCAAGACGGAGCCTCCCGCAACGCGAATTTTTCTATGGCCAGGGCCACGCCGTTCTCGTCATTCGTGCCGGTTTCATGCCAGCCGAAGGTTTTCAGCTCGGCAACGCTGTTGCCCATCACCACGGGAATGCCCGCGAAGGAGAGCATTTCCAGGTCGTTGTGATTGTCGCCGATGGCCAGAATTTCTTCGCGCGCGATGCCCCGAAGTGCCGCCCATTCCGCCAGCGTCGAGCCCTTGGAGCAGCCTCGGGGAATCACATCGATCATTGCGAAATCCCTGCTGGCGTAGGCAGTCACGGCCAGCCGAAACTCCTCCGCGAATGCTGCGGCGCGCAAACGCGCTTCCGCTTCTTGCATGGGTGCAATCCCGCCGCTCAACATCACTTGAATGGGATCTTCGGTCAGGCAGTTCTCCAACGGCTTGGCCAGGCCGATATATTCCAAGTTCCGCGAGTAGTAGGCGTAACGCAGGGAATCGTCGGGGTCGAGAGTTTCCAGCATCAACTGATTCTCGCGCTTGCGATCGAAGATCACTGCCGCACCCTCGCGCCACTCGCTGGTTAGATGCAGAACCTGCTGCGCGGTGGCCTTGGGCAAGAGGTGCCGCAGATGCGTGTGGCCGTCTTTCGAGCGGATCAGCGCGCCATTGCTCACAATCATGGTCAACGTGGAATCCAGTTGACGCGCCACGGTCATGGCAAAGTCATAGCGCCGCCCGGTGACCAGCGCCACTTCGATGCCCCGGCGGGTTGCTTCCGCAATAGCCGCCTGGTTGGCCTCAGGAAGCTGCCAGCGGCTGTCCAGCAGCGTCCCGTCAATATCCAGCGCAATCAGTCGTATCGCCATAGCTCAGGTGACCCGGAAAGGCCACATCTTCAATTATATCGTGAAACTGGGTGCCGATTTGCCCGGCACTTTCTGCGAGAGGATACTCTCTTCTAACAACTGGTTAACCATAACGGGTACCCCCTCCCCTGTTTTCTTGAAACTGTTGATTCCAAAGGGTTTTAAGTTTCTTAGAATCAACACTTCTTGAAGTGTTGATTCTAAGTGTCTCTTGCGGGAGATGAGTTTCCATGAGAGTAATAATTGCGGGACGGGAGGTTCGGTGAGAGCTCGAAGGAGCGGAGCGGGTGAGGCTGTGCGAAGCGCTGGCGGCATCGAATTCACACGGAACGACAGCACGCGTTACTTAATAAGTTAAAAACAAAGGGGTAGACCTCACTGGGGACGACCATCGAGTCGCGGCGCCGCCCAATCGCGGGGACTTCCCGGCGCATAGTTCTACTAAAGCGGGGCGCTTAGGTTGGTGCAAGCTGCGCCGGTGGGGTCGAAGCGGATGATGCCAGCCTGATCCGTGCAATACATATTCTGGCCTGAGGAACCAATCACCTGGGGAGCGGCAGTGAGCGTGAAGGCGACGGAAGGCACTAGACCATCCCCCGTCCAAATAAACGTGTATCCGCTCTTCGTGCCGGCTGCGAGAACCTCATCAATCAAACAAGCTCCGGTTGAGGAGCCCGAAGAGGCCGTGCAAGGGGTAGCACTACCCAAAGCCGCCAGGCTAGGCGGGAAATTGAGGTCCGGGTAGGTGATGGAATAGGTCATCGCCGCGGTGGTGATGGCGCGCACAGAGGCAACTGCGCTGGCCTCGTTGGCCCGCATGCGGGAACGCAGAAAATTGGGAACGGCAATGGCGGAAATGATCAGAATAATGGCCACGACGAGCAGGAGTTCGATGAGGGAAAAGCCCTTCTGTTGATTGCGCATTGGCGTTTAATCACCTGGAGGTTTAAATCCCATTTCTCATTGCAAGTGCGTTGTGTGCGTTTTGACTGAGAGCAAGTGTGGGCGCGGGGGTTAGTAAGCGCAACGGTCCTGAGGTGTGAATCTCGGGCAGGGTGCAATTCGGGTTCTGGCAACGAATTCCCGTCCTAAGGTGCTAGTACCTTTCGCCACTCGCCACGGTCGCCACGAAAGGATGAGCAACCTACCCAGGAACCAAAACACGCAGGCTATTCGGTTATGCGAGTCACAAGCCTTGACTTGAAGTGACTTGTGCCCTAGGCTTCAGGTGTCTGATGCTTCCGCCCTGAGCATCGATTTACGAGCCACGGCATGCGCATTTTCCTTGTGCTGGCGATTGCAATGGCGCTTCTGGTACCAGTTACAGTGGCGCAGAAGCCCCCGGTTCCAACGCCTCCGACTCCACCTTCCATTCCCCCAAACCGTCCTGCGACTCACCCGACTTCGGAGCCAAGTCAACCGACAGGGGATCTTGTGATGTTTCTACGAGGACGCGTGGCGACCCAAGACGGCACAGTTGTTCCAAGCGATATGTTGGTTGAGCGGGTTTGCAACAATAGGGTACGCCAAGAGGTGTATGCGTCTCCTCACGGCGATTTCACGATGCAATTGGGATCGAGGACCGGTAATGTTCTTGATGCTGGAGGTGACCCGATTTCGCCCAATGGCGCGGCTAGCAAGGATTTGGACATGGGAATTTCAGTACGCGAGTTGACGAAGTGTGAGCTACGCGTCTCGGCCTCTGGTTTTCACCCCGGTACCATCAGCCTTATGGACCTCGACGCTTTCAGCGGCAACATAGACGTAGGCGTGATCGTGGTGCAGAGAGGTACAAAGATAGAAGGCACGACGGTGAGCGCCATCCCCTACAAAGCGCCGAAAGGCGCCAGAAGAGCTTACGAGAAAGGCGTCCAGGCCGAGAAGAACGGCAAACTTGCCGAGGCAGAAAAATATTTTAAAACAGCGGTACAAATCTACCCCAGTGCCGTGAACGCCTGGTTTCAACTGGGTACTGTTCTACAGAAGCAAAACCAGCGGATGCGGCTCGCAAAGCGTATACCCAAGCCACCATGATCGATACGAAGTTCCTCCCGCCTTATTTGTCGCTCGCGTCAATGGCCTTTGAAACGAGGAGGTGGACCGAGGTTCTCGATCTTACTGTTCACATCATGAATCTCGATCCGTTGAATGACGCCGCCGTCGCCAAGTACATCTTGGATCTCGATCGATTGAATTACGCCGACGCCTATTTCTATAACGCGGTGGCAAATTACAAGCTGAACAAGATCGAAGCGGCTGAAAAGAGCGGTCTAAAGGCGGAACACTTAGACCTGGTCACTCGCTTTCCGCAGCTGCATCTCTTACTGGCTGAAATCTTTGCCCAAAAAGGCAATTACGATAGGGCGATCTCGGAGATACAAACTTACCTGGAGTTGGTTCCACAGGCGAAAGAGGCGGAGCAGATACGAGAGAAATTGACAAAATTGGAGAAGCTGAATAGCGGGGTGCCAACCAGTGAAAAACCCGATCCGAGGAGAGTATCGCCTCTTTAGACGAGCGTGTTATCGCTAGTACCAGGTGGTTGGCCGACTGAATACGAAGTCGCGTTCGAATTTGATCGCCCCAACCCTCAATTCTGGCCAATCGCTTTTCCGCCTGAAGATTGGGCGGTAACCGAGAGGCCGGAAAACAACAACGGCTGATCGGCCATCGTTACGTCATTTTTTCAGCCAGCCTTGTAGCTCCAGCCAGTCGGCGAACCGGTCGATCCAATGATCGGTGGGGAGGTTCTGCTTTCGCATTCCGAAGCCGTGGCCCCCTTTCGCGTACATGTGGAGTTCGGCCGGCTTGTGAGCGCTGGTCCACTTTTGGTACAAAGCGACGCTGTCGGGCGCGAGTCCGAGACTGTCATCCGTGGCAGCCGCGACAAACACAGGCGGCGCATCCGCTGGAACGGGCGAATCTTTAAACATGCCACCGGCGGCATAGATCAGGGCTGCGAAGGCGGGCCGGCCATCCGGCGCGTAACGGAAGGCGACTCCGGCAGAGACCGTTCCGCCAGCGGAAAATCCGATAGTGCCGACGCGGTCGGGAGAAATTCCCCAGTCCGATGCGTGCTGCCGAACGTAGGTGACCGCCGCCAACCCATCGGCGATTGACAGGGGAACGACCTTGTCTAATATCTCTCGAAATTTCTGCTTGTCCGAAAACAGCGCCGTAAATTCCTGTGCGGCATCCTCGCCGGTGTGCGCGAGACGGTACTTGAGCACAAAGGCGGTCACACCTTTCGCGGCCAAGTACTTGGCGACATCGATGCCTTCGCTATTGATGGAGAGGGCCATAAAACCGCCGCCCGGGCAGATCACCACGGCCGTGCCGTTTCGCAAGTCGGGAGAAGGCTTGAATACGGTAAGCGTTGGCTTGGTCACGTTAGCGACGACTTCGGTATTCCAGTTTTTCGAGAAGTATTCTTTCTCAGGATAGTTTTCTTGCGTCGAACCTGGCGGCGTGCCGGGGTAGAGGGGAATGACATCCTGTGCGGCTGCGAAGGGTGCGAGGAACAGCAGTAAGCAGAGGGCTCGAAGGAAGAATGTTTTCATGGGCGCATAGTCTAGCAGAGAGTCGCGTCCAGGGTGAAAATGGAAACTAGAAAATTGAAATCAGAAAACTGAAATGGGAAGAATTAAAACAATTATCCTCATGTTAGCCTAGACAAGATAGACCGCATGGCCAGCCATTACGAGATCGATAGGGAACGACGACTGGTGACGAGCACGTTGTCTGGGGTGATCACGCTGCCAGACAGCAACCAGCAAATTCCTCTATGGGCTATCCCGGATGTTCCAAATCCATCGCGAGATGAACGGGGAGGGAGGAGTTGGCATGTTTAAGGATCGCGAGGAGGCGCTGGCTTGGGTGCTTTCCAAGGACGGCGCGGATTGAAAAGCGAATCCCGCGTGGCGAATATCTGGAAAGTGCATCAAGGGGCGCTGTGGCCGGCGCACTGGAGCACGCCCAGGTAGGCTTGCCATGGACCGACGGCTTGCCGGTATTGGCGGGCCATGACCCTGGACAGTTGGTGGAGATGAGTTAGGTCATGAGCGGTCCAGGTCGCCAGGTGCTGCGAGAGAGTGACGGGTCCGAAGGCGGGGTGACGGCCACGGCGGTCGAGATCCGCTGGCTGGAGATTCAAGGAACCGAGTTGGTCGAGGCTCTCCGAGCGCAGACGCGCAAATTCATCTAATAATTGAGACAGCGACTTGCCTTGACTCTCGTGTACGTGACCTAGGCGATCGAAGGGTTCGAACGCACGAGTTTCGCCAAACTGCAGAATGATCCTGGCGCGCGGCACCCAGTCAGCGCGCTCGCCGTAAATCAGATGAGCGACGATTTCGAACGCGCTCCAAGTGTTTTCCCCTTCATTGCGGAGCGTCCACACTTCGGGAAGATCACGCAAGAGTGCGTTGAGAGTGGCGGGAGTGCGAGAGAGAAGCGCTATGGCCTGCTGTAAATTAAATTCCATCATGGTCCCCACTTCGCGCGCGCGATTTTTCGAGCGACTTCGATTGTAGCTGTTCGGCTTCGCGCAGATCGCGCGCGAGCAATGCCTCTGAGGCACTTTGCGGAGCCATATTGGCGGGGCCGAGAATGAATGGGCAAAAAGGGCTGTGCTAGACTTTTACGGTGATGAGCACACCGTTGAATGTCGTCGAGCTGGAATGCTCGGCGTGCGGGAAGAAATACGACGCTTCGGTAGAACAGCATTTGTGCACTTGCGGGAAGCCCCTGCTTGCCCGATACGACCTGAAGCAGGCCGCAGCGACGCTGACGCTGGAGAGCCTGAAGAGCCGTCCGCGCACCCTGTGGCGTTACGCGGAAGTGCTGCCGAACGATCCGCCAGTGACGTTGGGCGAAGGGATGACGGCACTGGTCCCTGCGGAACGTCTCGGCGCGTCAATGCGTTGTGGACATGTGGGCCTGCAACGTCTGTACGTCAAGGACGAAGGATTAAATCCAACGGGTTCGTTTAAGGCGCGCGGGATGACAACGGCGGTGTCGCGCGCCAAGCAGCTTGGGGCGAGGGCGCTGGCGGCTCCCACGGCTGGCAATGCAGGTGGGGCGCTGGCGGCTTACGCCGCGGCTGCGGGGATTCCGGCGGTAATCGTGATGCCTGCGGACACCCCAGCCGCGAACGTAATGGAATGCCAGGCTTTTGGCGCGAAGGTCGTTAAATTGAACGGGTTGATTTCCGACTGCGGGAAGTACGTGGCCGAACACAAGGACCGCGAAGGGTGGTACGACGTTTCCACGCTGAAGGAGCCGTACCGCATCGAGGGCAAGAAAACGATGGGGTACGAGCTGTGGGAGCAGTTTGGGGGAAAATTGCCGGATGTGATTCTGTATCCGACGGGAGGCGGAGTCGGGTTAATTGGGATGTGCAAAGCGTTCGACGAGATGCAGGAGATGGGCTGGATCGGGGAAGAGCGCCCGCGGATGGTTGCGGTGCAGGCGGAAGGTTGCGCCCCGATCGTGCGAGCTTGGGAAGCGCACCAGAATTCGGCGACGTTTTTTGCGAACGCGGCGACGGTGGCTTCCGGATTGCGAGTTCCAGGGCCGCTTGGGGATCTGTTGATCCTGAGCATGCTTCGCCAGACGAATGGCACGGCATTGACAGTAACCGACGACGAAATGCTAAACGCGGGCAGGGAACTCGCTTCGCTGGAAGGTATCTTTGCCGCGCCCGAAGGCGCCGCAACCGTGATTGCGACGAGAAAGCTCGTGGCGTCCGGGTGGATTAAGCCGGACGAAACCGTAGTGCTTTTTAATACCGGCACGGGGTACAAATACACGGAAGCTTGGCAACTTGCGCTGGCGCAGAAGATGGAAATTGGAAAACTGCCAGTGGAGAATTGAGATAAGAAATTCTGCTGAACATTGTCGAACGGTGAGTGAAATGCGGAGGACGAAAATACAGTGACGACGCGGAGACTTTATTACGATGATGCTTATGAGAAGGAATTCAAAGCTCGCGTGGTCTATTGCGAGGTCCTTCCGCCGAATTTGAGCGCTGGCATCACGGGAACGGTGTGGGGGCTGATACTGGATCGCACGGCTTTCTACCCGACCTCGGGAGGGCAGCCCAACGATACTGGGAAGATCGGAGACGCCAATGTGCTAGATGTACGCGATGAAGGCGACGAAATCTTGCATCTTGTCGACCGGAAACCTTCCGATCCGGACGTGAACTGCTGTGTCAACTGGCCGCGGCGGTTTGACCACATGCAGCAACATACCGGGCAGCATCTGCTCTCCGCCATGTTTTTGGAACGGTTCGGCTTGCCCACGGTTTCGTTCCATCTTGGCGAGGAACTCTGCACCATTGATTTGCGTGGGCCCGAACCGACGGAAATAATTCTGGAAGGCGCGGAGCGCGCCGCGAATCAGGTGGTGTTTGAGAACCGGCCGGTCAACGTGCGCTACGGAACCGCGGACCAGTTGTCGCAGCTTGGCGTTCGGAGAGAAGTAGATCGCAGCGGAATCCTGCGCGCTATAGAGATCGAGGCAGCGGATTTGCAGCCGTGCGGCGGGACGCATGTTAAAAGTACAGGCCAGATCGGCGTCGTATTGGTGCGCCGTTGCACCAGAGTGCGGCAGGATTGGCGCGTGGAATTTGCGTGCGGTGGGAGAGCGGAACGGCTGGCGCGCCGTGATTTTGAATTGTTGCGGCGGGCCGCTGAACAATTGAGCTGCGCTCCAGAAGATATCGTTGCGGCCGCCGCACGTTCTCTCACGGAGCGCGACGCGAATTTCAAGAGTCTTCGCGCGGCACAGGAGCGGCTTGCGCAAGCCGAGGCCACACTGGCATTGCAGAATGTAACGCCTGGCGCCAATGGCGTTCGCGTCGTCGCGCGACTTTTCGAAGGAGTCCCGGCCGAGTACCTCGGATTTTTTGCTGGCGCGTTTACAAAGACTGAAAAAGCGATTGCGCTTCTAGCCGTGGCTGAGGATGGCCACGTGCTATTTGCTCAGCATCCTGGCGCCGGCAAGGACATGAATGCACTTCTTAAACAGGTCCTGGAAAAAATTGGTGGCAAGGGCGGCGGAACGCGCGATTTCGCGCGAGGCAAGTTATCCGATCCCGCGAAAGCCCAAGAGGCGCTTGATGCCGCCAAGCCTTTGATTTAGGGTGCGCGGAAGAGCATTTTCCTGCAGGCGGCGCGGAGCTGGTTTTCCTGTTGTGGGCGGGAGATTAGAAGAATCGCGTTCGTACGCGATCCGGCAAAATTTTCAGATCTACTAAGGTCAGGAAATCTATGGTCTTGAATTCGCGGTCGATCGCCGGAGGTCCGCAGACGCGCGCGGAAATATCCAGATAGGCCCGGAACAGGCGCGGCGGCCGTGGAGGTGCCGCGCCGGAACCATTTGATTGGCATTCGCGACCCAGCACCGGTTTAGTCCGGAGAGACTGCTCAACCAGATATTTGTCGCGTAAGAGTTCGTAGAGGGCGATTCCCTCGTTCTCATCCTGGGAGGACAAGGAACTGCACCCGATCAGGTACCGAGCCTTGCAGCTCTGTGCATATTTCGCAATCCCTTTCCAGAGCATGTGGAGTACGTTGGTATTGCGGTATTCCTCGCGGACGCAGGCCCTTCCAAGCTCGAGGACTTCAGCGCGGAGGCTTTCGAACGGACCGAAATCAAAGAAGCCCTCGCCGTAGTAGCCAAGATTTCCCTTGGCGCGGTACCCGTTCTGCATGCGGTAGGTTCCAGCCAGCTGGCCGGTGACCGCATCACGCACCATCAAGTGGTCGCAGATAAAGTCGAAGCGGTCGCGGTCCAATCCCGAACTGGCGGAACTATCCAGCCCCTCGCCAAGTTCGCAATTAAAAACCAGATAGCGCAACCGCTGGCATTCGATGACATCCTCCAGAGTTTGCGCCATTCCCACGCGGAAGCGGTCGGTGGTAGCAAGTGGATTCTCGCAGTCATGAACCAAGACGGCGGTCTTTACCATGCCGCAAGTGTCAACCGCAGCAGATTACAGAGATATTTCGGGGGTGTGAATTAGGTATTTCCGGGGATAACTGATGCGCGACAGTGAGCGGCCTGACACATGGGTGACAGTTTGTACCGGACACATGGGTGACACTCCCTCCCCTAGGGGAGGGAGTGATGCCTTGGAAGGAGTGTTCGGTT